>Ga0206904_1105_pt1 | contig 20880 bp, 28 predicted proteins | sample Alteio_BWOrgHeat_42_FD_152981 | JGI IMG/M metagenome (GOLD analysis project Ga0206904, IMG submission 152981) | Enriched cells from forest soil in Barre Woods Harvard Forest LTER site, Petersham, Massachusetts, United States -... | ecosystem: Environmental > Terrestrial > Soil > Temperate forest >...
AAGTACTCTTTCCCTGCTCGGTTTGCCACTAAAAATACAGGTTCCCTGTTCCGGCGGGTTATTCAACGGGATGCAGCGAATCGTTGCTTTTATTTTTTCTTTTATAATTTCTTCTGTTTCTGCGGTACCATCCCAATGTGCTGAAACGAATCCTCCTTTCTCATCAAGCAGACGCACAAATTCCTCCCAATTATCAGCACGGGTTATATGTGCATCCCGGAATGACAATGCTTTCTGATACATCCCTTCCTGAATTTCCAATAATAGTTTTTCTATCCGTTCCACCAGTCCCTGCTCAGGAAAACTCTCTTTCTTCTTCGTATCCCTTCGCGCTATTTCCACGGTTTGATTGTCCAGGTCCCGCAGGCCAAGGGCAACTCGCACGGGTACTCCCTTTTTTTCGTATTCGGCAAATTTCCATCCCGGCCGGTTATTATCGTTGTTGTCAAACTTTACACGAATACCCGCTTTCTTAAGGGCAGCGGCGAGCTCTTTCCCCTTCGCTTCGAGTTGTTCCTTTCTTTCGTCGCCTTTATAAATCGGTACGATTACCACCTGCAGCGGCGCGATACGCGGTGGCAAAATCAAGCCATCGTCATCACTGTGCGCCATTACCAACGCGCCAACCAGTCTTGTACTTACGCCCCAGCTGGTAGCCCACACAAAATCCAGCTTATTTTGTTTGTCTGAAAATTTCACGTCGAATGCCCTGGCAAAATTTTGACCGAGAAAATGAGAAGTACCGGCCTGTAAAGCTTTTCCATCCTGCATCAGTGCTTCAATACAATAAGTATCTACCGCACCTGCAAAGCGCTCGCTGGCCGTTTTTACGCCCCGGATTACCGGAACCGCCATATAATTTTCAACGAAATCAGCATATATAGTAAGCATAAGCCTGGCTTCTGTAATCGCCTCTTCAGCATTCGCATGCGCCGTATGCCCCTCCTGCCACAGGAATTCAGTTGTTCTAAGGAAAAGCCGCGTGCGCATTTCCCAGCGCACTACATTGGCCCATTGATTAATAAGCAGGGGCAGGTCGCGATATGACTGTATCCAGGTCTTGTAGGTATTCCAGATAATCGTTTCACTGGTCGGACGAACGATCAGTTCTTCTTCCAGTTTAGCTTCGGGGTCCACAATAATTCCGCTCCCGTCCGGGTCGTTTTTCAGGCGGTAATGGGTAACGACTGCACATTCCTTGGCAAAACCAGCCACATGGTCGGCTTCCTTGCTTAAAAAGCTTTTGGGAATAAAAAGGGGGAAATAGGCATTCTCATGACCCGTGTCCTTAAACATACGGTCCAGGGTATCCCGCATTTCTTCCCAAAGCGCAAATCCATACGGTTTTATAACCATACAACCACGAACGGCTGAATAATCGGCTAATCCGCCTTTTATAACCAGGTCGTTGTACCACTGCGCATAATCTTCCTGCCTGCTGGTAATTTCTTTGCTCATAATCAGGTATTCAGGCCGGACTTGATTAAGCTCATTTTAACAATTGAGTCCGGCATTTTAACGAAGGCGGTGAATATATTTTGTAATTTTGATAAAACGCTCAAAAGTAGTAACTTAAGATTGAAATTTCTAAAAGCTTTCGCCATGAAACGTCTCTACATTTTCGCCATATCCTTGCTGGTACTCGGTTGCCTGAATAGTTGTTCCCCGTATAAAAATGGCACAACCCCGGATGACGTGTACTATGCGCCAGGCAAGCCGGCGGAGCAGGGAACTGCGGCTCAGAACAACAATTCCGATTACTACAGCACACCCAATGAAAATTATGTGAAAATGAGGGTTCAGGACCCCAATCGCTGGTCATATTTTGACGATTACAATACGGATTATTATGCTAATAACTACGGATACGGCTATGGATACGGAACCGGCGTCGGATTAAGTGTCGGGTTCGGTATGGGTTATAGTCCCTGGTATGGTGGTTTTGGATACTATAGCCCGCTCAGTTTTTACAACAGTTATTATGCGTGGAATAGTTTTTATAATCCATATTATGGCGGGGTTATCATTGTAAACGGGAAAAATTACACAACACCCAGTTATACGCGGATGAGTAATTTCAATCCTTCGGCTTATAAGAGTAATTATTATAATGCAAGGCCTTCCACGAATTTTTACAATACAAATGCGACGCGTAATTCCCAGAATTACTATAATTCGAATTTAAACAGTAATAGCAACCGTTCTACCAATAGCCGTCCAACTTTTAGTCCTTCTCCCATGCGTTCCTCTCCATCCAATTTCAGCAGTGGCGGAGGTGGCGGCGGTGGTGCAATGCGCGGTGGTGGGATGTCACGGCCAGGCAGGTAATCCTTGATCGATGATGAAACGATTTCTCGTTCTGTGCCCGGGCATTTTCTTTTCTCTGTTTATTCAGGCACAGCTTCCCGAAGATGCCTTACGCATGTCTTTTTTACGCCCTTATGGAACCGCGCGTCAGCAGGCTATCGGCGGAGCGATGGGATCGTTGGGTGGTGATATTTCAGCCAATTACGTCAACCCTGCAGGACTTGCCTTTTACAAGACCGGCGAAGTAATTATCAGTCCGGGCTGGGCTTTTAACTCCTCCAATGCCGGTTATCTTAACAACAATACCAAGAGCCCATCTTCCAATAATTTCCTCATCGGTACATCCGGTCTGGTATATGGCTGGGGGGATCAGAACGGCACAACGGCCATCAGTCTGGCCGTGAACCGGAGCGCCGATTTCAACGGGCATATTTCGTATCAGGGTAAGAATAGTTATTCTTCGGGAGCCGAAGCCTATGCGGAAGAATTTAACAATTCAGGACTTACTATTGATCAGGCGCTGGCAGAACCGGGGCTTTCCTATGGCACGAGGATGGCACTTTATACCTACCTGATAGATACACCGAGCGGAGGAGTGGGGCCAGCCGTTGTTCAACCGGATAATGTACTGAAAGCGGGCGGACAAATTGGTCAGAGCACTAATATCCAGTCATCCGGAGGTATTACCGAAATTGTACTGGGTGTTGCGGGATCGACCCATGAAAAATGGTACCTGGGTTTGTCACTCGGATTTCCCATAGTGAACTATGAGCAGAACACGCAATACACCGAAACGGACCTGAGTGGTGATGCCAATAACAATTTCGGATCCTATACTTATTCTGAATATTATTCTTCCAAAGGTGCAGGTGTAAATGGTCGGTTGGGAGCAATTTTTCGTCCTAATCTGAATTGGCGCATCGGCCTGGCCGTACATACACCCACTTTTTATTCTCTTACTGATAAAGTCACGGCCACGATGGTCAGCAATACCGAGGGCTATGCGGGAGTTAAGTCGGTTGAATCCGGAACCCTGGATCTGGCAGCGAATTCCGGAAACAGTTTTGATTACGACCTTCAAACGCCCTGGCATATCGTTCTGAGTGGCTCGTATATATTCCCCGGCCAGGTTACGAAGGGGAAGATGGGATTCATTACCGCTGATGCAGAATATGTGTCCATCAGGAGTTCGCGATTCACTTTTCCCCTCGATGAAAATGGAAACCAGCCTGACAACAGCTATTTCGATCCGCTCAATAATACCATAAAATCGTACTATAAAAACACATTTAATTTCAGGTTGGGCGGCGAATATAAAATGGATGAACTGGCCTTCCGGATTGGTGGATCCTATACACTTGACCCGTATTCATCTTCACAATTAGAGGCAAACCGCACTACCATCGGCGGCGGAATCGGGTACCGGAAAAAAGGAATTATCATCGACCTTACCTATGTGGAAGCAATAACGAACGATGTGAATATCCCTTATCGTCTCTCCGAAAAAGATAATGTGTATTCTACCGTAAAACAATACACAGGCAGCATCATCCTTTCATGCGGAATCAAGTTTTAACTGCCGAATACGATTCGAGGATTTTACGCTGATAATCATCGTCGAGCCAAACCAGGTTTTCACTTTTATTTACCCAGGTGATTTGCCGTTTGGCATAATGACGTGAATTTTGTTTGATCAGGCGGATACTTTCTTCGAGGCTGCATTTACCATGCAGGTAATCGAAGAGTTCCGAATAACCAACTGTCTGTAATGCATTCAGGTGTTGGTTAGGGAGCAATAATTTCACTTCATCCAACAATCCGGCATCCATCATGGCATCGACACGTTCATCGATTCTCCGGTAAAGTTCTTTGCGCGGCAACCGGATGGCAAACTCAAGAATTCGAAACGGCCTGTCTTTTTTTTGCTGATTGCGGAAAGAAATAATAGAACGTCCGGTGCTCTTAATCACTTCGAGCGCACGCATCATCCGTTGCGGATTGGAGATTTCACCCGATGAGAAAAATAGCGGATCGGCGAGCCGGACAGATTCCCGTAACCAGTTAATTCCCTGCTCCTGATAGGCTGAAATAATTTCTTCCCGTATTTCTTCGTCAATGACCGGGATTTCATCCAGCCCGTCACGAAAAGCCCGGATATATAAACCGGTACCCCCACACAGGATAACCGAATCATGGGTCGAAAAAATATCTTCGCACCACTGCATGGCCAGTGACTCAAATATAGCGGCATTCACTTCTTCCCGGATCGAATGGGAATTGATGAAAAAATGCGGGATAGCGGATAATTGCTCCGGGCTTGGTTTTGCGACGCCGATATTCAATTCACGGAAACACTGCCGGGAGTCAGCAGAAATAATCGATGTGTTTAAATGCTTCGCAAGTTCTACCGCCAGTCCCGTTTTACCGGAAGCCGTAGGGCCTGTAATAATAATAACTGTTTTGAGGGACATTATTCAAATGGAGTGTCCTCTTCAGGACCCAGTTCTTCTTCCGTATCCAGGTCACCGGTTTCCTCTCCTACTTCGCTGAAGCCTTCCGCACTCTTGTTCAGATCATATTTCTCTTCCACTTCGGCGAGCTTATCGCCGACCAGTCCGCGGGTGCCATATTGGGAAGGTCCGACACTTTCTGATTTTATAACTGCCGGATATTCAAGTCTTGCATTTTCTTCCTTGGATACATTTATGAGTTCAACGAGAAAATACCAGTTTTTTACAAAATCATAGAGATAGACGAATTTCTGGTTGGGATCCTTAATTTCAGAACCGATAGCTGTTTCTGCCATCAGCAGGGGAGCCACTTTATAGTCGCGGTCATATTTCTCCAGAGAAATCTCCCTTCCGCGCAGCCAGTGATCATTGCTGCGAAAAAAAGTAGCCTGGTGTTTATTGTCAAACTCATAGGCTTTCAGTATCACCTGGTGTAAATCCAGGAAATGCTGGTTGTGTTTTACCACAACATCCCGGTAAACACTGTCATCTTCCTCAAAATAAACCCTGAATTTTAAAACTGCCATATTGTAACCGTTAGAATGATCAAAAATAAATGAAACTATCAAATTATCAGCCAGCTTATTTTAGCTGACACTGCCACCCCCTGTTAAACCCGTGCTGACCGGCTTCAGATTCATAGCCGCCGCTTTTTCAAGCATATACCGGTATGCCGCTTCAAAAGAATTATCTATGTCCCCTTCCAGAATCGCCTCACGGATCAGATTTTTCAGATCACCCACTTTTTTTGAAGGACCGATACCGAAGATTTCCATAATCATCTCTCCTGTTACCGGTGGCTGCCAGTTACGAATCCTGTCCTTTTCCTCGACCTCCGCAAGCCGCCTGCGCACCAGTTCAAAATTTTCCAGGTAACGTTTTACCTTTTGTTTGTTTTTCGAGGTAATATCTGCTTCACACAGGATCATGAGAAGATCTATATCCTCGCCGGCGTCAAAGAGCAGCCTGCGAATGGCAGAGTCGGTAATATTTTCCCTGGTCAGACTGATCGGCCGTAAATGCAATTCAACCATTTTCCGGACGAAACGCATTTTTTCGTTCAACGGCAATTTCAGCTGATCAAATATTTTTGGCACCATTCTGCCCCCTACCACCTCGTGGCCATGGAAAGTCCAACCATGTCCCTGTTCAAATTTTTTAGTGGCGGGTTTTCCAATATCATGCAAAATGGCTGACCAGCGAAGCCAGAGGTCACCGGTATGGGCGGAAATATTGTCAAGCACCTGCAGCGTATGATAAAAATTATCTTTATGGCCAAGCCCGTCAATATATTCGGCACCGGCCAGATCCGTCATTTTCGGAAATATGATCTGCAGCAACCCGGATTTATACAGCAGGTCGAAGCCCACCGACGGCAAGGGTGACAGGATAATCTTATTCAGTTCTTCGGTTATACGTTCCTGTGAGATAATCCGGATCCGGTCCGCGTCCTGATGGATGGCATGAAATGTTTCGGCATCGATTTCAAATCCAAGCTGGGAAGCAAAACGAATGGCCCGAAGCATGCGCAGGGGATCATCACTGAATGTGGTCAGCGGCTCGAGCGGCGTATGAATTCTTTTATTTTCCAGGTCCCGCATCCCGTTAAACGGATCAATGAGCTTTCCATAATTTTTTTTATTCAGGCTGATGGCCAGTGCATTAATAGTAAAATCGCGCCGGTTCTGATCATCTTCCAGGGTGCCTGGAACGATTTCCGGTTTTCGGGAAGACGCGCGGTAACTTTCCCGGCGGGCTCCGATGAATTCCACATCCAGCCATTGCCCGTCAGACTCCTGTATCCTGAAGTGTGCCGTACCGAAATTTTTAAAAAATGAAACCGCTGGTTTCGGATTGTAGGAGACCGCCACATTTTTTGCCAGTTCAATGGCATTGCCGACGCAGACAATATCCGCATCAGCGGTTGTCCGTCCAATGATCTTATCCCTTACGAATCCGCCAATAACATACACGTCCACCCCCATGAGGGCGGCTGCATCCGCGATTCTTTTAAACAGCAGCAATTCCGTATCGGTACAGGAAATCTCCATTAGGTGTAAAGATAAAGCTTAAGGCGTAAGGCGGAAAGCGCAAGGCTGAACGAACGCATAACGCTTAATGCCAATGCGCAAATCAATCGTAATTACTGGATTAGTTTACTCACATCTTATGGATATGAATGGAATCTTTACGCCTTCAGCAATAGGCGTTATGCGTTCGACGTTGCGCGTTGCGCGTTAAAGCGGCAGCGTCCTGAAAAGCTGCTCCTGCCTGATTTCAAAAGCACATTTGAAATGTTTTTCCGGGCATTTTGAATAACCGTGCAAGCCGCAGGGGCGGCAGTACAGCGGTTTATCAAGCTCTACAATATGTCGAATATCCGACAGCGGTCCGAATCCGAAATCCGGCACGGTTGAACAATATACGGCTGTGACCGGTGCATTCATGGCCGATGCAAAATGCATGGGTGCGGAATCATTCACATAATTCATTTCTGCCCGGCTCATCAACGCGGCTGACTGTAAAAAAGATAATTTACCTGCCAGGATTTTTACGTCAGCCCGGTCGCAGGAACTTCGAATGGTCTCGCAAAGCAGGGAATCATCGGGTCCGCCCAATAAATATATATCTAATCCCCGGGGGATTTCTTTTATAAAGGAAATCCACTGCGAAGCGGGAAACTGTTTTGTAAACCAGACGGAAGCCGGGCTCACGGTTATGAATTTTCGGGTACAGAATGTATTAATAAAATCAAAATCGGAAAGTGCCGGATAGAGTTTTGGTCTGTAAACGGAATCGTCTGTAATATCCCTGATCAGTTCCAGGTTTCTAATCGTTTCATGAATGGCCTGGCCCCCGCCTACCTGGTGTTTTATTTTTTTTGTAAAGAAAAAGCTGAGTGGATTTTTATCAAACCCGATGGTTTCGCCGGCCCGTGAAAATGCCGTCACGATACCGGTTGCTAAAAATCGTTGAACGTTGTAGATTTTATCGTACCTGTTTTTGCGGATGACGGCAAGAACCCGGAACAGGTTTCTCTGTTTATTTTTTTTCTTATCCCAGATCAGCAGTTCGTGAATATATGGATGACCGGTGAGTAGCTTTTCATTACCCTTACGCAGGAGAAAATCAATTTGTGCTTCCGGAAAAAAAGCATGCAGTTTTTCGATAAGTGGGGTCGCCAGCACCACATCTCCGATAAACGCTGTTTGTATGATGAGAAATTTCTGCAAGGATTTTATTAGAGATTCAAAGAACTTGATTTTTTAGTTCCTGCTCTTACTTATTTTAATTAAGATCACCATTCAGGATCTCAGCACTACCGGCTCACCCTGACTGTTAAACCGAATCAATGCCGATGGCCGGGCAACCGTATTATCGTTCTGCCGGTATTTTACAATATAATTCACTCCTGCTTTAATTTCAGGCAGTATTCCGGCAAAATTTTGCGGTGCATCCTGCCCGGAAATATTGGCCGAAGTGGATACGATGGGTTTCCGGAATCTTTTTATCAAATGTCTGCAAAAATTCTCCCGTACAATCCGGATAGCAACAGATCCGTCTTCGCCTATCAGGTTCTCAGCCAGGCCCAGGGCGCCTTCATAAATAACGGTGGTCGGACGTGCTGTTTTTTCCAGGTATTCGGAAATATAAGGCTCCGGACGGCTCGTATAGCGGTTAATGTCTCTCGGATCCGCCAATAAAACAATCATTGATCTGGACGCCGGTCTCTGCTTAAGCCGGAATATTTTTTCTATGGCCGCTGGGTTCGTTGCATCGCAACCGATTCCCCAGATGCTGTCAGTCGGATAAAGTATGATTCCCCCCGTCCGGAGGGTTTCCAGGCAATGCACGATATCATCTTCAAATTCCAATCGGTATGTTTCGGTAAAAATACCGAATGATTCAAAATAGCCCATACACAATCATGCCTGATTAAGTCCTTGCCTTATGTTTGCAAAAAATATCTCTGATGGATCTGAAAGTTCGGATTGAAGAAGTCTGGAATAACCGCGAATTATTGAAGGACCACAAATATACGGATGCCATCCGTGCCGTAATTGAAGAGACGGATAAGGGTAGGCTGCGTGTGGCCGATCCGCCCGTCGACGGCACCCGATGGACTGTCAACGAGTGGGTGAAACAAGCCATATTGCTATATTTTGGGATCCAGCAAATGAACACCTGGACGGTTGGCCCCATGGAATTCTATGATAAGATGGCATTGAAAAAAGATTATGCAGGCCTCGGCGTGCGTGCTGTGCCGCATGCAGTTGCCCGCTATGGCGCTTACCTGGCAAAATCCGTTGTGCTGATGCCTAGCTATGTAAATATAGGCGCTTATGTGGATGAGGGCACGATGGTAGACACCTGGGCTACCGTGGGCAGTTGCGCACAGATCGGCAAGGGCGTTCATTTGAGTGGCGGAGTAGGGATTGGCGGCGTGCTGGAACCTTTACAGGCGGCCCCGGTCATTATTGAAGATGGCTGCTTTATCGGTTCGCGTTGTATTGTGGTAGAAGGTGTGCGTGTTGAAAAAGAAGCGGTGCTCGGGGCGAATGTTGTCCTCACGCAAAGCACAAAAATTCTGGATGTAAGCGGACCCGAAACAGTTGAATATAAAGGTCGTGTCCCCTCGCGCAGCGTAGTGATTCCCGGATCATATATCAAAAAATTCCCCGCCGGTGAATTCTCTGTCGGATGTGCGCTCATAATCGGCCAGCGTAAACCTTCAACAGATCTGAAAACCAGCCTGAATGAAGCATTGAGGGATTTTGCTGTAAGCGGATAGGAAAGTATGGGAGTATTGGAGTATGGGAGTATGGGAGTGTGCGTTCCGCGTTAGGCGTTATGCCTTGGGCCTTGCGCCTTCATCAGTTTGATGAAAACAAGGCCGGGTTATTTCGTTCGGCGGCTTCAATTTCTGTATAGTCGGAAAGAATATCGGCTTTGTTTTTTCCGATACACACATCGTGTTCGAAATGTACGGAAACACTGTGGTCAACAGTCCGCACGGTCCATCCGTCAGCCTCAGTATAGACATCCCTTTTACCCAGGTTAATCATGGGCTCAATGGCGAGGATCAATCCTTCATGCAATTTGGCGCCGGAACCGCGCTTACCATAATTTGCAACCTGCGGATCTTCATGGAGGTTTCTTCCCAACCCATGACCCACCAGTTCGCGAACGACACCGTATCCGTATTTCTTTTCAGTATGTTCCTGAATGGCATAAGAAATATCCCCGATGCGATTGCCGGTAACGGCTTTTTCAATTCCCTTGTATAATGCCTCCTTGGTTACGCGGATGAGTTGCGCAATAGCAGCACCGGGGTTTCCAATGGCAAATGTATAGGCATGATCTCCGTGGAAACCATTCTTATATACACCCACGTCAATGGTAATAATATCTCCTTCCTGCAGTTCATCTTCATTGGCGAATCCATGGACCACCACATCGTTGACAGACATACAGGAATTGAAAGGATATCCGTGATAATTCAGGAAAGAAGGACTCGCACCATGATCCCGGATAAAAGAACCTATGAACTTATCCAGCAACAATGTTGTGACACCAGGCTTAAGTAGTTTAGCTGTTTCCGAAAGCGTTTTGCTAACAAGCAAAGCACTTTCCCTGGCCAGTTCAATTTCTGCTTTCGTTTTGTGATAGATCATTCTAGATCACCGCATTGGTAACTGACTGACGGCCCTGAATACGGCCGGACTTCATCAGCCCGTCGTACTGACGCATCAGCAGCTGTGTTTCGATCTGTTGCAGGGTATCCAGGATAACCGCAACCATGATCAGCAGAGAGGTTCCTCCGTAAAAAGAGGCAAAGCCCTGCGTAACGCCTGCGCGTTGTGCAAAACCCGGAAGGATACCCACCACAGCCAGCAGCACGGCACCCGGTAATGTAATCTTATCCATTACGGAGCCAATAAAATCAGCTGTGGGCTGACCAGGCTTTACGCCCGGAACAAAGCCGTTATTGCGTTTCAGATCATCAGCCACCTGCTTTGGATTAAAGATCAGGGACGTATAGAGGAATGTAAATCCGATCACGATGACTCCGTAGAAAATCATATGAACATAATCGCGCGGATCAGAAAATATTCTGGAAATGCCTTCCTTGTTTTCAAAACTGGTATATGAAATCAGGGTTGGCAGGAACATGATTGCCTGAGCAAATATGATGGGCATTACACCGGCACTGTTAACTTTAAGTGGAAGAAACTGGCGGGCACCACCAAATTGCCGGTTGCCGACGATTTGTTTGGCATAGTTTACCGGCACTTTTCGAACCCCCTGGATCAGCACAATCAGACCCATTATCACAGCAACCAGGATAGCCACTTCAATAACAAAAATGAGAATTCCGCCACTGCCCATAACCGATTTTGCCAGGAATTCCTGACGAACCGCATTCGGGAAACGTGCCAGGATACCGATCATGATGATGATGGAAGTACCATTACCCAGGCCCTTATCTGTTATTTTTTCACCGATCCACATAACGAATAATGTGCCGGCAGTAAGCAGGATAGGAGTTGTAAGCCAGAAATACGTACTGAAACTTTCAATGATCGCATCATGGCCCATGGTTTTCAGATAACCCACATATGCGTATGCCTGTGCGAACGTAACAATCACGGTCAGGTAACGGGTCCACTGGTTAATTTTTTTTCTGCCGCTTTCTCCGTCTTTCTGCACCTTTTGCATCTGGGGGACCAGAATACTCATCAGCTGCATAAAGATAGAAGCCGAAATATATGGCATGATACCCAGTGCGAGTATGGATGCCTGTGAGAAGGCACCTCCCGAGAAGGCGTCAATCAGTCCAAGAGCGCCGGATTTGGCCCCGTTGAGGCTGGCTAATTTATTCGGATCAATGCCGGGTAAAACAATATAGGTGCAGAAACGGTAAACCAGCAGAAGAACCAGGGTCACCAGGATCTTACTTTTTAATTCTGGAATACTCCATATATTTTTTAAAGTATCGAAAAATTTCTTCACGTTCTTCGTAATTATTTAGAAACTGCAGCAATCAAAAAAGACGACCGGAATCGTCTCTGCAAGTTAGTGACTATTTTAGGATTTCGTACCCATGACCGGCTTCTTCCGTTCGATGATTTCAAGGGAACCACCAACTCCTTCAATCGCTTTTTTAGCCTTTTCGCTAACTGCATTCACTTTGAAATTCAGCTTGCTTTTTAATTCTCCGTTGCCCAGTATTTTAACCAGGTCGGTGCGGGAAATCAGTCCGTTTGCATACAAATTGGCTGTTGAAACTTCTTTAATGTCATATTTTTCAGCGAGTTGCTCAATCTGGGAAAGATTGAATACCACATAGGATACACGATCCGGGTTTTTGAAACCGCGCTTAGGCAACCGGCGCTGAATTGGCATCTGTCCGCCCTCATGTGCCATTTTGCGCTGATAACCTGCACGGCTTTGACCGCCCTTATTTCCCTTGGTGGAAGTTCCGCCCTTACCGGAAGCCTCTCCACGACCAAGTCTTTTTTCCTTATGTGTTGCGCCCTTTGCCGGCTTGATTGAATGTAAGTTCATGTCGAAAATTTGATGATGTTGAAACTTGGAATCCGGAATTTCACTCCCATACTCCCATACTCTCTTACTTGTGTTTAAATTTCTTCCACTTTTAAAAGGTGTTCCACTGCCCGGATCATACCCAGAACCTGCGGAGTTCCTTCGATTTCACGCGGGTTATGCAGTTTTTTCAAACCGAGAGCCTGCAGCGTTAATTTCTGTCTTTCAGACCGGTCGATGCCGCTTTTTATCTGTGTAATACGTAACTTTTTCATTTCCTGGTTTTTTATGCCGGTTTATCCGTTGAATATTTTCTTCAGCGACAGGTTTCTTGTTCTTGAAACCTGCAGGGGTTCCCGCAGCAGGCCAAGCGCCTTGAAAGTTGCTTTAACCACATTATGCGGATTGGCCGATCCCAATGATTTAGCCAGAATATCTGTGATTCCGGCGCTTTCCAAAACGGCGCGCATACTGCCTCCGGCAATTACACCGGTACCGTGAGCGGCCGGCTTGATCAGCACTTTCGCTGCACCTTCTTTGGCGAGCTGATCGTGCGGAATAGTGCCGTGCATGATCGGAACCTTGATCAGGTTTTTCTTGGCGTCTTCAATACCCTTGGTAATCGCTTCCTGAACTTCTTTAGCCTTTCCCAAACCATGTCCAACGATGCCGCTTTCATTTCCCACTACCACCAGGGCGGAAAAACTGAAGGCGCGACCACCCTTGGTGGTCTTAACCACGCGGTTGATGGAAACCACTTTTTCTTTCAGTTCCAGATCGCCGGCTTTGATTTTAGATATACTGGTTGTTGCCATGATAAATATTTACGAATAACGATTTAAATAATTAAAACTGAAGACCGCCTTCGCGGGCCGCTTCGGCAATGGCTTTTACTCTTCCATGATATAAATTTCCGCCGCGGTCAAATACCACTTTCTGGATGCCTAATTCTGTTGCCTTGCGGGCAATAGTCAGTCCCACCAGCTTGCTCTTCTCTGTTTTGGTTACTTTCTGGGCGGCAATATCCTTATCACGGGAAGATGCAGCGGCCAGTGTATTACCATTATTATCATCAATCAGTTGCGCATAGATTTCGCTATTGCTTCTGAAGACGGACAAACGTGGTTTGTCAGCACTTCCGGCAATTTTTTTGCGGATGCGGTATCTGATTTTCTGTCTTTTTATTAACTTATCCATCTCTTTGAATTTGAAAATTTAAACTCTAACTCCCATACTCCCATACTCCCATACTCTCACACTACTTACCCGCTGCCTTACCCGCTTTTTTACGAACCACTTCACCGGTATAGCGAACACCCTTACCCTTGTATGGTTCCGGCTTACGTAAACCACGGATCTTGGCAGCTACCTGACCGATCAGTTGTTTATCGGTTCCTTCGAGCATGATCTTCGGATTTTCTCCTTTTTCCTGAGCTGTTGCCAGCTTCAGTTCCTTGGGAATTTCGAATATGATATTATGGGAATAACCCAGTGCCAGGTCCAGCAGATTTCCCTGATTGGAAGCCTTAAATCCGACACCGATCAGTTCCAGTTGTCTTTTGTATCCTTCTGCAACACCCTTTACCATATTTGACAGCAAAGAACGATACAGACCGTGCAGTGCACGATGGCGGATCTGATCGGTTGGGCGTGAAATATCAATGTGGTTATCTTTTACTTCCACTTTGATATCACGGTCAATCGCCTGTTTCAGCTCACCCTTCGGACCCTTCACCGTAACAATATTGTCAGAACCCACAGTAACGGTGATTCCATTGGGAATGACAACCGGCTTTTTTCCTATCCTGGACATATATTCTAATTTGAAAATTCAAAAATAAATTAACTAACACACTACCATACTACCACACTCTACTAGTAAACATGACAAAGAACCTCTCCGCCAACATTCTGCGCTTTAGCATCTTTATCGGTCATTACCCCTTTTGAGGTAGACACGATGGCGATACCCAAACCATTCTTTACACGTTTGAACTCCACCGGACTCGCATACTGGCGCAGGCCGGGACGACTTACACGCTCAAGACTCCGGATCGCCGGCTCCTTGGTGTTTGGATCGTATTTCAGGGCGATCTTGATTACACCCTGCTTGGAGTCATCCTCAAATTTATATTTAAGGATATAACCCTTGTCGTACAGAATTTCGGTCATCCGCTTCTTCAGGTTCGAAGCAGGGATCTCCACGATCCGGTGATTCGCCATCTGCGCATTACGGATTCTGGTGAGAAAATCTGCTATAGGATCTGTTACCATTGTATTTCTATTAAAATCTTTATAAATTATTATTGGCAGTTGGCAGTTGACGGTTGACAGATTTTATTTCGATCTCCGCAATAAACACGGTCATCGGTCAACAGTCATCGGTCAACGAATTACCAGCTCGCTTTTCTTACTCCCGGAATTTTACCCTGCAGTGCCATATCCCGGAACATATTCCTGGATACGCCAAAATAGCGGATATAACCACGCGGGCGGCCAGTTAACTGGCAACGGTTTTTCAAACGTACCGGAGATGCATTCTTCGGAAGAAGATCCAGTGCTTTGTAATTGCCTTCTGCTTTCAGGGCTGCGCGCCTGTCAGCATATTTTGCAACCATTACTTCCCGTTTCCTTTGTCTGGCTTTGACTGATTCTTTGGCCATGAATTATTATTAATTGTTTTGAACTCCGTTTTTATTAATTGGATTCTTCCTTCTTTGCATTCTTGAATGGCATTCCAAGTTCTTTCAGCAATTCATACGCTTCTTCGTTTGTCTTGGCCGTCGTTACGAATGTGATGTCCATTCCGGTAATCTTGTTTACCTTATCTATATCCACTTCAGGAAAAATGATCTGTTCAGTGATGCCCATTGTATAATTGCCACGGCCGTCAAATGCTTTTTCACTCACGCCCTTGAAATCACGAACGCGGGGAAGGGCAGCAGCCACCAGGCGGTCCAGGAATTCATACATCTTCTCTCCACGAAGGGTTACACGTGCCCCGATAGGCAGTCCCTTACGCAGTTTAAAATTGGAAATATCTTTTTTAGAAATGGTCGATACGGCTTTCTGACCGGTGATGGTCGTAAGCTCTTCGATGGTAATATCCACCAGTTTCTTATCAGATACGGCACCATTGATACCGCGGTTCAGGCATATTTTTTCCAGCTTGGGAGCCTGCATCACGGATGTATAACTGAATTTCTTCATTAATGCCGGAACGACTTCCTTTTTGTATTTTTCTGCCAGCCGGGCAGTGTATTTTTTCGTGCTCATTATTTGATTACCTCCCCTGATTTTTTAGCGATGCGAATAAGTTTACCATTCTCCCTTGTGCGCTTTGCCTTTGAAGGTCCGCCCGATTTGGCATCCCAGAGTAGCACATTCGATATATGGATAGGCGCTTCCAGCTTAACAATACCCCCTTTGGTATTCTGGGCAGAAGGCTTGGTGTGTTTGGTCACGATATTGACCCCTTCCACAAGTACTTTGGATGTATCCGGAAATACTTCCAGCACCTTGCGTGATTTTTTCAGGTCCTTGTCGTCTCCTGTAATCACCACCACTTTGTCACCCTTCTTAATATTGAATTTGGGTTTGAATCTGCTTTCCATTTTTCCTTTTTTACGCTGAACGCTTAACGCTTAACGCCAAACGCTTCTTTATTTTAAAATTCTTTCTTTATACTATTTAATTTCTCTTCTCATCGTGGAACGCGTTAAGCGTTAAGCGTTCCCCGTTGAGCCTACAGAACTTCCGGTGCCAGCGATATGATCTTCATGTATCCTTTATCCCTCAGCTCACGGGCAACCGGCCCGAAAATACGTGTACCCCTGGGCTCATCACTTGGATTCAGTAATACCACCGCGTTGTCGTCGAAACGGATATAAGATCCGTCTTTCCGGCGCAGTTTATTTTTCGTGCGCACAATCACTGCCTTGGTTACAGTTCCTTTCTTGATGCCACCAGCAGGCAATGCATCTTTTACTGTTACCACAATCTTGTCTCCGATTTTAGCATAGTCCTGGCCGCTGTTTCCCAATACACGGATGCATAATACTTCTTTGGCTCCGCTATTATCCGCAACGTTTAGTCTGCTTTCCTGCTGTATCATTAGAACTTTTTTTAGAATTAGTTATTTCGCTTTCTCCACAATCTCCACCAGCCGCCAGCGCTTGGTCTTGCTTAACGGGCGGCTTTCCATGATACGTACGGTATCCCCGATACTGCATTCGTTTTTTTCATCATGGGCATGAAACTTGGTTGTTTTTTTCAGGAACTTACCATAAATCGGATGCTGTACTTTTCTTTCCACGGCAACCACCACGGTTTTATCCATTTTGTTGCTGCTTACAACCCCGATTCTTGTCTTCCGTAAATTTCTATCTTCTGGCATAATACTATTTTGAAAATTTGCAAATCAGTGCGTCGTACCGGTACATATTATTTTTATGCTTTTACCGGAACCGTTTTACCGATCTTTCTTTTAGTTACTTCTGTTTTCAGCCGGGCGATATCTTTTCTGAGCATCCGGATATTTACCGGGCTCTCGAGGGGCGATATCGCGTGTGCGAATTCCAGCTTCTTCAAACGCTGTTCATCTTCACGGATCCTGGAGCTGAGGTCTGTTTCACTCAGATCTTTAAGGCTGTTTACAAATTCATTTCTCTTTGACATCTTGTTAAGTTTGAATTATAACGCAATCACATCATGGCGAACCACGAATTTGGTCTTAATCGGCAGCTTCTGCGCAGCCAGTAATAAAGCTTCTTTCGCAACAGCTTCTGTAACACCGTCCGCTTCAAAAAGCATGCGTCCCGGTTCAACAACGGCCGCCCAATACTCCGGATTACCCTTTCCCTTACCCATTCTCACTTCCTGTGGCTTCTTTGTGATCGGCTTATCCGGGAATACGCGGATCCACACATTTCCTTCCCTCTTCATCGAACGGGTGAGCGCCTGACGGGCAGCTTCCAGCTGACGATTCGTTAACCAGATCGCTTCCAGGGCTTTCAGACCGTAGGAACCAAAAGAAATATCAGTACCTCTTTTAGCTACTTCGCGAATTCTGCCTTTTTGTGCTTTCCTATGTTTACTCCTTTTCGGCTGTAACATCTTAGTTCAATTTGAAATTTTGTAATGACTACTATCTCCTTCCTCCGCCTCCACCTCCGCTTCTGCGTTCTCCGCCACCGGCACCGCCCGGCCTTCTGTCTCCACCACGGCCACGGTCTTCGCGATCCCGGATTTCATCTCTTCTCTCCCGGCGGTCACTGACGTCTGTTTTTCCACCGACAAAATTCGGATTCAGATCACGCTTGGTAAGCACTTCTCCTTTACAGATCCATACCTTCACGCCGATCTTTCCGTATACGGTCAGCGCGAACACATTGGCATAATCAATATCCATGCGGAGCGTATGCAATGGCGTACGACCGGATTTAATTTCTTCTGTGCGGGCAATTTCAGAACCACCCAAACGGCCGCCTACTTTTACCTTGATCCCCTCGGCACCCATACGGAGTGCGGAAGCGATGGCCATTTTAATGGCTCTTTTATAGTTAATGCGGTTTTCAATCTGGCGGGCAATCGTGTCGGCCACAATATTGGCATCCAGTTCCGGGCGCCGGATTTCCAGGATATTGATCTGAACGTCTTCTTTGCCGGTCAGTTTTTTCAACTCTTCCTTGATACGGTCCACTTCCCCGCCCCCTTTACCAATGATGATACCGGGCTTGGATGTATGAATCGTCACGATGAGCTTGTTGAGCGTACGCTCAATCACGATCTTCGCAATTCCGCCTTTGTTGATACGCGCGTTGAGATAGGTTCTGATTTTGTTGTCTTCTATCAGCTTGACAGAATAATCTCTTTTATTACCGAACCAGTTGGACTCCCAGCCACGGATAATTCCCAGCCTCGCACCTATAGGATTTGTTTTCTGACCCATTTATCTGATTAATTTGATAATTGAAAATTTGATGTTGTTTGTTTACACTTTCTCATCTACTATCAATGTTACATGATTACTTCGTTTACGAACCCGGTAACCACGACCCTGCGGCGCCGGACGCATGCGTTTTAAAACGCGCGCACCGTCTACAAAGATTGTCTTTACCAGTAAACCGGCATCGGCTGCACTCTTCCCTTCATTCTTGGCTTCCCAGTTCTTTACGGCAGACCACAATAATTTATAAAGCGGCGTGGATGAATGCTGCGGATGATGCTCCAGCAATGCCAGGGCCTTATCTATCTGCAGTCCTCTTATTTCATCCGCCAGAAGCCTCATTTTTCGTGGCGACGTGGGGTAATTTCTCAGTTTAGCGAATGCTTCCATTTTATCTGTTTTAAGCCGAACGCAAAAAGCTCAACGCTTAACGCCATCGGTATCCTTCTTTTAATTATTCAGCAATCTTCTTGCTGGAGTGACCTTTGAAATTTCTTGTCGGTGCAAATTCACCCAGCTTATGGCCAACCATAAATTCGGTTACGTACACAGGGATAAATTTGTTGCCATTATGAACGGCAAACGTATGCCCTACGAAATCCGGCGTTATGGTTGAACGGCGGCTCCAGGTTTTGATAACCCCTTTTTTTCCCTTTCCTTCATTGATGCTGAGAACTTTTGTTTCCAGGTTGGCATCTACGTAAGGACCTTTTTTTATTGAACGACCCATAGTCTTTTCTTAATGAGTGAATTTGAAATTATTACTTACCCAGTTTTTTGCCTTTCTTAGTCTGTATGATCAGTTTGTCGCTGCCTTTTCCTTTCGTTCTCGTTTTCAGACCTCTTGAATACTGACCATTCCTTGAACGTGGCTGGCCACCGGATGCCTTACCTTCACCACCACCCATCGGATGATCAACCGGGTTCATGGCAACACCACGTACCCGTGGCCGGATTCCTCTCCAACGATTACGACCTGCCTTGCCCATACTCTGCAAACTGTGGTCGCTGTTTGAAACCACACCGACAGTCGCATAACAGTTGATCAGAATTTTACGGAGCTCACCACTCGGCATTTTCAGCACCGCGTACTTTTCTTCCTTATTGGTCAGCTGGGCAGTCGTTCCTGCACTGCGGATCAGCTTGCCTCCCTGTCCGGGCTGCATTTCCACGTTGTGCACGTTCGTACCCAGCGGAATGTTCTTCATCTGCAATGCGTTCCCGATTTCCGGTGCAACGGCGTCACCCGCCTGAACAGTTCCGCCAACCTGAAGACCCTGGGGAGCCAGGATATATCTTTTTTCACCGTCACCGTACTGGATCAGCGCGATGAAAGAAGTTCTGTTCGGATCATATTCGATGGAAACCACCTTTCCAACGATGTCTTTTTTATCCCTTTTGAAATCGATCAGACGATACATTTTTTTATGTCCGCCCCCGATATAACGCATCGCTCTTCTGCCCTGAGAATTGCGGCCGCCTGTACGGGTGATCGTTTCCAGCAGGCTTTTTTCCGGCGTGTCGGTAGTAATTTCTGCGTAGGCATTACCAATCCTCCAACGGGTTCCGGCTGTAACGGGTTTATATTTTTTTAGTGCCATATTTAATTAGCTTTCGCGGCAGCTACTGCCATTCTTTTATTTACTTAAATATTCGAATACAAATCGATCGATTCTCCTTCAGCCACAGTGATCAGCGCCTTTTTATAACCCGGCTTACGGCCAACGATCAGACCGGCTTTGGTAGATCTGGATCTTGCCTTTCCGGGAACAATTACGGTATTCACATCCACTACCGTGATGCCGTAAAATGCTTCCACTGCTTTTTTGATTTCCAGTTTATTGGCCCGGGTACTGACTTTGAAAGCATAGCGACGCAGTTTTTCCTGCTGCGCATTGGCTTTTTCGGTGAGTATCGGGCGTATCAGGACTTCAGTTGATTTCATTTCAAAAAATTGAATTAGTTATGCTGCTTCTACTTCTTCTTCAGAAAACATTTTTGCCGCTGATTCCGTAAGAACCAGAAATTCCGCATTTACAATATCATAGGTATTCACATCGGCCAGCAGGCTTCCCTTCAGATTCGGAATATTCCGGAGGCTGAGGTGAAGATTGCTGTCGTATTCGGGAATCACGAACAGTGCTTTTTTTCCGCCCAGTTTCAAACCGGAAAGAATATTCACCATTTCGCTGGTCTTGGGTTCCTTCAGCTGTATATCTTCAACCACTACGATTGAATTTGCCTTCGCCTTATAGGAAAGAGCCGATATCTTAGCCAGGTCCTTTACTTTCCGGTTCAGCTTAAAATCATATCCGCGGGGTTTTGGTCCGAATATGGTACCACCACCCTTATACAACGGGTTCCGGATATTACCTTTACGGGATCCGCCGGTTCCTTTTTGCTTATGCAGTTTTTTGGAAGAACCCTTTACTTCCATACGCGTCTTCACTTTATGCGTTCCCTGGCGTTGTGCAGCCAGGTACTGCTTTACGGCCAGATATATCACGTGGTCATTTGGCTCTGCTTCGAAAATATCTGCGGGCAAATCCAGTGTACGACCCGTTTTAG
>Ga0206904_1106_pt1 | contig 20823 bp, 24 predicted proteins | sample Alteio_BWOrgHeat_42_FD_152981 | JGI IMG/M metagenome (GOLD analysis project Ga0206904, IMG submission 152981) | Enriched cells from forest soil in Barre Woods Harvard Forest LTER site, Petersham, Massachusetts, United States -... | ecosystem: Environmental > Terrestrial > Soil > Temperate forest >...
ACTGAAGATAAGCAAGCCATGTGGAAGTGCCACATAGGATAGGAAGCAGTGGATACATATAGAACGATTCTTTTTTTTGTGTTCGTCTGTACATTTTTAAGAACTCTCCCCCGAAAGGAGAGTTGGAAGGAGAACTCCATGGACAACATGGAATTTCCCGCGGGGCAACAGAAGCTTCGCCGCCGTTTCCGTTTTATCGTTTTCGTTATCAGCCTGGTAGTTTTCCTGGTGGCAAGCACTATCATAGGTGCTATTGTCTTCCGGAACAATTCCACAACTACTTCGGTGATGAAATCGATGGCAACGACGGTAACAGCAACGCCTACATGCTATGTCACCTTTATTACCACAGGAGGCAGCGTTGATGCCCGCCTCAACCAAAAATCTGGTAGTATTGAATTGTACTGGTCTTGGGACAAGAGCAGTAGCCAGTGGGAATGGCAAGGCTACAATTCAGGAATTGAATATCATTACAATCCGGCCTTACCCGCATATGTAACCGGATTCAATAAGAATGTGATGGTAAGTGAGTATAGTAACGATTATATCGGCCAATGTCCAGCGCCCTCGGTCACGGCAACAGCCGTGCCAGTAACCTGCAACCAGGTGCCGGTAGTCGTTACAGTGGGAGAAGAGTTGCCCGCGCCCACTAGCGCAACTGCAATACGGCAATCCGGAGGCACTTGGCTGATAGAATTCAGTGTTGGGAATCAATACTACACCGTTTTCTTAGCTTCCACGCTGCAAATGGATAAAGCCTATGAACAGGATGCAGGATCGGGGGATGGCAACGGTCAGGCGGATATTACCGCCATCACCAGCGTCAGTTTCCCTCAAGGAAAACCAAAATCCTGCTAAAGAGCCAGCAGCGCCCACACAAGTATGCGCCTCCCCTTGGGAAAGGGAGGCTCATACGGTTGCCTTTAATCCTCTTCCTTCATCATTTCTTCAATATTATAGTTCCTCAGCATCTTACCTTGTGACTCTAGAACTAATCTCACCTGTTCAAAAGACTTAAGCCGCTGCCGCATCGTCAGCGTAATGTGCTCATCCGGCGTTAGGGTGCAGATATAACGCCAATCTCCCAGCACGCTAAAACGATAGGCATCTTCCACCGCCTGTTCAAAGTTCAATAACCCTTGCTGGCCGACGGCGAATTCTTCGGTGGAATAATGCATCACGCCTGCATCGTCACGGAATAGGTTTACGTAATACATAAGGCCTTTATCTTTTTTATCGTCATTGCGAGGAGGCCAAAGGCCGACGCGGCAATCCAGAAATCTATTGTATGGCAAAGACGGGATTGCTTCGCCTTCGGCTCGCAATGACGGCATGCTATCTATGGAACGGGAATAATTCATCATAAATTACAACCGCATTTTTGTCAAACCAGCCGTCCCCATCAATGTCATCCCGCTGCTTGACAGCGGGATCTCGTACAACGGCCTATAGCCTGAGATTACGCGGTCAAGCCGCGTAATGACGAACATAGGTAAAAATGCTGCGACGCAAAAGCGTTAGACAGCCTCTGCGTCAAAAATAATTTGCCTTTTCGCGCCGGCACTTGTTATAAAAGCGTCAAAACTTATCGGGAGATATCATGGCGAAGGCCGCGACTGCAAAAGAAAGCCCCAAATCCGCACCCGCTGCAAATAAACAGCTAGACCTGCTTAAATTCTACCGTGACATGCTGCTCATCCGGCGATTTGAGGAAAAAGCCGGGCAGCTTTACGGCATGGGGCTTATCGGCGGGTTCTGCCATTTATATATCGGGCAGGAAGCGGTGGTCATCGGCATGCAGAACGCCATCGGCGAAGGCGATCAGGTCATCACCAGCTACCGCGATCACGGTCACATGCTCGCCTGCGGCATGGATCCCAAGGGCATCATGGCCGAGCTTACTGGTCGCATCGATGGTTTCTCGCATGGCAAGGGCGGCTCCATGCATATGTTCTCGGTCGCGAAGAATTTTTACGGCGGCCACGGCATCGTCGGCGCGCAGGTGCCGCTGGGCACCGGCATCGCCTTCGCCAACCGTTACCGCGGTAATGACCGCGTTTGCCTCACCTATTTCGGCGACGGCTCCGCCAACCAGGGGCAGGTCTATGAGTCCTTCAACATGGCCGAGCTCTGGCGGCTGCCGGTCGTCTACATCATCGAAAACAACGAATACGCGATGGGCACGTCGGTCAAGCGCAGTTCCGCCACCACGGAGCTTTATCGCCGCGGCGAGGCATTCGGTATCCCCGGCAAGCAGGTGGATGGCATGGACGTCATCGCGGTCAAGCAGGCAGGCGATGAAGCCGTAGCGCACTGCCGCGCCGGCAAAGGGCCGTTCCTGCTGGAGATGAAAACCTACCGTTACCGCGGTCATTCCATGTCCGACCCGGCGAAATACCGCAGCAAGGAAGAAGTCGAGATGTATAAGGAGCAGCGCGATCCCATCGAACGGCTCAAAGCAAAAATACTTAAAGACAGTGTGGCGGACGAAAGCCGCCTCAAGTTGCTTGAGAATGAGATAAAAACGATTGTCAACGACGCCGCCGAATTTGCCAAAAACTCGCCGGAGCCGCCGGAATCGGAACTCTGGACGGATATTGTGCAGGAATAAAGCAGCATTAAGAGGATAAGATGCCAACATTGACAGTGAGAGACGCGCTCCGTGACGCCATGGCGGAGGAGATGCGTCGTGACAAAGACGTGTTCGTGATGGGCGAGGAAGTCGCCGAATACCAAGGGGCCTATAAGGTTACCCAAGGCCTTTTGCAGGAATTCGGCGATAAGCGCGTGGTGGACACTCCCATCACCGAACACGGGTTTGCCGGGCTTGGCGTGGGCGCTTCCATGATGGGACTGCGGCCCATCGTGGAATTCATGACGTTCAACTTCGCCATGCAGGCCATGGATCAAATCATCAACTCGGCAGCCAAAACCCACTATATGTCCGGCGGCCAGATACGCTGCCCTATCGTATTCCGCGGCCCCAACGGTGCGGCGTCACGCGTCGCCGCCCAGCATTCGCAATGCTACGCCAGCTGGTACGCGCATATTCCCGGCCTCAAGGTCATCGCCCCCTACTCTGCTGCGGATGCCAAAGGCCTGCTTAAATCCGCCATACGCGATCCCAATCCGGTGATATTTCTGGAAAACGAAATACTCTACGGCCAGCAATTCGACGTGCCTGAAGATAATGACTATACCGTTCCCATCGGCAAAGCGGCGATATTGCGCGAAGGCAGCGACGTCACATTGGTGGCATTCTCGATTACCGTAGGCCTCGCGCTCAAGGCGGCGGAAGAGCTGGAAAAGGAAGGCATTAGCGCAGAAGTAATAGATCTGCGTACCTTGCGCCCGCTCGATACCGCAACCATTCTCGAATCGGTACAGAAAACCAGCCGTTGCGTTTCCATAGAAGAAGGCTGGCCGGTGGCCGGTATGGGTGCGGAAATCTGCGCCATCATCATGGAACAGGCTTTTGATTACCTGGATGCACCGGTAGAGCGTGTCACCGGCAAGGACGTGCCGCTTCCTTACGCCGCAAATCTGGAAAAGCTTGCCCTGCCGCAGGTTCTGCATATTGTGGAGGCGGTAAAGAAAGTATGTTACCGAAATTAAGGATTTTTTTATGCGTAAACTAGCGTTGCTGTTCCTGTGTATCCTGCCGCTGCACGCCTGGGGTGAGGAAAAAATTGCCCTCCCCGCCACCATTACCGTGCATGGCGATGCCGTCACCAAAGTGGCTCCGGATCGGGTCACGCTGCCGGTGACCGTGCGCGAGGAAAACATCACTCTTAAAACAGCAAAGGAAAAGCACGACGAAAAACTGCGTAACTTGCTGGAGCTGGCGGAAACGTCCGGCATAAAAAAAGAGGATATCCAGACCAGCTATACTTCTATCAGCCCGCAATATGACTACCATATTAACGCCTCCCCCAAGCTTCGCGCTTACGAGGTGCAGACATCCATTAATTTCACGCTCAAAATTCCCACCCTTGCCGGTTTCATGGACAAAGTGCTAGGATTGGGCATCACCACCGTGGGTGACGTGTCCTATTCACTTAAGGATGAAGAAAAAATAAAGGAAGATACGCTCGCAAAAGCGGTAGAAAAAGCCTATGAAAAGGCTTCGCGCATTGCTAATGCAGCGAAAGTGACAATTGATAAACCCCTGGTTATTGAAGAAGGAGGGATGGAGATGCCGCGTCCCATCCGGCCGATGATAATGGCAAAAGCCCCTATGGCAATGGCTTCGATGGCGCCGCCTCCACCGGAACTTCCCTCCGGCCTGGTGAATATTGAACAGAGCGTAACCGTTACCTATCAGTTAAAACCTTGAAGAAAGCGTATATAGTTTATGCCGATTGAAATACTGATGCCCGCCTTGTCGCCGACCATGACCGAGGGCAATCTTGCCAAATGGATAAAAAAAGAAGGCGATAAGGTCAAAGCCGGTCAGGTGATTGCCGAAATCGAAACCGACAAGGCAACAATGGAAGTGGAAGCCGTGGATGAAGGCGTACTCGGCAAGATACTGGTGAAAGAAGGCGCGCAAGGCGTAAAAGTAAATGAAGTCATCGCGCTGATGCTGGCGGAAGGTGAGGATAAAAAGGCGCTGGAAAGCTATAAACCGAAAGCGCCTGTAAAAGAAGAGCCGAAAACTTCAGGCGCGGAAGCGGCGGCGAAATCTTCTCCTGCTTCAACCCCATCCTTGCCATCTGCCCCCAGTTTTGCTTCCCCTCCTCCCCCAACTCCATCTGCTGCTCCCAGCTTTGCTTCTCATGCCACTAAAATCTTTGCTTCCCCCCTCGCCAAGCGCGTTGCAGCCGATATCGGCGTGGACCTGCGCATGGTACAGGGCACGGGGCCACATGGGCGCATTATCCGTGCCGACGTGGAAACCGCAGGTAAATCCGGTGGCGGGATGCGTGGCATAGTTATGCGCAACCGGCAGGAATATGCTTCTATCCCTAACAACAACATGCGCAAGGTGATTGCAAGACGTCTGACCGAATCCAAGCAGTTCGTACCGCATTTTTACCTGACCGTATCCATCGAACTCGACAAGCTGCTCGAAGTGCGCAAAGAGCTCAATAACGAAGCAGAAATGCTGGCAGGCAAAGATGGCAAAGCCGCCTACAAACTTTCGGTCAATGATCTCATCATCAAAGCTGCTGCATTGGGGCTCAAACGCATTCCCGGCGCCAACGCGATGTGGACGGAAGAAGCCATACTGCGCTTCAACAATATTGATATTTCCGTCGCGGTGGCCACCGATGGTGGGCTGATTACGCCTATCATCCGCAACGCCGACCAGAAAACTACTGTGCAGATTTCTTCTGAAATGAAAGATCTGGCGGCACGCGCGCGCACCGGAAAGCTTAAGCCGGAAGAATTCCAGGGCGGCGGATTCAGCATCTCCAACCTCGGTATGTACGGCGTGAAGCATTTTGCCGCCATCATCAATCCTCCGCAAGGTTGCATCCTAGCAGTCGGCGCAGGGGAGGAACGTGTGGTAGCCAAAAAAGGCCAGATGGCCATAGCCAATGTGATGGATGCGACCTTATCCGTGGATCACCGCGTGGTGGATGGCGCACTCGGCGCGGAATTCCTGGCCGCCTTCAAGCGTTATATGGAAAACCCCAGCCTGCTGCTGGTGTAGCTAGTGTGCCGTCCTATGCAAAGCTTTACCTCTCATGCCTGTTTAGTCTGGATAATGCATAGGGCGGAAAGCACACTAGCCATTATATAATCCGTGTAGGGTTGACCCGCGCAGTCTGCTGAAGATGTAAGAGGCTCTGTAAAGCGTTGCGTAGGACACTCTACACTACGGATTTAGCAGTCCATAAAGAGCAACCACCCTGCCTATAATAATGAGGGTGGGCGATTCGAGTTTTGCTGATTCTATGTCCTGGCCCGCCTTGGCCAACGTACTAATAACGATCTTGCTCTGTTTGGTGGTACCATCCTGAATGGCTGCGATTGGGAAATCTGCCGGCAAGCCATGCTCCATGAGCTTTTCTGCAATCAAAGCAACATTGGCAAGCCCCATATAGACCACTAACGTAGTATCCGGGTCGGCAAGGTTTTGCCAATCCAGATCCAGCTTTCCCTCTTTGCTGTGTCCAGTGATGTAACGGACACCACTTGCCAGATCCCTATGGGTAAGCGGTATGTGCCAGTAAGCTGTACATCCGGTCGCCGAGCTGATGCCGGGAACAATCTCAAACGGGATGCCGTGCTGTGCAAGATGTTCCGCCTCCTCGCCGCCGCGTCCGAAGATCAGCGGATCCCCCCCTTTAAGCCGCACGACTTTAAGGCCACGTTTTGCCAACGCCACCAGCAGATCATTGATTTCCGCCTGCGCCATGATATGTTCCTTGCAGGCTTTCCCGGCAAAGAATTTCTCCGCGGCAGGAGGAATTATATCCAGTATTTCCTTTGGAATAAGGCGATCATACACTACGGCTTCCGCCTCCCCTATCCGCTTTTTCGCCTTGAGCGTCAGCAATTCAGGATCGCCAGGCCCTGCCCCCACTATTGAAACTGTTTTTATCATTGTTCTTCCACAATATAGCGCAGTATTGCGCGCTTGCGCCGCCGTTCCCGCTCCCCGCCCATCTCCTCCACATGGATGCTCATCAGCAGCACGGCAAGCTCCCCCAGACTTATATTATAGGGATGCAACGTATAGTAAATTCCTTTGATCAGCGCATCGCATTGCCAGGGCTTACCCAGAAGCCCCAACACCACGCGTATTTCAAACAATAGCCTTTTGCCGCTCAGCCTGACATCCTCAATCGCTTCAAGCTCAACAAGCGGCTCGCTTCTGGGAATATTATCGTTTGCGGCCACATATAATTCGAGGCCTCTGTCTTGCAAAAAGGCCTTCAGTTGATTTTCAATTTCGCGCTTCATTTCTGTAATAAGTACATGATACATAGATTTTCTACCTTTTCGTGTATACAACTTTTCGTATGTGAGACACCCCAGAACGCTACGTAAAAATTTGTGGTGCTGTTGCTTTTTAGACACAAAAAAGTTAAAATATAGTTAATAAAATCCCGTTTTACGGGATAATTCCAAAAAATCCGAAGAATTTTTCCTAAAATTACAATCCATGGTTTATTTTGCTCACCTACTCATTATCTGCCATGTTTAATCCAACCGCCTGCAAATACCTGCGCCAGCGCTGAAACAAGCCCGGGTCCTGCGATGATTACCATGCCGCTAGCAGCACGCAACGCTTTATCTTCCTGCATTCCCGTCGTTTTTTGTAATATGACGGCCAGCTTGCGATAGGCCCATTCCGTCGGCTTTTCAAGAACGGTGCCGAAAAGCCCGATACAGAGCAAGTGTGTCGTAGCGCCGATAAGCCCGTTCCACAGGGCGGTGGGTTTGTCCGCATTGGGGATGCCTTGCTTGCGTTTCTGTATTTCTTCCCGCTTTTCCAGCGCGAACTGCGTCGCTGTGGATAGAAAGTTGTCGCTCACGAAAAGTACGATGCCTTTAATCAATATATCTGCGATTCTTTGCGCACGGCCATGTATAGACAGGCTATGGTAGGAAAGTTCCTTGCTTTCGCCTTCCTCTTCTCCCAGCACGTGCAACATTCTGTGAAACGAGCTTTTTTCAATCCGTTGCACATGGGGTTCGATCCCTTCGGTCACTTTCTTGCGGATAAAATTATCATTTTGAAGCAAAAGCTTATCCGTTGCCGGGCTGATGATAAGGGCTCCCAGGGTCGAGAAACCTTCACCGAAGGCTACATTCCTAAGATTCCTAACAAATTGTTTATCGCTTAACGGATTCCAGGCAGCCATAGCTTTCGCTTTACACAGATGAATACCATTCTATCATAGCAAATTCCGGTAAACATATTGTGAATATTGCGTTACAATTTGTCCCAGGTAACCATTGGAAATCAGCCGCTTGTATGAGCCTTTTCCTGAAACCCTGCGAGTTTGTGATGGGCGGCGCATCCCTGGAGGCGTTGCCTCCTGCCGCGCTGCCTGAAATCGCGTTTGCCGGGCGCTCCAATGTCGGAAAATCAAGCCTGGTCAATGCCCTGACCGGGCGCAAAACACTGGCTAAGGCCTCCAACACACCGGGGCGCACACGGGAAATCAATTTTTTCAATCTGGCAGAAAGGCTTATGCTGGTGGATTTGCCCGGTTACGGCTATGCAAAAGCGCCGAAAAAAGAGGTGGCGCGCTGGACAAGGCTGGTAAAATCATACCTGTCTGGCCGCCCATCGCTGCGCCGCGTCTGCCTGCTGATTGACTCGCGCCACGGCTTCGGCAAAGGCGATGCGGAAATCATGGACATGCTCGATGATGCCGCCGTCACCTATCAGTTGATATTCACCAAGTCCGACAAGGTGAAAGCTTCCGGGCTTATGCAAGTGACCGACGCCGCCTATGCGCTCATCAAGCGCCACCCCGCCGCCCATCCGCATATCATCGTCACCAGCTCGGAAAAGAAGGATGGCATAGAGGAGTTGAGGGAGGAGTTGGAAGCGATGGCGATACGTACATAATTTTCCAAAATAGGGAAAAAAGAAGCTTTGCCATAGGTCTAATAAACAAAATTAACCGTCATTGCGAGCAAGGCGAAGCAATCCAGTTTTTGCAACTGGCAGACTTTCTGGATTGCCACGACCGCTTCGCAGTCTCGCAATGACAACTTCAATGTAAAAAGCAAGAAAAATTAAATTCATTCACACGGCTGTATAGTTCTGATGTGGAAATATGCCCGTAAAATCCTCTCCCTCCGGGAGAGGAAGGGTGGCGGAATAGAATTGTACAGTCTTGAACTCATTCAACAGCTTTATATGCGCCAAAACCGTCACACAATCGTAACTTTTTTATCACTATGAACCATGGTAAATTCTCCGCCATGGATCTTGCACTTAATATCTGATGAGGCCCCTGCCTCTTCCAGTGTGCAAGTGTGGGTACTCCGGCGCAAAGTATTCACTGTCTAATGTAATGCGATACTTAGTGAAGTGATTATAGAAGCAGAAAAAAGGAGGACCTTTATGCTTCTAAAGAAAAAGAATATCCCACTTTTGGCAGGGCTGGCGTTGTTTTGGGTAATCTTGTCCGCTTGCGGGGCATCCACAGGGCCATCTCATAGAACATCCACCGGGACAGCTTCTTCTTTGGCATCTGGGACAACGTCCACACCAAAACCGCGTTTTATCGTTTTCGGGATGACTACAAAAACGTACTCGGTGAACGATATCCTTGGCAATGCACCGAAGTTTACGTTTCCCCAAAATGATACTGGGGTTACCGGGTTTCAACTCGGTAGCATCCAAACTGGGGTAATGGCAGTCGAAGCTCTCGGTGCGCCCGCATCTGCGGACCTCGTTCATCTGAACGGTGTGCCTAACGGAAAGATTGGCAATGATGGAAGCATAGATGGAACACCGTGCTTAAAAAATTCTAAAGGGGAAACGGAGAGCTGCGTTCTCTCCTGGAACTTTTGTGGCTCCTACAACGTGACGTGTACGCCAAGCGAAGCTGCACTAGACGCTGGATGCTCGATTTTCTTGTGGCAGGCTCTGACACAAGATGTGGGCTATACGTCCACGAAGCTGGCAAATGCGTATATATTAAATTTTTCCGGGAAAGATCCGGTTACAGTGGCTTATGGATGTTATGTCGATGTGATGTAATTTCATAACCACACCAGTTGTAACACCCCCCTCTCACTTCCAAGCGCGGGAAGTGGGAGGGAGGGCCGTTGCGTTCATTCCTACCATTTCCGCGCCAGCATTGCTTCCATCAGTTCGCAGACATAGCCGGAATACATCTCCTGAAAGATTTCCCGGCAGTTAAGAAATAATTCTGCCAGTTCCGTCGCTGCTTTTTGTATCTCTTCCACCACTTGCGCATCGGTTGCCAGCGTTCCTTGCTTGAAGTAATGCATCCGGACGATCACTTCCAGCTGCAAATAAGGATTTGGATGGGTAGTGCTATTTTTCAGCGTCTGCAGGATAATCTCCGCATAACGCCTTGCGTAGCGTTCTTCCAATCGCTGCCTGTCCTCAAGAGTCATGTGTTTTCTCCCCCTGAAAATGAAAAAACCACCAGCTTGCACTGGTGGCGGGGGTTCGTAAAACCTACCTTGTGAGTGGTTTGCATGTGCCTTTAGGCTTGCGCTTTGAACATACGCACATGCCCCCCGCCTCAAAAAGACAGGGGTATGAGTCACGGTCATACTAACCGCACAAGGAAAAGGGTTACGACACCCCATAAGCGCCACTGCGCGCTCACAAAAACCATGATAATCCGAATACGTCTCCGGTCAACAGGAATGCGCAGACACCCTTGCCATATACAGGAAAGCTGCTATCGATCTAAATATCTCGTCATTGCGAGCCGAAGGCGAAGCAATCCAGCCGCATAACATGTTGAGACATTTTTGGATTGCCGCGCTCCCTTTGGTCGCTCGCAATGACAATGTATTAGTTTAACCAAGGAATCCTATGAACAAAGCCGACACGATACGCGCCCTACTGGAAGCCACCTTTACGCCTTCCCTCCTGAATATTACCGACAATTCCTCAATGCATGCAGGCCATGCAGGCGTAAGGCCGGGCGGTGAAACCCATTTCCGTGTCGAGATTACCTCGGAAAAATTCACCGGCCTTTCCCGCATCGCCCGCCACCGTCTCATTAATGACAGTCTGAAAGAACTTTTCCAGCAGGGCTTGCATGCGCTCGAAATTCATACAAGATCGCCCGAATAGAGTCGTTCTTTCTTATATTTCCTGTCATAAAAAATTCACAAAACTGCGCTATAGTGTTTTTCATAATTCCATTATAATGCCGCATAGAAAATTGGTATGTTGGTGATTAGTACCTTATGTGGTTGAACCACAAGAGAGGAAGTGTTCTTTGGAACCAATCCAAAATCCAGTCACACGGTTAGATGCACTTGCCCAAACAGTTGAAGAGACTTTCGAAAAATTGAAAAGCTCCTTAGAAACTATTGGTAATGGTGAAGTTAACCAGGATTTATTAGTCCAATTTGTACTCTTTATGAAGCCTGTAAGGGAAGCAATGCTTGAATATGCTTCTTTATGGGCCCAACTATTCGAAAGCTGGGGTAAGTACGATTCTGGACAGCAGCAGACGATGTTCGAAATTAACGAAAGAATCAACCCCCTCGTCCCCCAACTTAAAGAACTTACACAGAAGGCAAAGACGGTCATCAGCCGCTGGAATCCTTCGGATACTCAATAACCCGTCGCCTACCTTCCCCAAGAAGCAGAAAAAAATTTCTGCTTCTTGGCGGTAGACGACCATTGAATTTATCAGTGTTTTTACATATCCAAATCTGAAACACCCACTTGACTAGGAAATCCTTGCTATATAGCGTGCAGTTCTTACTACTTTTATTTGTTATCATGTAAAAATGATAGAATTCATCGGATTCCTTGCCGCTGTGCTCACCACCGCCTGCTATATTCCGCAAGCCTGGCATGTTTTTAACACACGCAACACTGGCGGTATTTCGCTGCTCGCCTATCTTACCTTATTCTGCGGCATCGCCCTGTGGCTCATCTATGGGTTGTTCCTCCACAGCCTGCCTTTGATATTCGCTAATGGAATCACACTGCCATTCGTAGGCATCGTCATCGCGATGAAGCTGAAGCATAAGTAATATGTTTTAATTGTAAATTAGGAAAAAATTATGGCTACATTAACAATTTATACCCATAATACAAAACCCTCAAGATATAGCAGAGCAATATTGAAACTCCTTTGGATCCGGAATCCATTCCAAAGTTAACAAGAGTTTTTTTTCGCATAGAAAAAACCGGAGAAAGATATGGATACGAATTATACCAAGATGGAAATTTCGTAGCTGAGGGAATAGGAGGGTTCTCATCCCGAAAAGTAGCCAATCATTCTTTGTTTATGCCAGAGAATCAAACTACTTTAGAATTTCGTGTATATAAATTACAGGCTACAAAGAGAAGCGCAACGAGTGACGATTATATTAGAGTCGGCGACCCAGAGATTTTGACGGTTACCTTGAAGCCTGGTCAAAAGCAACAACAAGAAAGAGAACTTTAATTCTACATTAGCCTTCAATAGTCGCCCGCGCCTCAGCAGCAAACCTGCGGTAGCGCATTGCGCCAAGCGGCAATATCAGGCAGTAAATCAGCCCGCTGACATTGAACATGATCCATGGTTCTATAATGACCAATACCATCACCACCGCGCAGGCCAGCATGATGGGTAGCACCCATTCATGCCGGATCACCAGCTTTTTCGCGGCAAGCGTCGGAATCCGGCTGGCCATCAGGACAGCGACCACCGCTGCCCATATGGCGCACATCACAGGCTTGTCAAAGAGTCCAGGCATCATATGAAAACTTGCGACCAGCGGCATTAGCGCCAGCATGGCGCCTGCGGGCGCGGGCACGCCGGTAAAAAACTTCTTCTGCCAAGGCTCGACAGATTCCTCCTCCAGGTTGGTGTTGAAGCGCGCCAGCCTGAGCACGCAACACACCGCAAAAAACAGCACTATCGCCCAACCGATGCCTTCAAGCGTGTTCAGCTTCCATAGATACAAGACAATCACGGGCGAAACGCCGAAGCAGAGAAAATCCGATAACGAATCCAGATGCGCGCCGAACGTGGTGGTGGAGTTAAGAAAACGCGCAATGCGCCCGTCCATGCCGTCAATCACCGCCGATGCCACGAGCAGGGTAACGGCGGTTTCGAACCTGCCGTCGATAGCGAAGCGTATTGCCGACAGGCCGCAGCAGAGTCCGGCAAGTGTCACCATATTCGGAAATAAACGGCTTAAGTGAAATACTTTCAGGCGTTTTCGTCCGAGCTTTTGCATTATGCTATCTACACCCGTGTTCCGGTCCGGGCCGCTTCAGGCGACGCCAGATCCGCAAGCACCGTCTCGCCGCCCACCGCGCGTTGCCCGACAATCACCAGCGGCTGCACGTTTTGGGGAAGATATACATCCATCCGGCTGCCGAAACGAATAAGGCCGAAGCGCTGGCCGGATTTCACTTCCTGCCCGTTATTTAAATTGCAGACGATCCGCCTTGCGACCAGCCCTGCTATCTGGACAAACCCAACCGTTACGTTTTCCGCCGTGGTGACGGCGACATACTGGCGTTCATTTTCTTCACTCGCTTTATCGAGCGAGGCGTTAAAGAAAGCCCCCGGACGGTAATGCGTCGCTTTCACCGTACCGGAAAGCGGAACCCGATTGATGTGGACATCAAATACATTGAGAAAAATACTGATACGGTTGTGTTCCTCCGTTCCCATCCCCAACTCTCCCGGTGGGACAACTTTGGTTATTTTCTGCACCAACCCGTCGGCAGGGCTTAAGATCAACCCTGCGCGCGTGGGTACGGAGCGTACCGGATCGCGGAAAAAATAGGCGCACCACAGCGTCAATACCACCCCAATCCAGAAAAGTATGCTGGAAAACAGGGCAAGGATGGCTGTCGCCACCGCGAAAATGGAAATGAACTTCCAGCCTTCATTATGTATTGGCGGAATGGTTTTGCAGATGGTGATAAGTATGTTATCTTCTTTTTCCGACATGTTTTCCCCCGGCTGCTCATAACATAAGCTGGAATTAAACAGCCCCTCTAATTTAATGTCAATTAGTCTTATGCCTAATGTCTTAATTATAGGCTCCTTTCCCGAAAATCCGACGCTGGTGAAAGGCGGCGTACAGGCTTCGGTTTATGGCCTGGCGCGGGCGCTACGTATGCGTAACGATACGGCAAAGGTCAAAGTGCTCTCACTGCCGGTGCCGGGAGCGCTACGCCCGAAGGTTCCATCGGCCAATGTGTACGGCATCGAAGTCACCTACCTGCGTGCATGGCGTTTTCTGGCGACTTCCCTGCTCCATCTGCCGTTCATACTACATCAGATAAAGAAAAACTATAGGCCAGTGGTGCATATCCACGGCACTGGCGCGCTCCAGTGCGCATTGCTTGCGGTGTTGCGCTTGCTGCCGGTCAAATCGGTATGGACGCTTCATGGCATCACCGAAAAAGAAACCCTGCATCGCTACCGCGACACTAAAAAATGGTCATGCCTTGCCCGCCACTGGTTTTATAAAGCCTTGGAGCGTTTTTCCCTGAAAGTGGCCCCGCATGTCATCGTGGATACACCCTATGTCAGGGAAGAAATTCCCCATAATAATAATGTTTCCGTTATTCCCCAAGGTATATTCGGCACCGAATTCACCACAGCAAAGGACAATGATCGCAGCGAACCGCTGGTGCTAAGCGTTGGGGTCATCTCTCCACGCAAAGGCCACCATCTTACTATCGAAGCGTTTGCCGAGGTAAGAAAAAAACTGCCGCAAGCCAAGCTGGTAATTGCCGGCGCTGTCACCGATACTGCCTATTACAAACGGCTCAAGGCGCTTATCATTCAGCATGCGCTTTCGGAGCATGTGGAGCTTGCCGTCAACCTGCCGCGCGCGGAACTGACTGCATTGCTGGCACGCGCGCGGATTTTTGCCCTGCATTCCCAAGAGGAGTCACAAGGCATCGCCTTGTGCGAGGCACTGGCGGCAGGCCTCCCGGTCGTTGCTACTAAAACTGGCGGTATTCCCTTTATTATTACCGATTGCAAGGACGGTTTACTGGTGCCTTACGGCGATATCCGCAGGTTCGCTGCCTCCATCCTCTTTTTACTGACTGAAAAAGAGGTTTACCGGAAAATGTCCGCAAATGCCAAAGCCGCGGGCAGCCGTTTCGATTGGAAACAGGTAAGCGAAGCTGTGGTAAAGCTGTACGGAAGGCTTTAAAATCAGTAAGAAGCTGTCTACTAAGGAAGAATCTATGACGCGCTTTGGTTATTTTCTGTTTAACATTCTGCTGGTTGGCTTCATATACGGCCTGGTATATTGGGGCGGCGCAAGACAGGATACCCTCCTCTATACGGTCAAACTTTTCTCCGCGCCTTATGTCGCCGCCAATTTTATCATGGCGCTTTACGCGCTCATCCGCTGGTTTATGACCCAAGACTCGGACATTTCCCGGGAAGGCTTAACATTTCTCTATACCACCTGGCTTGTTAGCCTGCTGACCTTTATCGTGTGCGAACTGCTAAGCCACGATATGCTGCATTTATTACATTAGACTTCCTGTGAAACTCGCTGCGGCGAGAAAAGCGCGAAGGAAATTCGGCACGGAAAAACTTGAGCGTACAGAGAAGTACGTGAGTTTTGAGTACGGAATTTCCAAGCAGATTTTCCGGCGCAGTAGAGTTTCGGAGGAAGTCTATTAACGGATTGTTACCCTTGGTACTTAAGCCGTAACACCGTTTTCTGGAGAAAATTGACGCTAACCTGCTCGGGAGCGATGGGTGCGCCGCAGATCGCATGTACTGGCTGTGAAAGCAGCCTAGGAATATATCTCCGGAACGACCCGATATATTTGCGGCTGAATATGCTGCCCCAGAGGCCAATCAATGCAATAGGATATACCGGAACCGGGCTGCGCTTGATGATGGATTCTATGCCGGTTTTAAACCGCCCCAGGCTGCCCGTATAGGTAAGTTGGCCTTCCGGAAAAATGCAAATAAGATCGCCGGCTTCAAATCCCGCAGCAATTTCATCCAGCGCGCGCGTCACGCTTTCGCGCGTGGGCGCAATAGGGATGGCGCGGTTGCAGACCATCAGGTAATGGAGCACGGGCAGCTTATAGATCTCCTCATCAATGACGAAACGCACGGGACGCCTGCAGCCCGCCGCTATCACCAACCCGTCCGCATAGGATACATGATTGCTGATGAGCATGGCCGCACCGAATTCCGGAAGCTGCTCAAACCCTGTATACCGGGGGTCGTATACCGCCACACATAACAGCCGCGCCAGATAACGGTAAAGAGGTTCCGGGTTGGAGAAAAACGAGAAATTCAACAAGATTCCCTCTTAGTTCTATCTCGTTATACGCTATAACATATTGGCCTGTCCCGCAAGTTACGCGTATGTAACATTACGTTGGCTACCCTCCCGGGCACACGGATAGATCCAGATTCTATTCCGAATCCGTTTTTTTCTTATGTTTATGATGTCTCTGCTCATCTGGGGCGGCAGCAGGCTTAGAGGCTGGGGTGGCAGAAGGGATTTCTATCTTTGTTCCCTCGCGTAGATTATCCGTCCCATCAATCACAACAACGTCGCCTTCGCTGATGCCATCCGTGATTTCCACCGTATCGCCTTCGCTGATGCCGGTCTTCACTGGCTGGACCGTCACGCTATTATCCGGTTTGGTTTTATAGACAAACGTACCAGCAGAGCCGCGCTGCACTGCTGAAGCCGGGATAAGCACCACTCCCTGTTTCGTATCGATATGACATTTTATATTCACGAACTGGCTGGGAAACAGCGCATAGTCATTATTGGGGAATTCCGCCCGCAATTTCACCGTACCAGTGGTGGGATCCACCTGATTATCAATCGCATATACCGATCCGGTGGCGAGTTTTACCTTACCTGCCCGGTCTGAAGCTTCAGCATTTATGGTCTCACCTGCATGCATCCGGCTTATCACTTCCGGGATATTATCCTCCGGCAGGGTGAATATCGCGGTAATAGGCTGTAGTTGGGTTATCACGACGATACCGTTTGTATCGGAAGAATGAATGATATTGCCGGGATCTACCTGCCGAAGCCCCACTTGTCCGGCAAAAGGAGCGGTAATACGGGTGTAGGCAATCTGCACTTTCGCATTATCCACTTGGCCCTTATCGTTTTGCACCGCGCCTTCATACTGCTTGACCAATGATGCCTGCAAATCCAGCTGCTGCTTGGCGATAGAATCCTGCGCAAACAAAGTCTTATACCGTTCCAGGTCAATCCGTGCCTGCTTGAGCAGCGCCGTATCACGCGTCATCTGGCCTTCCGCCTGTTCCAACTGGGCTTGGAAAGGCCGTGCGTCGAGTTCGGCAAGCAAATCATCTTTTTTGACCACCTGCCCTTCCTTGAATAAAAGCCGCATCAGCTGGCCGTCGACGCGGCTATGCACCGTGACCGTATTCATCGGCGTCACATTTCCAAGCCCGATCAGGTTTACATTGATAGTGCCGGTTTTTGCCGGAGCGACGGAAACCGGAATAGGCCCGCTGTTTTTGCCCTTGGCGCCATGGGTCTTATCGTCACCCGTACCGTGAAAAAAATACCAGCCCACCAATGCGAGCGCCACTATGATTACTATTGCCCTGAGTCGCATATCTATCCAAATTAAACCAATCCTGTAACTAGTACGAATCAGGTCTATAATAACTTTGGATACGTTAAAATAATATTAAGGTTAGAGATAGCGCTATTATGTCAAAATCCGGTGACCACGATTTGTTGCCAGAAAGATACTGTTTTCAGGCCTTCCCGTCCCTATTCTTCTTCCACATATTGTTTTTCGAGCTTCTCATGACGTTCCTGCGCTTCGATGGTCATGGTCGCAATCGGGCGCGCTTCCAGGCGTTTGATGCCGATTTCTTCGCCGGTTTCTTCGCAATAGCCATAGGTACCATCTTCGATACGCGCTAAAGCAGCATTTATCTTCTCAATGAGCTTGAGATAGCGGTTGCGGGTGCGCAGTTCCACGCCTGCATCGGTTTCCAGCGACGCCCGGTCGGAAATATCCGGCTCATGCCAGTTCTCTTCCCTTAAATGATCTATGGTTTCACGCGATTCGTCTATCAGCTCCTTGCGCCAGTCTGTCAGCTTCTGGCGGAAATATTCGAGCTGCTTTGGATTCATGTATTTTTCGTTTTCCGACGGCTTGTAGGACGAAGCAAGTTTCACGGCCATAGGTCTAATCTCCTCTAAACACAAAAAAAGAGGGGTGAATTATAAAGTATGATGAGGGGGAATGCAACATCATTTACGCCGGCATAAAAATCCGCCACGGTCATTTTCCCTGATCCTGGGCGGGGAGAAATAAAGCCAATTTTATTTCGACAAGATATGATGTTTATAGAAACCGTATACGCTGATGACCATCCAGGCGATCACCGTATAAAATACCGGCAATTCTGTGCCGTTATGCAGCGTGATGCCGATAAAGAACGCACCAAGCCCGTTCATGACGATATAATGCGTGTCGGTTACCTTGAGCTGGCCTACCATCAACATGAAATAGCTGATGAGCAAAAATACAATCCCCACATATCCCATAAGTGCAATAAACGAATCCATACTCTGTTATCCTTTTCCAAACCGTTCCTATAATATTTCTTTACTAGTGAAAGCGATTTTTTTGCTTCATTCCTGCTAAATATAGCAGAAATCTGCGGAAAAGTCATTAATAATATTGCACCGCAATATACTGGATATTGCTCTGCGGAATAGAATTGTTATAAATTAATTCTCCCTATTCATTACGTCATGCCGTGGCTTGACCACGGCATCTCCTGAGATACCGCGATCGAGTCGTGGTATGACAAACAATTGTAAATCCAGGCTACTTTTTCTCCGAGGGAATTTTACCTGTTCTGCTTATTAAATAATTCAAATACTTCATTCAATCCATTAATACGCTTACGGACGGAGTCAGACAACAGATCCTCCGCTTCCGGACCAAAGGTGACTTCTATATTGCCTTTCTTATGCGATAAGGTCACATGTTTGAGATTCCCCGTATGGCCTCCTGACAGCAGGAACGCCAGATGGGCGGCGGTGCCAATCAAACGTGCAAAGAGTTTTTCTTTCTCTTTCACGAGCGACACGACAGAGGATTTCAGCTTAAGTTTGAACTGGTAACGATGATACAGCGCCATCGCCAGCGTCACCCGTTCGAAATGGGAAAGCCCGGCAAGGGTGGACTGGATAACGCGGAAAAATGCCCATTCGGATCGATAGTCCGGGTGAATCCGCCAGGCAATTTCGCTTAAAATACAGACGGCAAAACGCAACCGGCGGTTGGCATCGTTTTCCTGCTCGAATAAAGGGGACATCCAGGTGAACAGCTCACGCGCATAGCCGGATGCACGCCCATGCTGGGACGCCAGATCGGTACAGGATGCAATTAAAGGATCTTCATTGCGCAGAAAAGGCGCCAGCTTTTCGTAGAGATACCCTTCACGGATGCCGCTGGCACTGAAAACCACGTCTACAGGCTGGGTGATATCGAGAATACGGTCCATCACCAGCGCCGCCGGAATCAGGGAATCCACGCGTTCACTGGAAGCGCCCGGCATTTTTTTAAGCTGCTGCACCGGAGAATGGATAATTTCTTTCAGGAATACCCGCATCGGCCCGGTTTTTACCGTATAATGATGGACGATATCGAGCGGATATTTCTCTTTATGCATATGGATATGGGCCAATGCACGGAAACTGCCGCCAATCGCATAAAAACTCTGGGGATGTACTTTCTCCAGCCAGATTTCGGCAGAAAAAGCTTCTTCAATGATTTTAGCAATCTTTGCCGTATTTCCCTTGCCGGCATCAAGCAAGCGCAAAGGGCCGATGGGAATGGTCGCCTGCTCAAAAATACCGTTCTTTTCAATCCCGACCAGTTCTATGCTGCCGCCGCCCAGATCCCCTGCCAGCCCTTGCGGCTTATAAATAGAGGAGAATATCCCGCCAGCGGCGAGCTGCGCCTCCTTCTTGCCCGAAACCACTGTAATATTGACCCGGTATTTGCGTTCTAGGCTTTCGACAAACGCGGCACCGTCCATAGCGTCCCGCACCGCCGCAGTCGCCAGTATCTGCAGTTCCACCACATCCATCACATGCACCAGCGCCAGAAAGCGCTTCATGGACGCTTCCACCAGCTTTACGCCCTCTGGGTTCAGTCTTCCGGTAAGCGTAAGCCCTTTGGCAAGGCTGCAGAATATCTTCTCGTTGAATAAAGGCAACGGCACACGCTTTATGCCGTCATAGACCACCAGACGGATGGAATTCGACCCGATATCGATGACCCCTAGCCTGCCCTCATGCGCGGTTTCTCCATCAGCCCATTGGGTATCCTTGCGGTTTTTCACTTTTTTCCCACTTCCTTGAGCTGGCGTTCCATACGATCATGGAAAAACTGGATGATATTCGCCGCCGTTTCCTCGACCGACCGGCGAGTAACATCAATGACCGGCCATCGGTTTTTCTGGTACAGGCGCCGGGATTCCAGGATTTCGCGCTCAACTTTTTCATTATCCACATAATTCGTATCTTCGTCCTGCTTCAGCAGCTGCAACCTGCTCTTTCGTATCTGGATGAGGCGATCCGGGGTAATGGTAAGCCCGACAATCAGCGGCTTGGTGAGCTCCTCCAACTCAGGCGGCAGCGGACAGCCGCTCACATAAGGCACATTTGCCGCCTTGAATCCCCGGTTGGCAAGATAGACGCAAGTAGGCGATTTCGACGTCCTGGATACCCCCACCAGAATAATATCCGCATTATTCAGATCCCATGTCGCCTGCCCGTCATCATGGGCAAGGGTAAAGTTTATCGCCTCCACGCGCGAGAAATATTTTTCGTCCAGCTCATGCTGGCGGCCGGGAATCAACGAGCTTTCAATTCCCAGATAGGCGGAAAGTTCCGAGATAACCTGGGCCAGTATCGGGATGCAGGGAAGGGAGAGCTTTAGGCATTCGGCCTTTAATATGTCACGCAGGTTTTTGTCCACCAGCGTATACATCACTACGCCCGGGTTTGCCTGGATACCGGCAATCACCTTATCCAGCTGCGTCTTGGTGCGCACGAGCGACCAGATATGTTCATCCACCTCGATATTATCAAACTGCGCCAGCGCCGCGCGTGAAACGCTGCTGACAGTTTCCCCCGTAGAATCCGATATCAAATGTAAATTAA
>Ga0206904_1107_pt1 | contig 20813 bp, 19 predicted proteins | sample Alteio_BWOrgHeat_42_FD_152981 | JGI IMG/M metagenome (GOLD analysis project Ga0206904, IMG submission 152981) | Enriched cells from forest soil in Barre Woods Harvard Forest LTER site, Petersham, Massachusetts, United States -... | ecosystem: Environmental > Terrestrial > Soil > Temperate forest >...
GTCGTTTTCCTTATCAGAGGAAACATATTCAAATAAAAAATCACTTGGTTTAACTTGTTTATAGGTAAGATGTTTAAATATTTCGTTCTTTTCTTTAGTGCGCATAAAGTTTAGGTTTCAACAAATATATTATTTGAACATAAGTTTTTCAAATCAGTAATTAATTTTGTCTCAGCGGGTTCTCCTGACAGGGAACCTGCGTCGCATTCAAGGTTTGCGATATAAGTTATACATTACCCATATATTTCTGTATACAAATCCAGTACATAGTCCAAAACCTTTCGCCCCCACATCTCAGAATTGTTTCAGATAACTAACCTTAAAAATCCCATTTTGCAATGCCTGTCCCTGCAAGGAAGAAAAGTTTCCCTGGTTGAAAATGACGTAAACATAGCTTAAGGATTTAAATTCCCACGATAGCCTCATATTGAATACAGTCGACTTATTTTGTGTATTATACTGAACTATACTATTTAATTGCAAACGCGGGTTTAATGAAAATACGCCCTGTAAGTTGTAAAGCGAAACGGTGGTTGAAGTCTCTGCAATACCTACTTTAATAAACTGGTTCCTTGTTAAAGCTCCTGATAAAGCAATATGCGGGATAGGGGTATAAGATATTGCAGTGGTTAATGTATTGAGGTGGCCGTTAAAATATGGCCCTATATCGTACTGAATGGTATAGGACAGGACTTTGGAAGGATCACTTCCTGCATAAAAGCTTGAGCGTGCGTATTTATATTCACCTTTTTCAATATTGATGCCAAGCGGGCTGAATTGTTCCTGCAGGTACTGGTAATTTGGAGTAATTGAATATCCGAAAAATCCTCCTGAATGGAAAAGTACCCAAAAAGGGTAGATCACAACAGAACTTTCAATGAACTTCCCGGTAGATGCCTGGTGATAGAACTCGGCAGTTGCATCAGGCTGAAATGCCCTAATCAACTTTTTAAATGGAAGCCAGTCGCCACGTAGGTTCGTAATAAAACCGGGGGAGGTGCTGATCACATCTGTACGGGAAACGAAACCTGTTTCATTCTCATAATTTTTTGTAACAACAGATTCCGCTAAATAAACCGATATAGGATTGGTTTGATATTGATACTGAAAATAGCCTGCCATACCTTTATGGTCATCTTTGCCATCGTAAGAATTGATCAGCATTGTATTTAAGAAGTTTCTGTCATCAAACCTGAAAAGGCCGTCAATACTTCCTGCTACATTAGTATATCCATTGCTTTGCCCGGTACCTGCAACAGATTTCATGGTAATTAAACCCCCGATACGGTCTTTACCCGAAAGGTTTTCTGAAAACCGGGCTACAGCAAAATAAGTTTGCGGCGTTCCGTCAAATGCACCCTGGCGGATAGCCATTGCACCATAATTTGTATTAGGGGAAAGATGGACAAAGCGCGCCCCGCCATCGATAGGAAGCGGCCCGCCGGTTTCACTTAACCCAATGGTGCGGCTAAAAAACGGGTAAATGTTCATACTCCCGGTATTGCTTGTTATGCCATTTAAACCTGGGCTAAACAAAGAAGCATTTTCCAGGAAAAACTGCCTGTGTTCGGGAAATAGTACGGAGAACCTTGTAAGGTTATTAACCTCAAGGTCGGCATCAGCCTGGGCAAAATCGGTATTTACAGTCCCGCTTAATATAGAATTTGGGTTTACTGCCCATTTAAATTCGCCACCGGCCTTAACTTTGAAATGACTGGCAGAAGCAGCAAGATCACTTGTTTTATCGTACGAGGGGAGTGTGTATGGATTAACCTGTATGTTTGACGACGGTTTGGGCGGATTTAAATCTGTTACCTGTCCGGCAAAATCCATGCGGTTAAAACTAAAGGCCCTTGGATAAGGCGACCATGCTGAAACTTCATTACTAAACCTGCGTTGCCTGTAAAAATTAATACCCCATGATTGTGCCGAGGCTGCTTGCTTATATCGCAACGTTTTCCAGGGGATTGCAAACTCAGCAACCCAGCCCGAATCGGTGATTTTTGTATGCACCTGCCAAAGCCCGTTCCAGTTATCATCATAAAGCTGCGCATCAAAACTCAGGTAATCTTTTTGAGCCCCATAGGGATTAGTAGCAAATGTGATGTTATTGCGCTTATCATTAAAAGCATCTATCCCAATTCCGAATACGTCGTTATTTGCTACATCAAAATCCCTCTTCAGGTCTTTTACCCTAACCCCTTTTTTACCGAGCGGATCATAGCAAATTACACCAAAGTAAAGATTGTCTTTATCATAAAGTACCTTAACAACCGTTGCAAAGCGGGCAGGCTTGTCCTGGTCTGGATCAATCTGAACAAAATCTTTTGCTACAAAGGCTGTACCCCAAGCTTTCTCATCCAGAACGCCATCAATTTTTATGATTTCATTGGTATAAACTGCGCTCAAGGTCTTCCTGCTTGTATTCACATTATCAACTTTTTGAGCTGTAACCGCCTGGTTAATTAAAAGAAGGACTGTTGCTAAAAATAAATACTTCACCATTTAAATACATTTTAATGGTAAAATTATAATATAATACTTTACCAACAAATAAATTTTTAATGGTAAAGTATTATATTTGTATATGACAGCGGATGAAATGGATAAATTGCAGTTTGATGGGGGTTGCATAGCTTTTGATTTTACAAATACTGTAAATACAAGAAAGCACAGTGCGTATAAAGACTATATCAACAGCTTTCAGAATTTGTTGCTTTGGTCGGAAAAAGTAAAATTATTAGATGCGGATAGGCTCGCCGCTATTCATGAAATTGTTGATTCTGCCTCAGGAACGAAGGCTTTTGAATACGCCATTTATGCCAGGGAAGTTTTGCACGGGATATTCGCTCCAATAGCAAATAACAATACTCCACAGCCAGCAATAATTGAAAAATTTAATGGGTTGATCTCAAGGTCATTATGCCATGCTAAATTTGAGACAGAAGATTTTCCAAACAGCTTAAGCTTTCACCAAAACAACGCATTTGCTGACGAAATAATTGATACAATTGTTAAATCTGCCTTTGACGTATTAACATCCGAAAACTTTAAAGACAAAATTAAAGAGTGTCCCGGCTGTGGCTGGTTATTTCTTGATAAATCAAAAAACGGAAAGAGAAGATGGTGCGACATGCAGGCCTGCGGCAGTAATGACAAGGCACTGCGCTACTATCATAAAAATAAACTGAATGCTAAATCTTCAACTTAAACCTTTAAGCTCTCGCAATATTTATTCCTGTACTCAATAGGCGAGAGGCCAGTAATTTTTTTAAACATCGTGCGGAAAGCCTTAATATCAGTATAGCCAACATCATACATCAGCTCCAGTATTGTTTTACGGCTGGTTTCAAGGCCTTTTTTGGCTGCTTCAATCTTTACCCGCTGCAGGTATTCAACAATGGTATTTGAGGTAGCCTTTTTAAAACGTCGTTCAAAATTCCGCCTGCTTAGTGCCAGCATTGTGGTTAACTGCTCAATAGTTATTTTGTCTTTATAATTGTTTTCAATAAACTCCTGTGCCTTTTTTACCGGCTGATCCTCATGATCTTTCTGCCCCATAAATATGGTAAACTGTGCCTGACTCTTGCGGTCTATCTCTATCTCAAACATTTTTGAAACAAATATGGCCATTTCCCTGCCTGCATACTTCTCAATCATAAACAGGATGAGGTTGAGGTACGAATATGCCCCTCCACTGGTATAAATCCCCTGTTCGTGGGTAATGAGTTTTTCATTAACAACAGTTACTTTCGGGAACATTGCCTTGAACTCATTTGCAGCACCCCAATGCACAGCGCAGTTTTTACCCTCGAGCAAACCTGTTGAGGCCAGGAAAAATGAGCCCGAACAAAGACAGGCTACTTCAGCATTGTTTTTGTATTGATCAATAACCCAGGGCGCAAACACACGGTTAACTTCAACAGCGTTAGCGAGGCCGTTACACAGCATTGGAATAATGATGACATCCGTTTTCTTAACCTCATCCAAAGTACGGTCGCATTGAATGGTATAAATTCCGTTTGTTACCCTGACTTCTTTAGTGTCGCTCACCAGTTCTACATCGAACATTGGCGATTTGCCTTTCACCTGCAGAAATTCGTTAACTTTAGTAAACAACTGCCGTGGTGCATCAATGCTGCTGATAATAGATTCGTTGAGCACCAGTATAGAAATATGTTTCATAGTGTAAAGTACGGGGTTCTTTTTGTCGTAATCAACCCCTTTAAATAGCCGTTATTACACCCCTATTGTTATAAATATTCACTATAATTTTGCATTGCCGGGTTTAAAATGGCACTAAGGCAGTAAAAAGCTGCATAAAAAGAAAGAAAATGAACACAGTTATTTCAAAAGACGGTACGCCAATAGCTTACAATAAAGAAGGCGGCGGCCCTGCCGTTATCCTGGTCGACGGGGCGTTTTGCAGTAAAGATTTTGGGCCGATGCCTAAAATTGTACCACTGCTATCTCAAAATTTTACCGTTTTTACTTACGACCGCCGTGCCCGGGGCGAAAGCGGTGATACCAAGCCCTATGCTGTTGAAAGAGAAATTGAAGATATTGAAGCTTTGATAAACCTGTGTGGCGGATCGGCTTATTTATTTGGTATATCTTCAGGAGCTATACTTTGTATCAAAGCTGTGGCTTATGGCCTGAATATTAAAAAACTTGCTGTACTTGAACCACCTTTTGTTGGCAACAAGGGGAATAAAAGGCCCGCAGATTCGGCACAGCAGCTTACGCAAATGATAGCTGAAGGTAGACGGGGAGATGCTGTTAAGTTTTATCTTAGAAAGGTAATAGGCGTACCTATTGTGTTTACATGGATATTACAGTTAACACCCAACTGGCCAAAAATGAAAGCAATTGCAAATTCATTGCCCTATGATGCCACTATCTGCGGAGATTTTAATGTGCCAAAAGAGCAGGTAGCTGCCGTAACCATACCAACAATAGTAATTGACAGCGAAAGCAGCCCGGCCATGCTGCGGAATGCTGTACAAGCTGCTGCTGAAGCATTGCCTAATGGACGAAGGATAAGTTTAAAAGGAACTGTGCACGATGTACCGCCTAAAATTCTGGTACCAGCACTGACTGATTTTTATAACAATTAAAAAATAAACATGAGTACAGCGCAAAATTTAAGCACCGAACGATCAATCATAATAAATGCAAGTACAACAAACATTTGGGATGTATTAACCAATCCTGAAAAAATCAGGCTTTATTTATTTGGATCGGAAGCAGCTACAGATTGGAAAGTTGACAGCCCTGTTACCTTTAGCAGAGTATCTAACGGCACGCAATATGTCGACAAGGGGCAGATACTGGAAGTAAGCCCCGAAGAACTTTTAAAATTCAGTTATTGGAGCAGCCAGGAAGGCTACGCCGATGTACCGGAAAATTACTCCATTATTACCTACAAACTCGAAAAGGAAGGTCAGGGTGTTAAACTAACTTATCGTCGCGAAAAGATCCCGATAGAATTTGAGCTTAAGAACCAGGAACGCTATCTGCCGGGCATGCTGCAAAATATAAAAGAGCTTGCAGAGGCGGGATAAGATGGATTTAGTCCAGGAACATAATCCCAATAAAAATCTAAAAACAAAAAGACCTGCTTTTTCACAAAGCAGGTCTTTTTGTTTTATAAAATAAATCCGAAATGGAACTTCCGAAATCCGAAATCGAATTATTTTCCGCTCCACACGTTATTCTTCCTGTCAACGTCAGGAAGCTGGTGATCGGGATCAATTTCAATTGATTGCAGGGCAGAGGTAGATGGATAAATAAAAGTCCACTTGGCATCGCGCTGCCAAACGTTTACAGGCAGGTGGATGGTTTCGGTTTTACCGTTTGCCTGTGTGATTTTTAAGTCGACAGGCATTGCCATTTTCTCTTTATTAACAATGGTGATCATTGCGCCGTTAGCTGCATCATCTTTTACATATTTAACCGATCCAACAGCCTGATCAATTTTATCGGTAGTAAAGAAATATGGTTTAAAGAACCAGTTCAGATCTTCACCAGCAGCATCATTCATTGCGCGGAAGAAGTCATAAGGCAGCGGATGTTTAAATGCCCAGTGTTTAACGTATTCATGGAAAGCATAATCAAAACGATCAGGGCCAAGCACTACATTGCGCAGCATATCAAGCCCTACAGCAGTTTTAAAATAATATTGGCCGTAATCATTTTGCGCTTCCGACGGGGTCATTAACGGATCTTTTGCCCTTCTCATAAAGGCTGCAATTCCATCGGCCGGCCTGTTTTTGCTGTTGAAGTATTCGCCGTTATTAAATTTCTCGGTTGAGTATTCATTAATAAAGGTGTTAAAGCCTTCGTCCATCCACATGTATTTACGCTCGTTAGAGCCTACGATCATTGGGAACCAGTTGTGGCCAATCTCGTGGGTAACATCTCCCCAAAGACCACCTTTTTTAAGATCGCTTAAGCAAAAGATAGTACCAGGATATTCCATACCCAAAGCAACACCAGATACATCTACTGCCGATGTCCATGGATATTCAAAATATTTGTTCGAATAGATTTCAATGCTGTTTTTCAGGTATTCAGTTGAACGTCCCCAAGCATCCTCACCAGCACTTTCAATAGGGTAGGCGCTCATGGCAATACATTTGCGGCCAGATGGCAGGTTAACTTTCGCACCATCCCAGATAAACGCTGATGAAGCACCCCATGCTATATCGCGGGTGTTCTGCATTTTATAGTGCCAGGTTAAAGTACCTTTAAACGGGTGGGTAGCAGCCTGATCAACCTCTTCAGGTTTTATTATCATTACTGTTTTGTCGCTGTTGCGTGCTTCTGCAAGGCGGCTTTGTTGTAACTGGCTTAATACCTGTGCTCCATTTTGCAAATCGCCCGAGCCTACAACTGTCATGCTTGCGGGTGCGGTTATGTAATAGTCATAATCGCCATACTCGCAATAAAACTCACCTAAGCCCATGTAAGGCAATGTGTTCCATCCTTCCACATCGTCATAAACACACATGCGGGGGTACCACTCTGCTATTTCGTAAACATAACCTTGTTTAAACTTTTTACGGCCCATACGGTCGGCGCCATAAAACGGAATAGAGAAACTGTAGTTTACTTTAACCTGTATCTTTTCGCCCTTTGCACCCATAGGGGTATTGAGCCTTATCTGCATACGGGCATCAGAAATTACTGGATCAGTCTTATAGGTTTGTCCTTTGTAAGTTACTGATACCGATTCGATATGATAACCACCGCGGCTAAAACCTTTCACGTCAAAGCGGTCGCCGCCAATAGGAGTAGTTGCAGCGCCACGTGAATCGGGTTTAAACAAGTTCTGGTCAAGTTGCAGCCATAAATGGTCAAGTATATCCGGGCTGTTATTAGTATAAGTAATGGTTACTTCGCCTGTGATGGTAGTATCCTGTGGGGTTTCGTTTAGGGATGCCTTTATCAGGTAATCGGCGCGGTTTTGCCAGTAATGTTCACCAGGCTGACCGCTTGCTGAGCGTGTGCCATCACCGGTTACAGGCCAGGGTGTTGGCGCGAAAACCTCATTATGGTTATATTTTATGGAATCGGTTTGTGCCGACGCCGTTGCAGCGATAAGGAGCAGGCCCAATGCACTGAGATAATAGTTTAGTTTTGTGTAACGCATTTTAATTATATTAATTTACGGGGCAAATTAATCAAATAAATTATGAATTTGATAATTTGTAAGATGGATAATACAACGACCGAGGGAGGAAGTTGATTAAATTGATTGAATGAGTGGTTGGACTCTTATAAAATATAACTATAGTGTATATATGAAGGTTATAATATAGTAAGCCAATAAAATGTTATAATTCTTATTTGGAATTATAGCACATAAAATTCATATTTTTGTTAATATGGAATCTATTTTGATACACCCGGAAAATGCTGAACAATTAAAAACGGTTAAGGCAGTTCTGAAAGCCTTAAAAGTTCAATTTGAACCACAATCAAATGTATTACCGCCACATGTTTTAAAAAGTATTGAAACAGGCATTAAACAAGCTAAGGATGGTCAAACAATTTCTCTTCAGGAATTTACCGGAAAGCACTTTTCTAAAAAATGAACTTTGAAATAAGGTTCACTCCAGAGGCAGAAGAAACATTTGATAATTTAGTAATTCAGCTACGCCAAAGATGGGGAGACAATTTTGTAATTAAATTTGAAGCCAGGGTTCTGAAAAGTCTTAGAGCAATTGCTGATACTCCATATATTTACCCGGTTGCCGACGAGAATACCGGAGTTAGAAAATGCATTCTTCATAAAAACTGTTCGATGATTTATAAAACGAAAGACAGGATCATCGAAATCATTTGCTTTTGGGATAATCGGCAAGACCCTTTGTTTACCGTGTAAATTACTATCACTAATTTTTGTAAAACTTTTATCAATTCCATTTGATATTAAATTAAATGTGCATAATATTCGCAATTTAGCTGCTCAATAAACAGTTATGAACCATCTTGCCAATTCAACTTCTCCATATTTACTGCAACATGCCAATAACCCGGTTAACTGGTATCCCTGGGGAACTGAAGCATTACAAAAGGCCCGGGACGAAAACAAGCTGATTTTGGTAAGTATAGGCTACTCGGCATGCCATTGGTGTCATGTAATGGAACATGAGAGCTTTGAAGACGAGAGTGTGGCAACAGTAATGAATGAGTACTTTGTTTGCATTAAAGTGGACAGGGAAGAACGCCCCGATGTAGACCAGGTTTATATGAGCGCCATACAGTTAATGAGCGGCAGGGGAGGATGGCCGTTAAACTGTATATGCCTGCCAGACCAGCGGCCTATTTATGGCGGCACCTATTTCCGTAAACACGACTGGACAAGTTTGTTGTTTAACCTCGCCGATTTTTATAAAACAAAACCCGAAGAAGCAGAAGAGTATGCCACCAAGTTAACCGAAGGTATCCAGCAATATGAATCAGTGCCATTTATAAAGGAAGAGAAGGCGTATTCTCAAGCCGATCTGGAAACTATTATTAATAGCTGGAAAAAATATTTTGATAAAACTGAAGGTGGGCTCGGTTCATCACCCAAGTTTCCGATGCCAAATAACTGGCAGTGCCTGATTCGCTATGCTCATTTAATGCAGGATGACAGCGTTGCCGAAGCCGTGAAACTGACATTGTACAAAATGGCCTTTGGTGGCATTTATGACCATGTTGGTGGTGGCTTTGCACGTTACTCTGTAGATGATAGGTGGCATGTTCCGCATTTTGAGAAAATGCTTTATGATAATGCACAGCTTATTAGCCTGTATGCCGAGGCTTTTACCTGGCAGCCGGATGAACTTTACCTTAAAGTAACGGATGAGATTATTCAATTTTCTCAAAGAGAATTAATGTCACCTGAGTTCGGCTTTTATTCGGCCCTTGATGCTGATAGCGAGGGCAAGGAGGGCAAGTTTTATATTTTTACTAAAACGGAAATTGAGGAAATATTAGGAGATGATGCCGCCCTTTTTTGCATTTATTATAACATTACAGAGGATGGCAATTGGGAAGAGGAACAATCAAATGTGTTTTTTCGCAAGGCAGAGGATAATGAATTAGCTTTAAAATTGGGTTTATCGGTTGATGAGCTTCTTAATAAAATAAAATCAGCTAAGCAAAAAGTATTTGAAGCCAGAGGTAGCAGGATAAGACCGGGACTAGATAATAAGATCCTAGCCTCGTGGAACGGATTAATGCTGAAAGGGTTATGTGATGCTTACCGCTCATTTAACAAACCTGAATATCTCGATCTCGCACTTAAAAACGCCGGATTTATTTTAAACAACCTGATTAGTAAAAGTGACAGGTTGTCACGGGTATTTAAAAAGGATGGTGAAGGCATGGTTGCTTTCCTTGATGATTATGCAAATATAGCCGATGCGTTCATCGATTTGTACGAAGTTACTTTTGACGAAAGCTGGCTCTTGCAAGCAAAGAAACTCACCGATGTGGCTATAAAACATTATTATGATGCAGAAAAAGGGATATTCTATTACACTGCTGATGATGACGAGCAACTAATAGCCCGTAAATCGGAAATTATGGATGGAGTTATGCCTGCTTCAAACTCGGTAATGGCCCGCAACCTTAAAAAACTTGGCCTGTTATTTGACAATGAAAATTATCAGAGTATCTCAGCCCAGCTATTACGAAATATTGTACCTCATTTAGAGCGATATGGGTCCAGCTATTCAAACTGGATAATGTTATTAATTGATGAGGTGTTTGGTACTTATGAAATAGCCATAACCGGTGATGGTTTTGAAGACAGGCGCAGGGAGATTGAAAATAGTTATATACCTAACAAAATTATGTTGGGTGGTAAAAAAGGAAGTTTACCTTTGCTGCAGGATAAGTTTGGTGCTGTTACACAAATATTTATTTGTAAAGATAAAACCTGTGGATTGCCTGCAACCAATACAAAAGACGCTTTAATTGGGATTAATCCCAATTGAAAAACAAGTAATAAAATAGAATTAAAACAAACCGGGAGGGATCAGATATAATCGGACAAATCTGCTAAATCCCGATCAAATAAATAGAATCATAACAAAAACCGAGAGTATCCAGGTATAATCAAGCAAATCTGCTAAATCCCGGTCAAAATTACCTTTACAATGAAGATTAACCCCCAACACGTAGTGTCATTAACTTACGATTTGTATGTTGACCTGGATGGTGCCGAAGTTTTGCAGGAAAGCGCAACAGAAGAGCAACCACTAACTTTTTTATACGGAGCAGGACAAATGCTTCCAAGATTTGAGGAAAACTTAAGTACCCTTTCAACAGGTGATGCTTATGATTTCCGTTTATCAGCCGAAGATGCCTATGGTAACTACGACGAAGAGGCAGTAGCTACTTTGCCTTTAGAAATGTTTAAGGGCACCGATACGCCCGAGATAGGCAGTATATTGCCATTACAGGACAATAACGGCAACCGTTTCCAGGGAATGGTGGTGTCAGTTAATGAAGATTCGGTTATAGTGGACCTTAACCACCCAATGGCAGGACAAGAGCTTCACTTTAAAGGGAACATTTTAAATGTACGCCCTGCAACCCCTGAAGAATTATCACATGGCCACGCACATGGTGCCGATGGTCATCACGGACATTAAATTATAGTTATAAGTCCTGAGTCCTTAATCCGTAGTCTTTTTTGACTCAGGACTTAAGGCTCAGGACTTTCTTCTTGTAGAAGATCTCACAATAAGTTCGGGTTGAATGCTGATGCTTTTTGGTGTAACTGAAGTGTCGTTATTTTCCATCTCCTGGAAAAATAAATTTGCAACCGTTTTCCCCATAAAAACGCTGAACTGATCAATAGTAGTGATCGAAGGGCTAGTTATTTCGGTAAATGCTTCATTCGAATAACCGCAGATACCTAATTCAGCAGGCACCTTGATACCCATTGCAGTAGCCGTCTCCAAAACTCCTAATGCCGAAAAATCAGAGGTCGAAGCAAATATGGCATCCGGAAGATCAGGCAGGCTTAGCAGTTTCCTTGTTGCTTCGGCGCCTAACTCTTTTGTCCAGGCGTTTTCAACTATAAAGGCATCTGTTATGGGTATATTATATTTCTCTAATGCCCTTAAATAGCCCGTTTTTCGTTGTCTGAATATGTTAAGATTTTGAGGGCCTTCGAGCAAAGCTATTTTTTTGTAGCCCTGCTCAATCAAATGGCAAACGGCCTGGTACGACGCTTGTTCATTGTCATTAATAACCTTGAGGGTTTCCAACTCTTCGGCAACACGGTCAAACTGGATCAATTGAATGCCCTGGTCAATAACATTTTGCAAATGCTGGTAACTAACGCTATCGGCCGAAACGGATATCACAATGCAATCAACATGCTGATTAATCAAAGTGTTAACACATTTTACCTCTTTTTGGTGCTGTTCATCACTCTGGCAAATAATTAAATTATAACCTTTTTGATAAGTTATGTCCTCAATCCCCGCAATAACGTTCGAGAAAAAATTCTGATTTATACGCGGAACAACTACACCAATAGTTTTGGTTTGCCCCATTCGTAAATTGGAGGCTAGCGTATTGCGTTTGTAGTTTAGCTCGGCAGCGGTTTTTAACACCAGCTCCTTGGTAGCTGCATTTACATAACCTGCATTACTAAGGGCGCGTGAAACTGTTGAGGCAGTTACATTTAGCCTTTCGGCGATGTCATAAATGGTGATGCGTTTTTTAGCGTTCATAAAATATTTGTAAAGATGATAAAATATTTTTCTGCAATCGATTGCATATTGAAAAAATAATTTAATTTAGTTGCCGTAAAAACAAATTATAAACGGCCCTCCTCTTGGGGTTAATCAAATGTATTATGTTATTGTTAGGGATTGATATAGGTACTTCCTCCGTAAAGGTTTCCGTTGTTGACGCTTCTTCGCAAAAAGTATTGGCTTCAGCACAATATCCGGATGAGGAATCGCCAATTATCGCACTGCATCCTGGCTGGGCCGAACAATCACCTGATATGTGGTGGGAACAGGCGCAGCATGCTATCGGTTTGTGCAATAAAACTGCAGCTTATAATCCTCAGGATATTGCTGCAATAGGTATTGCCTATCAGATGCATGGTTTGGTTTTGGTAGATAAAGATCAAAAAGTACTGCGAAACAGCATCATCTGGTGCGATAGCCGCGCAGTTGAAATAGGTGATAAAGCATTTGAAGCCATTGGTGAAAAGCGGTGCTTATCACATCTGTTAAATTCACCCGGCAACTTCACAGCTTCAAAATTGGCCTGGGTAAAAGAGAATGAATCCGAAATTTATGACCGTATTGATAAAATAATGCTTCCCGGGGATTTTATTGCTATGAAGCTGACAGGAGAGATCACAACATCCATATCAGCTTTATCCGAAGGCGTGTTTTTTGATTTTAAAACAAATAGCTTGTCAAAGGATGTTATCAATTATTTTGGATTTGATGAAGGTTTATTTCCTGAAGTTAAAGAAGTGTTTTCAACTCATGGGAATCTTTCATCCGCTGTGGCTCAACAATTGAACTTAAAATCGGGTATCCCGGTAACCTATAAATCTGGCGATCAGCCTAACAATGCCCTTTCATTAAATGTATTAAACCCCGGCGAGGTTGCTGCAACAGCAGGAACTTCGGGAGTGATTTATGGTGTAAGCGATCAGCTGGCTTACGATAAACAATCGCGCGTAAATACTTTTGCCCATGTAAATTACACCGAACAACAAAAACGACTCGGCGTATTATTGTGCATAAATGGTGTTGGGAGCATGTACCGTTGGCTCAAGCAGGTTTTTGGTTCATCAGAAAGCTATTTGCAGATGAATGCTAAAGCCAAAGAAGCGCCATTGGGCAGCGAAGGTTTGCGGGTATTGCCGTTTGGTAATGGGGCAGAGCGGATGCTGAACAATAAAATAGCGGGTGCCCATTTTCACAACATCGACTTAAATATTCATTCACAAGCACATGTGATCAGGGCTGTGCAGGAAGGCATTGCTTTTTCATTCCGTTACGGATTGGATATAATGCGCGAAAACGGGATGAACCCTACCATTATCCGCGCAGGAAAAAATAACCTGTTTTTAAGCGAATTATTTACCGAAAGCTTTGTAAACATAACCGGCGTACCCGTTGAGCTTTATAAAAACGATGGTAGCGTAGGTGCAGCATTAGGCGCAGGGATAGGTGCACAGATTTTTTCATCTCCCAAACAGGCGTTTGAACATATGCACCCGGTACAATTGGTGCAACCATCAACCAAACAACTTGAACCCGCTTACCAGGAGTGGAAAGCGCTACTTGAAAAACAATTAACAAATTAATATTTCCGAAAGACTTACGAAGTTTTCAAAACTTCGTAAGTCTGTTTTAATCGGTGTAATCATTCAATAAAAAACAATAAAATCATGAGCATAATCTTAGGCGACAAAGAATTTTTTAAAGGAATAGGTCAGGTGAAATATGAAGGGCTGCAATCAGACAACCCATTAGCATTCCGTTGGTACGACGAAAACAAGGTAGTTGCAGGTAAAACGATGAAAGACCACCTGCGTTTTGCGTGTGCATATTGGCACTCATTTGTAGGCAATGGCGCCGATCCCTTTGGCGAACCTACACATATATTCGCATGGAATGAAAAAACCGATGCTGTTGAGCGCGCTAAGGATAAAATGGATGCGGCATTTGAATTCATTACTAAAATGAACCTGCATTACTACTGTTTTCATGATGTAGACGTTGTTGATTATACCAATGATGTGAACGAGAACGACCGCCGTCTGCAGGCATTAGTTGATTATGCGAAACAAAAGCAAGCCGCAAGTGGTGTAAAATTGCTTTGGGGAACATCAAACCTGTTCAGTAACCGCAGATATATGAATGGAGCAGCTACCAATCCCGATTTTCATGTGCTTACTCATGCAGCGGCACAGGTAAAAGCGGCATTGGATGCTACCATAGCCCTTGGCGGCGAGAATTATGTTTTCTGGGGTGGAAGAGAAGGTTACATGACCCTGCTGAACACCGACATGAAACGTGAGCAGGAACATTTTGCAAAATTTTTGCATACTGCTAAAGATTATGCCCGCAAACAAGGTTTTAAAGGGACTTTCTTTATCGAGCCAAAACCTTGCGAACCAACCAAACACCAGTATGATTATGATGCTGCTACAGTGCTTGGCTTTTTACAGAAATACGATCTGTTGAATGATTTCAAGCTGAATTTGGAGGTTAACCATGCTACACTTGCCGGCCATACCTTTCAGCACGAGCTGCAGGTAGCTGCTGATTCAGGTTTATTGGGTTCGATAGATGCTAACCGTGGTGATAGCCAAAACGGATGGGATACAGATCAGTTTCCGAATGATATAAATGAAGTTACCGAAATAATGATGATCATTCTTGAAGCAGGTGGCTTCCAGGGTGGGGGTATAAACTTTGACGCCAAGATCCGCCGTAATTCAACTGATCCGGCTGACCTGTTTTACGCACATATAGGTGGGATGGATGTTTTTGCAAGGGCATTGATTACTGCCGATAATATCCTCAAAAAATCTGATTATAAAAAGATAAGGAAAGACAGGTATGCCTCATTTGATGCCAGGAAGGGTAAAGAATTTGAAGATGGAAAACTATCTTTGGAAGACCTGCGAAGCTATGCTATAGAGAACGGCGAACCTAAAACAACCAGCGGTAAACAAGAATTTCTTGAAAATTTGATAAATAGATATATATAGATTATAATTGTCAAACCAACATATAAACCAAACTGAATTAAACAATGAACCTGAAAACCCTTTCTTATGGCGATTACGCTGTATTTCTTGTCTACTTTGTAATAGTATCTCTTTACGGCTGGTGGGTATACAAGCGTAAAAACAAAAGTGACGGTACTTCCAAAGGTTATTTTTTAGCTGAAGGTTCATTAACATGGTGGGCAATAGGCGCCTCTTTGATCGCTTCGAATATTTCTGCTGAACAAATGGTAGGAATGAGCGGATCGGGCTTTAAGATGGGGCTGGCTATTAGTACTTACGAGTGGATGGCTGCTGCCACACTGGTTATTGTAGCCGTATTTTTTATCCCCGTTTACCTTAAAAATAAAATAGCCACCATGCCGCAGTTTTTGCATCAGCGGTATAATGGTACGGTAGCCATGATTATGGCTATATTCTGGTTAATGCTTTATATCGTTGTAAACCTGATGTCGATACTTTATTTGGGCGGGGTGGCAATAGCAGGAATTTCAGGATTAGACCTTAAGTTGGTAATTGGATTGTTGGCCATTTTTTCAATAGTTATTACATTGGGCGGCATGAAAGTTATTGGCTATACCGATGTTATACAGGTGTTTTTTCTTGTGTTGGGAGGATTGGCAGCTACTTACATAGCGCTTCATTTAATAAGCGAAAAATCGGGCACAACAGGACTTTGGAATGGTTTTAAATTACTGCGTGCAGATGCAAGTGATCACTTCCACATGATATTTAAGAAAGGAAATTCAAATTATCTGGATTTACCGGGCCTTACAGTACTTATTGGTGGTATGTGGATCACCAATTTAAATTATTGGGGATGTAATCAATACATCACTCAAAGGGCACTTGGCGCTGATCTTAAAACAGCCCGGTCTGGTATTCTTTTCGCAGCTTTCCTTAAGTTACTTATGCCGGTAATTGTAGTATTACCAGGGATTGCAGCTTATGTGCTTTACCAAAAAGGTATGTTCCACCAGGAAATGTTAAGTACAAAAGGTGTTTTAGATGTTAACAAAGCGTATCCATCTATTCTTAATTTGCTGCCTAACTACCTGAAAGGGCTTTCGTTTGCTGCGTTGACAGCTGCTATTGTGGCATCTTTAGCAGGTAAAGCAAATAGTATAGCCACCATATTTACATTGGATATATACAAAAAAGCAATAAACACAAAAGCCTCAGAGAAGAACATGGTTAACACAGGTAAAGTGGCCGTGGTAGTTGCAATGATATTAGGTGTGCTTCTATCTTTTGTAATTGGAGATATGCTGATGGGCGAAGGAAAACAAGGCTTCCAGTATATACAGGAATACACTGGCTTTGTTTCGCCAGGTATATTTGCCATGTTTATTTTAGGTTTCTTCTGGAAAAAGGCAACTTCAAACGCTGCATTATTTGCAACCATTGGTGGCTTAGTATTCGCTATAATATTTAAGTTTTTGCCTTATTGGACCAATCTTTCTTTCTTGTCGCCATACGGTTTTTCAAAGCTAAATGCTGATCACGTATATGAAATTCCTTTTTTAGATAGGATGGGCTTCGTTTTTGTGATATGTATTGTAGGTATGTACGTCATATCAATGATTGAGAATGCTAAAGGCTTGCTGACAAACGGTTTAGAAGTAGACGTGAATATGTTTAAAACAAACAGAAGCTTTGCGGTTGGAGCTATAGTAGTTGCAGTTATTCTTACGTTTTTATATACAGTTTTCTGGTAACAAGCAAAAGCTTCATAAAAAAAAGCGATGAGTTTTAAACTCATCGCTTTTTTTATTTTAATTTTCTGGTGCAAGTTTTTTAAGCAAAACACCAATTATTATCATCCACACCACCAGTCCTGCAATAAATAACCGGAACCCGGTTAAATCCACGAAAATAAACCCGGCAATTAACCCCCCGATAACTAAAATGCAACTAAGCAAACCAAAATAACCAACCCATTGTTGAAATAGCTTTGTTTTGATAATTGCAACCGACCATAATGCTACAGCAATACAAACCCCGCCGATAAAGATATAATCGAATGAGTGATTAAGAGCGTTATTATATTTTAACACTATCGTTAGCGAATTTATCATTTCGGGAGTGCTGTCATGAAATTGGCTTATAAATAGCGGGAGCGCCAGACCGTTTACAGCTGCCGCCAATAAAACGGCAAAGAAGCCAATGCACATGGTAATAAAAGCGCCCATTGAATAAGGGTTCTCAGCCGAGAATCTTTTGGTTAATCCCCAAAAGCCGAATAACGTTATAGGGATGGAAAGAATGGCAAGAGAGTGAGTAATAATAATCATTGACGAAACATGTTTCAGGTGTTCAAAGCTACCACCGGTAGGATGCATTACCATAGTTATCGTCATTATAGCCGACCCTAAAATAAGCGCCGACCCACTGTAATAATTGAATTGATTTTTCATCTGCCTTCTTGGTTTTTTGTTTGCGGTGAAAGTAGTTAGATGCAAACAATAAGGCACTTGACCAGAATCAAGAAAACAAACTTTTCCGTTTCATTCGGCTAAAGGTTTCGGGTGCCATCCCGAGATAGGAAGCGAGGTGGATCTGTGAAAAACGTAATATCCATTCGGGATGAAGCTGCATCAGTTTTTCGAACCGGACTTGAGGTGTAGCAAATTGAGCAGTTAACTCTGTCGATTTTGTCCAGTTTTCCATGACTCTTCCAATTGCAAAAAATACCTGGTTCCTGCTAATCAATGCATGAAGCTGATGGATATTAATAATTGAAATAACTGAGTCTTCCAGCGCTTCGATGCTATTCATAGATGGCTTTTGACTTACAAAGCTTTCATGGTCGGCAGCAAAATCATGCTCGGAAAAGAAATTTAATGTGTGTTCTTTTTCATCAGCAGAATGAAAGAGCCGCAGGCTTCCGGATATAACAATCATAATAAAATTGCATATCTGGCCTTTTGCTAAAATAACCTCATGTTTTTTTAATAAGCGGCTTTTGGTTGAATCTATAACAAGATCAACTTGTTCCTGCGAAAACGCATGGATTCGTGCCAGTGCTTTGGCTATGCCTAAGTTTATTTCCGATCCATTTTGCAGTGCTGGTTCCAAATCAATTTAAATTTAAACGTCCAATCCGGGGTATAAAGATATTGGAAAGAATAGTATCGAGGGGTTAACGGATAAAGTAAATGATATACATTCTCAATTTTTTTATAACCCGATAAAAGATAATCCTATTTTTATCCCCAAATAAAAATACAACAATGTTCCCTAATTTAGAACAGACCTTCCGCTGGTACGGCCCGTCAGATCCGGTTACCTTAACTGCCGTTAGCCAAACCGGTGCAACAGGCGTAGTAAATGCCCTTCACCATATACCAAGTGGTGAAGTTTGGAGTTTGGACGAGATAGAAGCCCGTAAAAACATTATTCAGTCTGCTGGTCTTACCTGGTCGGTTGTGGAGAGTGTAAATATTCACGAGAGTATAAAAACAGCGGCTTCGGAAAGAGACAGATATATTGAAAAATACATAGCTACACTTAAAAATCTTCATAAAGCCAATATTAAAACTGTATGCTACAATTTTATGCCTGTTTTAGATTGGACACGTACCGATATTGATTACCGCTTGCCAAACGGTGCTTCGGCCCTGCGTTTCCATGCTCCTGCACTGGCAGCTTTTGATCTTTATATTCTTGAACGCGAAGCTGCATTTAGCGAATTTAATACTGATCAGCAAAAAGCGGCCAAAGCGTATCTGGATAGCATTGATGAAGATGCTAAAAAAGCCCTGGTTAAAAATGTAATGGCAGGTTTGCCGGGCACGGATAAAGTTTTAACCATTGATGAATTTAAAACACACCTGGAAAAATATAAAGATACTGATGCTGCTACCCTTAAAGAAAACCTGCGTTATTTCTTAAAGGCAATTATACCCGAGGCAGAGCAGCTTGGCATTAAAATGTGCATCCATCCGGACGATCCACCATTCCCGATTTTTGGGTTACCGAGGGTTATATCAACAGAAGCCGATCTGGAGTATGTGGTAAATTCTTGCCCATCTGATAGTAACGGACTTACTTTTTGTACTGGCTCATTAGGTGCGAGAGCAGATAACGATCTGCCGGCAATGATAAACCGACTTGGCAAACATATCCATTTCCTTCATTTACGCAATGTGCAACGTGAAACTGATGGCAGCTTTTACGAAGCCAACCATTTAGGCGGCAGCACAGATATGTATGAAGTGATGAAAAGCGTAATATGGGAACAAAAAAGACGCTCTGAAAGCGGGAGGGAGGATGTTGCCATCCCTATGCGTCCTGATCATGGCCATAAACTGCTTGACGATTTCAGGTATAATACCTTCCCGGGCTATTCAGCTATCGGCAGGTTAAAAGGACTTGCAGAGCTCCGGGGACTGGAATTGGGGATTAAAAGGAGTCTTTTATAAGAGATTGTCTTATGCAAATAAATAGTAGCTTATTGCTCGCTTTTTAATTATTTTTGTTTAGTAATTAGTTAAGCATGGTTATTACAATAAATAAAGACACAAAGGCAGAAGAAATAAATGAGGCGTTAAAAAAACTGCCCAAATCAAAAAAGAAAAGCTTAAGAAGTTTTTACGGAAAACTTAAAGGTGTTTTTGGTGACGGTATGGAATACCAGAAAAAAATCAGGGATGAATGGGATTAAATACCTGGCAGATACAAATTGTTTTATTTACCTGCTTGATGAAAATCCATTAATATTACCCTTTGCCGATGATATTTGGGCATTCTCTTATATCACAGAAATTGAATTGCTAAGTAAAAAAGGCATGACAAAAATTGAAGATGCTCTGGTAAAGGAAATGTTAAATAATTGCTTTAAAATAAATCACTCCCAAACTATTACTGATATTGTCATAGATATAAGAAGAAAGAATCATATTAAGCTTCCGGATGCTATTATTGCAGCATCTGCAAAGTTATTACAATTACCGCTAATCACAGCGGATAAAGGCTTCGCAAGTGTTCCTGATATAGATTGTATAATATTAGATTTTAAATAAATCTTACTTAAATTATAAGTAAGCATCATAACTATTTGCATGGATTGACACTCGCAGTCAATAAACTCTCAATAAAAATCAATACTCCCATCATTATTTACCGAACATCGTATAAATATGCGGGCCAATATGGGTTCGCGGTTTAGGGTTGCAGGCATAAATTGTTTATCTTCTTCACTGAAAAGATTAACGTCGAGATTGATGGTTTGATTATACTGGTAAAGTTTTGAGGCAATGTGCACCTTATAATCGGCCAGCCTTCCGCCAGGACTCACCAATAACTCAACTACGGCGTTAAAATAATTCATATTAACACCTTCTGTATCAAACGGCACCCTGAATATGTTTATATAAGGGATAAATCCGTAATAAACGCCTCCTATTTTAAGCGGCCTTGTAACCCGGTCTCCTGCCGCTATTTTGGCGTCGAAGCTAAATTGTAAATCGGTTGCAGTGTCTAACGATGCCTCAAAAATAAATTCATTTTTATCATAATCATATCGCTCATT
>Ga0206904_1065_pt1 | contig 20757 bp, 20 predicted proteins | sample Alteio_BWOrgHeat_42_FD_152981 | JGI IMG/M metagenome (GOLD analysis project Ga0206904, IMG submission 152981) | Enriched cells from forest soil in Barre Woods Harvard Forest LTER site, Petersham, Massachusetts, United States -... | ecosystem: Environmental > Terrestrial > Soil > Temperate forest >...
CGGCAACGTGCCGGAAAAATATACCAGATTGCCGGAGATAACATACGGCACATAATTGGCGGCAGGCATGCTGACAACCGGCAGCGTAAACCCCAGGGAAGAAATTTTTGCGTCTACGGACATACTATTTCCTTAAAACTGTTGAGAAGGATACCATAAAATAAAGTCATCTTCCTTGCAAGCCGAGTTATGTCACCTTCCGCAATATCTCCAGTAGCAGCCCAGGCTGCGCCTCCGTATTTGCGATTATATGGTTAATCTCCTGCGCTTCCCTGCGGTGAGTGATAGCATGGGCTGCCGCAACAAAGGAACGGAAAACCGCCTGCCCGTTTTCATTCACCAGACTAGGCAGCCCGCCCTGTTCGCCGATATTTACGTCAATTAACGCCTCTATCGCCGGATAATGGTCCTGCGCAAGACGGATAAGCGCCGCCTGCACCGTTGCCGCATTGTCAAAAAGCGAGACGTAGCCATCCCTTTTCGGCTTCCTGATCCGTGAAACCCGGCCAATAAAAAAAGACAGCAGCCCGGAAAGCGCATATTCCAGCGCCGGTATGGCATTGAAATGCAAGGGCCGGTTATCTTTTTTTATAAGATATTGATTCTTATCCGGTGCATAACAAATATCCCTGACCGGAATCCAACCGGCTTCACATACTTCATTCTCACCCGGTGCAAGCGCAGGTGCATGTTCAAGCATGCCAAGCCACGCAAAATAGAGTTGATCCGTGTTGTAAAGCCGCTCACCGCCGCTACCCAGCGAAATCGTATCTATGGATCTGGCCATCTTAATGATCGCATCAGGATAAGCCGCCAGATCCAGCCCAGATTCTTCGCGCACCTCGCGTATGAAGGTAGAACGGCTGCTTAAATCCATATGCTCAGGCCAGTGGGCACGATGGCGGGCAAGCAGGCTGCGCACATAATTCACATCCGTTAACCGCCCTACTGCGTTGTTCCAGCCTTCACGCGATACCAGCCGCCGGAATTCCTCATAGATAAGAAACTGGATCGCCCGTGCATCCGGCAAGGCAAGTGTCTCGATGACTCTGGCATCTCCTTGGCGATCTTCACTATTGATATGCACGCCGATGGTGGCTTCTTCTGCCTTATTGCGTGCGCTTTCCGAGACACGCTCACTGTAAACAGACGACGTATTGGACGGCATGACCTCCATATAGCCCGCCGGATACAGCCATTGATGGCTATCCTTGATGCGGCGTAACAGCAACACGAAAAGCTCGCCGGTTCTTGCATCCATGTAGAAACACGGACCCGATGCGCTCATACTCGGACGGACGAACGGATAGACCGCATATTTATTACGGGTAAGGGTTGGCCGTTTTGAAAGCAATGCTGCAATCTGCGTTACTGCTTCGGGTGATACCAGCAGTGGCGACTGCACCATGCCGCCATCCATCACGATGCCGGAACTGTTGAGAAGCTCGGTAATCGCCGTTGAAAGCGCCTGGCGGCGTTGCGCTGACGGAAGTTCTGCAAGCCTATTGCGGATCGTTTCCAGAATAGCTTCCGACACGTCTTTCATCCTAGGCGCTCTTGCGCAGTTTCAGCGTATCGTGATCGATATGTTGACGCCACCAGTCAAGCGTGCGTTTGATGCCATCATCCAACCCCACTTTCGGCTCCCATCCCAGTTCGCGCTTTGCAAGACCGCAATCGAGGAACAGGCTGGTCTTGATGGTCGGCTGGGACAGGTCATGCTCAATCACCAGCTTCTTGCCCGATGCCGCCACAATCCTGTTCACCAGTTCCCTGATCGAAACCGCCTTACCAAGACCGCAATTATAGAGCCGGTATTTTTCCGGCTGCTTGTGTATCGCAAGCTCGACAAACCGCGTGAGATCATCCGCATGCAGCAAATCGCGCTCTTCCTCACCCGTTCCCCAGACGATGACCTTATCCTTCGCCGTCATCACCTTGGTAACTGTCGCGCCGAATACATGGCTACGCTCCAGATCAAACTTGTCATACTCGCCGTAAATATTGGAATGGCGGATAGCAGTGAATTTCGTCTCGCCGATGCGCGAGAAAAACTCGCACATTTTCTCGATATAGATTTTGGTATTACCCACTCCGAAATAACGCGGATGCAAGGGTGTATTAGCATCGAAGTCGCTTTCCTTCAGTGCCTTTTCCGAGGACGGGTACATCACCGTGCAGCTAAAAAACAGGACATGTTTCACCTTCCGCTCAAATGCAGAACGGAACAGATAGGAGTTCATCACCGCATTGTCAGTCACATGGATATAGGGACGTGTCACGATATCCTTCGCGCCGGAAGTCGTGGCCGCCGCCTGCACGATAATATCCACGCCATCCAGCAACGCATTCACCGCCTCCAGGTCACGCAAGTCAGCCTTGTGCCAGGTGACGCCCTTGCGGGCAAACTCAGGACGGCTAAAGCGCACCGCATGCACATCATACTCGCTCTTGCCCGCAAAATATTCGACCATGTTACGGCCCACAAACCCGGTTGCACCGCAAATCAGTAATTTTTGTTTCATAGTGTTCTCTCACTAAAATATTTCTTTAGCCCACGGCAACTCAAAATAACCTATATTTTTTGAAACCACTCAGGCTCTATTGTTATCTTTTCATCTTCAATCTTTTCAGTTTTTACTCCAAAATTTAACCGCTTTAAAAGCTCACAGAATTCATCGCCGTCAATCAAGTCTATAGCAGATACACCATCACGGGTCGCTTCTTTACGCGCTTCGGAAGTATAAAGACCCTGTGGTGATAATAAGCCCTTTATCAGAACGGCCTGCCATAGCGCCTCGAAAATCACGCACTGCACCGGCGCCTACGCTTCCCTTATAGCGCTTACATTGAAAAAACACCTGAAAGGAAAGCAAATTGATGCGCAATACCCCTATACCATCAATTCCGCCATCCCCACTCTTACCCGTAACCTGTACTTTTATAAAACCAGATTCACGTAAAACTCTCTGGCTAAGCCGTTCGAAAGCACTTGGTTCAATCTTGATAATTGTTGACAAAAGTTGAGTTTTCCAGTTGCTGGCGAATTCTTCTTCCATTTCATCTTCAGCACCCATGCCTGAAACAGATAAAACATGTTCTGCTTGTCGACTTTTATTCAACCGGTATTCGCGAACATTTTGTTTACTCCTGTCAAGAATTTCTTCCAGACTTCGCTTTTCTCCTAAATCTGTAAGCGACCATATCCCACTCCCGCTATTATTAATAGCCCCGGCTTTCTTGAGATATGTACGTGCCCAGCACGCCCTATATTCCAATTCAGAACGACGGCCACCTAAATGAGGAACTTTTTGTATTTCTTCAGAATACTTTTCTAATTCAATTATCTTATCAAATATTTCTTCGATGGTACCAGAACCTCCCAATACTTTAAGCGCATTCAGTGTAGGTCCCATCAAATCTATATGGGTCGGCACTTTTTTATATATCTCATTATTCATACTTTATTTACCCTAAATATCCGCATACACCTTCTTCTCCGCCTTAGCGCCCGGATGAGTGACGGCGCCTTTTTCGGCAGGACCGACGATTTGCGCATATTTCCAGAGCGTGCCAGAGGCATAGTCTGTCTCGCGCGATTTCCAAGCCGCTTTGCGCTTAGCCAGTTCAGCATCGGAGAGTTCTACGTCCAACGTGCCTTTGACAGCGTCAATGGTGATGATGTCGCCGTTCTTCAGCAATCCTATCGGCCCGCCCACCGCCGCCTCCGGCCCGACATGGCCGACACAGAAACCACGCGTGCCGCCGGAGAAACGGCCATCGGTAATGAGCGCTACCTTTTCCCCTGCCCCTTGCCCGTAAAGCGCCGCAGTCGTGGAAAGCATCTCGCGCATGCCCGGCCCGCCGCGCGGTCCTTCATAGCGAATGATGATTACATCGCCGTCTTTATAGTGGCGTTTCTCGACAGCGGCGAACGCTTCTTCTTCCGAATCGAAACACAGCGCCGTGCCCTTGAACTGCAATTGCTTCAGGCCCGCGACTTTTACAATCGCTCCTTCCGGCGCAAGATTGCCTTTCAGCGTCACTACGCCGCCCGTTGGCGACAAGGGCTTTTTGATCGGCAACACTACGTCTTGGCCAGTTGGGAATTTTATGCCTGCCAGATTCTCTCCTAAAGTTTTTCCGCTCACTGTCATGGAGTCGCCATGCAGCAATCCGGCATCCAGCAATTCCTTCATCACCACGGCAACACCACCAACCTCGTATAGATCTTTCTGCCGGTAACGCCCACCTGGACGCAGGTCAGCAAAATACGGCGTATTGTGGAAAATTCTACCGACAGCATGCAGGTCAAAATCAATCCCGGCCTCATGGGCAATCGCCGGAAGGTGCAGCGCAGCATTGGTGGAACCTCCGGTCGCGGCCACTACCATTGCCGCATTCTCCAATGACTTGAGCGTAACAATATCACGGGGACGGATTTTATTCTTAAGCAATTGCATCACCGCCTCACCGGACGCAAAACCATACGCATCACGCGATTCATAGGGCGCGGGAGCCTGGGCCGAGCCAAGCAATGCAAGCCCCAGTGCTTCGGAAACGCTTGCCATCGTATTCGCCGTGAACTGCCCCCCGCAGGACCCTCCGGAGGGACAAGCCACCTGCTCCAACTCCTCCAGATACGCTTCATCCACCTTGCCGGCAGCATACTGCCCAACCGCTTCAAACAGGTTGACCACATCCACATCATTGCCCCGGAATTTACCCGGCATGATCGAGCCGCCATAGATAAATACGGAGGGCACATTCAACCGCACCATCGCCATCATCAGTCCGGGCAATGATTTATCACATCCGGCAAGCCCAACCAATGCGTCATAGCAATGGCCACGCACCGTAAGCTCGACGGAATCGGCAATCACCTCGCGCGACACCAGCGAGGATTTCATCCCCTGATGTCCCATTGCAATGCCATCCGTCACGGTGATGGAAGTGAACTCGCGCGGCGTGCCACCCGCTGCAGCTACGCCCTTCTTTACCACCTGCGCCTGACGCGCGAGTGTAATGTTGCACGGTGCCGCTTCATTCCATGTCGTCACCACGCCAACGAACGGCTGCGCGATCTGCTTTTTGCTCAGGCCCATCGCATAATAATAAGAGCGATGCGGCGCGCGTTCCGGCCCTTCCGTCACATGGCGGCTGGGCAACGTGGATTTTCCATAAATCTTGGTCATGAGATGTTCCTTAATTCTTTATAAGGTATATTGCATAAAAGCTTACTGCCGCTTGCGCAATAATTTTTCTTCCCCCGTCAATTAATGTTGCCTTATTAGTTATTCTCCTGCTATTAAGATTTTATAAACTAGGAATAGTTATGGGGTTTTGGATGAATATGTTGCCGAAAAATGCACACAGCCGTTTAAGAAAATTTATATTTTTGGCCACCGCAGCCGTCTGCCTTACCGCAATACACTCCATCCCGCAGGCTTATGCCGATACGACGTATGTGCTGCAGCTCGGTTCCTTCGACACCAGAGAACAAGCTGAAAAAAAATGGCAGGAATTGAAGTCGCAAAATCCTAATACATTGGGTAAGCTGACACTGCATATCGCGGAAATATCGATGTCCGCGGATGATAAAATCAGCTACCGCACGCAGGCAGGTCCCGTAACTTCCCATGACGAAGCGGCCAAACTGTGCTCCAGCATTCAGGACAAGGGTGGAGAATGTTACATTATTGAGACTGCATTATTTACATCCGAACCCTCACCGCTTACCAATCCGGAATCTGCAGCCGCCAATGAAACAAAATCCGCACCGGCAGTCGCAGTAGCGCAACAAGATTTGGCCGTTCCGGAGCGCACACCGCGGCTGTTAAATGATGACGAGCGCGAGCAAAAACCTGCTCCAACTCCTTCCCCCGCCGCAAACACCGCAAAGGAAATCCCTCCGGTGGCAGTAACAGCAACTCCTGCACCGGAAGCAGCACCGACGCCGACTCCTGCTCCGATGATGGAAGCAAAAGCAGAACCAGCATCCAAATCTGAACCGGTAAAACCGGCGAAGAAATATGAAACTGCAAACCTGTCACCCGCCGAGCTTCGCAAAGCAAAAGGTGCGTATATCCCTGGGCGTCAACCCAAATTCCTGGACGAAGGAACATCTGAAACTGCTGCGGCTCCTGCGGTCCCTGTGGCTCCCGCCGCGCCGGTGGCAAGCGCTGCTCCTGCACCGGAGGCTGTACCGACTCTCGCTCCAGCACCTGTCGCGAAACCACAAGAGCAGAAGCCTGGTTTCTTCAGCCGCATTTTCAGCTCATCCCATTCTACTGCCAATGCTCCGGTTGAAAGCAATACTACCACGAATGGGAAAGTGGTCGGTAACGTGAATGTAGCGGAAGCCATACGGGTTCCCCTGACGGAGGAAAATATCAGCGAGAAACCGATCTCCCGCCCTCTCCCACGCAGCACGCCAGTAATTGAGCCTCTGCCTCAGGGTGAAAAAATATACTGGGCGCAGGTCAATTATTTTAACGACGAGGAAAGCGCGCATAATTTCTATGAAGAGTTTAATAACAGCTATCCCCTTATCTCGGATGGCATCCGGATGCGCATCACCAGGCCTTATGCATACGCCAATAAGCCAGGCCATGTCACGCTCAGGATGGGAGGCTTCTCCAATGTGGACGATGTCCATAACGTCTGCAGCCTTGCCAGCCAGCATAACCTCCATTGCGTAAGCGTGCGCGATACCGGGACAGCAATCGCATCTAACAATAGCTCACCACAGGAGCAGCATGCGGAGAATATTGCTCAGAATAACACTCCCCTGATTGTCAATACCCCGCCTGCTCCTCCAAGGTTCCTGTCGAACACCGTGGCTTCAAGGCCTGTGACTATGGCAAGCCGGAATGCATCAGGCAGTTACTGGGTACAGATCGGCACTTATGGCGCAACCTATGAAGCCTGGGATAAGTGGCAGGAAATCAAGCAAAGCCACCGGAAGATAATCGCGGGAACCGATGCGACGGTTACTACCCCGCCTGCCAGCAGCGCCGCACGCAAGCTCTTCCGTTTACGTGCAGGTCCGTTTACTACTCAGGATTTGGCATCTTCTTTCTGCAATAAGCTGATGAGAACCGGTGAGAATTGCCTGGTCGTAGGAGAATAAAATTTAGCAAAACGTACTCTAAAATAGATCTGTACATAGGGAATTCGTTTGCTATAAAGCACCTGTCTACATTCTGATGTAAGTATTTCGTATTCCGCGGTAGCTCAGTGGTAGAGCAATCGGCTGTTAACCGATCGGTCGTAGGTTCGAGCCCTACCCGCGGAGCCATTTAAGAGGCTGGAAAATTCCAGTTAATTACAACAAGGCCAGGAAATGTACTGAACAGCAAGCAGTGCAGCCATTTCTGGACATTAGCGTTCCCATATGTTTCATCATTACAGCTATTTGGAGACAAGCTAGACCATCTAACTTTCAAATTTACTAGCATAACCCTGGCTAAAATTGTTCTTGCCCGCGAAGCGGTTTCTTTCCAGCGCAACCCCTTTTTGTATGCAGGATAACGCCTGTGCATGCAGGAAAGCTTGTGCGGCAACTATATTGAATTCTTTCGCTATCGCATTTTCAGGGAAGCTCAGGCTCTGCCCCTCTCTGTCGCTTACGACAATTCCGCCTCCTTGCAAGATGGGAACCAATGCAGCCACATCGTGATAGGCGAGATCGGCTTCATATACAATATCCACATCACTCTTATCCTGTAATAATCGCATAAAGCCAATGCAGTTCTGATCCGGAACCATGTGGTGGGATGCCTCCATTAAGGCCTGATAGCCGCTCCATTTCTCCAATGTATTGAACATAACCTGCGGCACAGTGCTGGCAAGGCCGCAGACAGACAATTCCGCACGCGTGTGCAACGGAACAACCGGCACACCATCACACAAGGTTGCCTTGTCCTTTTCTCCTATCCACGTATTCCCCGCAACCAGCGTTCCATGTTCTGGCAACAGTTGTGTTACCAGCCCCAATATAGCGTCATCGCCTTCCACTATTCCCACTGTAATCCCGAAAGCGGGAGCGGGTGTGGTAAGGGGCAAATCACATGCCTCCGCCAGCGCCGTGCGCAACATGGCACTGGTACCGTCCACCGGGTCGAACACCCAGCGTCTTCCGCGGCCTACGCTAACCCCCAACTCCTCACCGATAATGGTATCGGCAGGAAAGCGTTTCCTGACCGCCTCTGTCATCCGGCGCTCGGCTTCCTTTTCCATCCCTGTTACCAGTTCCCGGTTACTCTTTCTTAAGCAAGTTAGCTCAGGGGTATCACCGGAAAATATAGCATCTACCCCTTTTTCCTGCGCAAGCGCCTTAAGCTTGGGGTTAGTTTTCCATGCCTTTACCAGCGCAGAATACCCTTCCGCCAGCACCGGCACTGCCAATTCCAGTATAAGATGCTGCCCGAATTCGGAGAGTGGAATCCTATTTTCATGGGAAGAAGAGAGCATCATGATTATTCCCAGGATTTAGAGAATTCCTGATCCGCAAAAGCCTCAGCAAGGCCGGTAAGCTGCTTTAGTCGTAATACTTCGTCCGGATCCATGCCAAGCTCAGTTCCTATTCTCTTATCCGTCCAGTTATATTTTTTGAGTAATCCCACCAACCGTGCGGAAAGGCTGGTTTTATGCGTGCCACGTGCCATATTATGCCGGACAGTGGAGGCAATCCGATCATCGATATCCTTATTCAGCTCAACTATCGGTACATAGCCTTCAAGCGACTCACATACGGGCGGATAATATTTGATGATCTGGGTACGATGGAATCCATCCACAATAATATATTTGCCCTTATCATTTCGGGATGCGACGATAGGCATAGTGACGCCGTCCTTGGCCATGGACAATTCGAGCAGCTTCATTTCCGGCGGTGCTACCCGGTTGGGATTATAAGTGTTGCTTTCGATATTCACCGGCGCTACCAGCTTAATCGCCAGCACCGGATGATTCAATCCTATCATATCCTTTAAAAGGGCGGTCATCTCATTGTAAATGGCGACTCGCTCCTCGATAGCAGAGTATTTGCACTGCCGGAAAAAATTTCTCATGTCTGGAGGAATTATACTCATCGGGTCTTCCTTGCTGGATCCATGTTGATATCGTCATTATAAAGCGCCGCCTGCAGTTGCTTTTCATATTGAAAGCGACTCGGTGCGAAAGACAGGCCATAACAATGGTAATCGTTTCTTAAAAGCACCTTACAGATACGCCGCCATGAGGGAGCTTTCCTGGCCGCCTCCAGCTTGGCGTCCGTAAAATCCGGGATACTCCTGTATCCCGACTCCTTCGCATGCTTGCGCCACCAGTTCAGGAATTTGAAGATTTTCTTGCGGTAGTGCCCTGCTATATGCGAGGGCATGGTACTCAGGAGAAACTTCGCATAGCTGCGATACGTATGACCGGGCGGCAATATAACCTTACGGTTTCCGAGGGCCACGTTCTGCGCATAACGGTTACCGAAATTCGCTCCTTCGACCCTTGCCACCACTCGCACCCAGATTTCCGGCTCAAGGATTTTAAATAGGTAAAGCCCTTTGCGCTGATCGTCGCCGTAAGGCTGACAGATGCGCATGGCTTTAAGCGGCACTCCTGCCAGATACATCAGATCGTAAATTTTATTATAGCGAAAACCAAACTTGCCGTTTGCTATCCATATATCCTTCGTCCGCCAATCATAAATAGGGTAAAAATTATAGATGTTGCCCGTCAGCAATGTGCTCCAGCCATAGTCCTGAAAGCGTACTTTCCTTGCGTTTCGGATCGTACGATAGCGGTTCAGGCTTTCATCGCTCCGAATAGCCACGAGACACGCTGCCAGTTCCCCTCCAGAAAACCATTCAGCAAAATCCACGATGAATTCTTCAAACTCCATACCTTTCCGGTAGAACGGAAAATAGCCAAGGTCAGAAATCACTGTCGGATGTTCCGGCATGGGCCGAATCCATGTGCTTTGTTTATCTTTATCCCAGCATAGCCAATACGGATGCGCCTGGCTTACAGCGTTTCTCAGGTTCAGGGGAAGGCATATCCAATACCCGCGCACTTCCGGCAGCGACATCATTTCGACGATATGCTCAATGGTATGGCTATATTGCCCCTCTAAGTCAATAAAGAGGACATGCAGGGGCAGGCAGTTATGCTCTCTGGCTTTTTCGAGCGCCATATTCAATAATATCGAGGAATCCTTGCCCCCGGAAAATGACACATACACTTTCTTAAAATGCTTGAAAATTATGTCCAGCCTGGCATTGGCGGCATCGTAAACATTTTCGTTCTTAAATAGCTTCGGCATACTCCGGCTTTATTATAAAGTGTTTATGTTCCATCAATGATCTATTGGATGATGATTTCCCGGAACAATACATCATTCACCTTACTCGGATAAATGGTCCGATTAATGCGCAGTAGCAACTCCTCACGCAGGCGATAAAGTCCCGCCGATCCGGCCACATCGCCGGCGCGTAACTCACGCAGATAGGTGTTGAAACTATCGGTAATACGCGGCATCCGACCATCAATAGCCTCCATATCGCCATCGGTTGCGACCTCCAGCGTCACTTTCATTTTGATATAACTCGTCTGCTTGCCCCCCGTATTAAGATTTACAAGGAACTCCGGAAGGTTATAATATTGCACATCATCCGTTTCATGCCCCGGCACCGGACCCGGCACCCAATCATTCAAGTTTTGCTTGACCGACTTTACGCTTGAACCGGTGCTACCATGCCCTCCCCCTTCTTCACCCCCTTCTTTTTTCTTTTTGCTCTTTTTAGTATTGGCCTCGCTTTTGGGCGAAGAGGAAGAGAGTATGCCACTGAAATATACGCCGGCACCTGCCGCGCCTAACAGCACTACCGCAGCCACTGCAATAATAATCAGCTTACGCTTCTTTGAGCCTTTCTTGGCGGCGCCCTCTTGGCCTTCCTCACCGCCTTCGCCAGCCTCGCCTTCTTCTTTGTCCTTATCTTTGTCTTCTTCGGCTGTATCCTTGTCTTTTTCTTTGGCCATAGCTCAACCCGCTTCCTAAGGAAAAGTTATTTTTTATTGCCAGCAAAATTCTGTAATTCTTGCACAATATTTTTCCGGATATTTTCATGGTCTAGAGGAGAAAGCTTATAGCGCTCCGCAAGCTCAGTATATTCGGCATCCGACAGGGAAAAACCAATCATCACCTGCTCATGGATGACCGCCGGCAAATCAATCACTTTGCGGATCACTTCAGCAAGGGACGTTTTGTTTTTCTTCGCTTCCTCAATAATACAGACGGCAAGCCTCGTATCAAGTGAAAGGACATCGCCATGCGTATCCCGTTTTTTATCCAGCTCAGGCGTAGGGTCCTCCGACTGGGACATTTTCAGAGGCTCAGGAGAGGTGGTTGTGGCCAGCGGCAGCTTTTTATCGAGCAGAATCTTATCAAAAGCGCCATGTTCCAAAATGCTTGGTATTTTCAGTTTCGGCGGCGAATCCCAGCCGCCGAATATCTTTGTAGGAGGCTCGCCGGTAATTTCCCCAATATCCGTCATCGGACGGTATACGGTGGAATATGCTATCAGCGTCCCGTCCTCATATTTTTCTGCTTCGAGTGAGTGTTCCTTCATCTTGTCCACGAGCATAACGTAATCAAAATGACGTTCCAGAGCAGCATAATACGGTTTTCCATGCACACGGCAGTCTCCTTCGGCCAGTATTCCCTTGCCTGTCGTCGCCAGCCTGTATTCGGATGCAACCCAACTTTGCTGCATTCCCATCACCCGGTGGCTAGTACGCAAAATATCCGCATCCTTCATCAAAAACCATTCCTTCGGCTGATGGGATAGAAATAGCGGTAGAAAAAGCCGTTCCTCCACACGCTGCGATATAGAAAGATGCGGGGCTCCCATATCATCACAGGCAATCATCAAATTAATATCATTTCCGCCATTATCAAGAACATAACTGGGAAGCACATCTTCATCAAACGTATAGGTATTGATTGCCTTGACCGTCAGTCTGCGGCCACTGATATTGGTTTGCGGTAGGAACCCAAAACCAACCGTACTCCCAACATGCAGCGATGGAAGCGGCATTCTTCCATGGGAGCCGTTAAAATCTTTACGCAGCATTTTCATTATTCCGAACATTCTCAACCTCTAACGCACCTAGTATAGTGTCCCGCCCAGTGCTCTACAGCGCATTTTGCATTTTCAACAGCCTGCGCGCGGGTAAACACTACACGGATTTATAATGGCTAGTGTGCTTTTCATCCCCTGCTTTAGCAAAATTTAGACACGCATGAGATGTAAAATTTTACATGGGACAACGCACTAGTGTAGCATGCGCGCTATATATCAGAAAGCCCAAGCATTGCCCAGCTATTTTTCATATGCTCGGGCAAGGGCGCAGTGACATCTATCAGACCAGGAATTACGATACGTCGCGCATGGAGGTGCAACTTCCGGGAAAATTCCATGCCATCAATGAAAGCCTCCCGTCCCCCGTATTTTCCATCGTTTAAGATTGGGTGGCCGATAGAAGCCATATGCACCCGGAGCTGGTGCGTACGCCCCGTGACCGGCATCAGCTCCACCCATGCGAGCGTACTGCTGAGCCGATCGAGCACGCGGTAATACGTCACCGCATTTTTACCGTCTTCCTCATTAATGGCGACTTTCTCCTTGTCGCCCTCTTCCTGTTTGGCAAGCGGCAGGTCAATCTTGCCTTGCCGGATTTCCGGTACGCCTTTTATCAACGCCCAGTACGTCTTCTCTGTCTCCTTTTTCGCAAAAGCATGCATGAGTCTCGTCGCGGCTTTAGCGGAGCGCGCCAATATCAGCGCACCGCTCGTATCGCGATCCAGCCGATGCACCAGCTTAGGCCGTCCCGTTGCTTCAAAGCGTAGCGCATCAAGCAGGCTGTCCACACTTTTGCTAATCCCGCTCCCGCCCTGCACTGCAAGGCCGGAAGGCTTATTGAGGACGATAATATCCGCATCCTTGTAAAGCACCGCTTCCTGCATCATACGGGCATCTTCATTTGTCAGGTTTCGGGTGTCAGGTGTCAGTTTTTTTGGGTCTGCATCCGGCATCTGACATCGGATGTCTATCACCCGGCCAGTGGCTATCCTGTCCGATGCTTTTGCCTTCTTGCTGTCCAACCGTATCTCTCCCTTACGCAATGCCTTTTCAAGCAGGCCATGCGTCAAGGCTGGGTAATGGCGCTTGAACCAGCGATCCAGCCTTATGTCGTGATCGGCGTCTGTAACGGTATGTTTCGTCATGAGAGTGCACGCATCAGGTAAAGCCCTACGATGAGCCCGCCAAGAGAGAGTATTACGGAAAATAGTATATAGGCAGCCATATAAAGTACTTTTCCTTCTTCCATCAGCGTAATGGCATCCAGCGAGAAGGTAGAAAACGTTGTATAGCCACCGAGCACACCAACCGCGACGAATAAGCGTATATTGGCTGCATTCTCCGGCAATACACCGGCCAGCCAGCCAATGAGCACTCCCATCACCAGCGAACCGCTGACATTGACAATAAGAGTCGAATAAGGAAAGTCATTGCCGAGAGTATGCCCGATAAACGACATCGCCAGATAGCGCATGACCGAACCGATCGCCCCACCAAGTGCAACGTAAAGAAGCGTCATTTAAATACATCCGGTAATTCACGACAGGCACGAACGTAGTCAGCAGGAATACCGATGTCTATGAAATAATCATCGGCGCGGAAGCTATGAGGCCTAAGCGATGCAACGCGTGGGGGCAGGAAATCCTGTTCAAAGGAAAAAGTCGGAGACATGGGGTGCTTCAGGAACAAATCGGCCTGCATCACATACACCCCGGCATTAATCAGCCCTACCCTGCCCGGCTCCCCGCTGGCGAACGAAGTGATGATACCATCCTTTTCAATCACCCTGCCATAGCGCCCGGTATCGGGAACTTCGCGCAACACCATGGTCAGGCTTGTGCCACTCCTCTGATGCTGCCGGTATAACGCACGGTAGTCGGCACGTACAAAGCTATCGCCGTTTAATACCATGACCGATCCTGTTCCTTTGAGCTTGGCAAGCGCATAAGCTATCGCCCCTCCCGTGCCAAGGGGTGTTTCCTCAACGGCATAATCGACCGGCAATCTAGATGGATTAACTGCAAAATAATCCCGGATTTTCTGCCAATCATGGTGCACGCTTAAGGTAACACCGGAAACCCCTTCTTTTGCCAGAAAACCAATCAGCCATGCAATAAAAGGGCGATCCCAGATAGGTGCGAGTGGCTTGGGCACATCGGAAACCGCCGAGCGCAACCGCGTTCCGAACCCACCTGCTAGAATAATGGCATGCATATGTAGAACCTATATTTATATACCGTCACAAAAACTTCACTATCCTCTGTCTTGCAATTCTTATATTCTCTATGAAAGAAGCCTTTTATAAAGAGGAATATGCACTATGTTTACCCATTTATCCTGTATTATCAAAAAGAAATTCAAATCCATGATAAAACGGAAAAAGCGCACTATCGAAAAAGTGCATCAGATGGGTATGGAAAACTATATAAAATCCAAGATTGAGCGTTATGCCGATAGCCCTGCGCTTGTGGCGCATTTCAAGAGTGAACTGGATCACCTGAAAGCAAAAATGCAGTAATAGTTACTCCGCATCCCCCATCTTGAGCGCGGCGATGAAGGCGGATTTGGGGATTTCGACATTACCGACTGCGCGCATCTTCTTTTTGCCTTCTTTTTGTTTTTCCAGCAGCTTGCGCTTGCGGGTGATATCGCCTCCATAACATTTCGCGGTCACATCCTTGCGCAATGCACTTACCGTTTCGCGTGCAATAATACGTCCGCCCATCGCTGCCTGTATGGCGATTGGGAACATCTGACGCGGGATCAGGTCTTTCAGGCGTTTGCATAGGGAACGCCCACGAAAATCGGCCTGAGACTGGTGAACGATGACCGCCAGCGCATCCACCGGTTCACTATTGACGAGGATGGCAAGCTTCACCAGATTGCTTTCGCTGTAGCTATCCATATGGTAGTCGAAGCTCGCATAGCCGCGTGAACAGGATTTCAGGCGGTCGTAAAAATCGAATACCACTTCATTAAGCGGCAGGCGGTATACCGCCATCGCACGGTTGCCGACATAGGTAAGATCCAACTGCACTCCCCGCTTTTCAGTGCATAGGGTAAGCACATTGCCCAGAAATTCATCCGGCACCATGATCGTTGCTTTTATCCATGGCTCCTCCATATGCTCGATAAAGGTAGGATCGGGCATATCCGCCGGATTGTGCAGCTCAATCACTTCCCCATTGGTCTTGAAGATTTTATACACTACGCTCGGGGCAGTAGTGATAAGATCCAGATTGAACTCCCGCTCCAGTCGCTCTTCGATGATTTCCAGATGCAGCAGTCCCAAGAACCCGCAGCGGAAACCGAAGCCGAGCGCCGAAGACGTTTCCATCTCATATTCAAAGCTGGCATCGTTCAACCGTAATTTAGCAAGGCTCTGTTTCAGGTTTTCAAAATCAGACGTATCTACCGGATAGAGCCCGCAGAACACCACCGGTACGCTGGGCTTAAAGCCTGGAAGTGCAGCCGCGCAGGGCTTGCGCTCATCCGTCACCGTATCCCCGATATTGCAATCCGCCACCTGCTTGATGCCGGTGATGATATAACCGACTTCGCCGGACCCAAGCGCCTCCACCGGCGTTTTCTTGGGCGAGAATACTCCTACCTGCTCGACCTGATGCGCCGCGCCCGTAGACATCATGCGCACTTTCATGCCGCGTGAAAGCATACCGTCCACAATCCGGACCAGAATCACCACTCCCAGATACGTATCATACCAACTGTCAATGAGCAGTGCCTTAAGCTCGTTTTCTTGCTCTCCCTTCGGTGCAGGCAAGCGCGTGGCAATCGCTTCCAGTACATCTTTGATACCGATGCCGGTCTTTGCTGAAATCATCACCGCATCGCTGGTATCCAATCCTATCACGTCTTCAATCTGCTGCTTGACACGATCCGGCTCGGCGGCAGGCAGATCAATCTTATTCAGCACCGGAATAATCTCATGGTTATTGTCGAGCGCCTGATAAACATTGGCCAGCGTCTGCGCCTCCACCCCCTGGCTAGCATCCACCACCAGCAGCGAGCCCTCACAGGCGGCAAGGCAGCGGCTTACCTCATAAGCAAAGTCCACATGCCCCGGAGTATCCATCAGGTTCAGAATATAGGTTTTTCCGTCATCGGCCTTATATTTAAGACGCACCGTCTGGGCCTTGATAGTGATGCCACGCTCTTTTTCAATATCCATGGAATCGAGCACCTGGGCGCTCATCTCGCGCGCTTCCAGCCCGCCGCAATATTCAATCAGACGATCAGCCAGTGTAGATTTACCGTGATCGATATGGGCGATAATGGAAAAATTGCGGATCAGCGAAAGGTCGGTCATTTACACACACTACTGGCAGTCAGGATGCTCCAATAATAGTATAATGCGCAAATTTTCAAGCATTTTTAACGCTCATCTTCCTTAGGAGCAGGCGTTCCGATGTCACTTTTCTCTTTTGAATCCGTGTTATGGCTTCCTCCCAGATGGGAAGCCGTGCGCCGCAGAGGCGGCATATCTTTATTGCCGGATAACCGCCCGTTGGCATTATTCGTCACCGGATTGGCCGAGCCGTTTTCTATCGTGTTACTGGTAGCTGATGGCGGCGAGTTATCCATTGTATCAGTATTCTGCGCATAATACTCTGCGGCAAAGGCAGGCACGGAAACAAGCAGAGCAATGGCACATAATCTCATAATATAACCCTTTTATAATCCAGATAATTCTAGATTAGTTCAATTCGTAACGGGTTATAGATAAGGAAGCCATACGCATCGCAATACATAAAGTGGCAAAGATTATTATGCAACCGCTTCCGCCATCTCTTCCTCTTCATACAGACTTAAAGGCCCGGAAGGCACTATGGTAGCGATGGAATGCTTGTATACCAGCTGCACCTGCGGGCCACGGCGCAGTACCATGCAGAAATTGTCAAATCCTGTGATATTGCCCTGGAGCTTCACGCCATTGGACAGAAATACCGTCACTGGCATTTTCTTCTTACGCAAGGCATTGAGGAAAACATCCTGTACATTCTGGGGTTTATCTGTGGCCATACACACCTCTTTTTCTTGTTTTTATCATGCCGCCGGATTTATAGCGCCTTTCTGCAAATATTTATAGACGCTATTTTCGATATGTATATAAGAAGTACGTTATCAGTTATTGGTTCTTGATTGTCAGTTGCCCGTTGAAGCTGAATCACTGACAATCAAGAACTAATAGCCGAATTTAAATAGGCGTGCGCTTTCTTAAACCAAGAAACGCATGCATAAAAACGGATGGGTGGCCGAGTGGTTTAAGGCGCACGCCTGGAAAGTGTGTATACGGCAAAACCGTATCGGGGGTTCGAATCCCCCCTCATCCGCCAATACTTTTGACGCAACCTGGTCTCTGCGAGCATTGCTTGCCGCAGAAGCCCAGCATGCGTGCAGCTTTGCGAGACAGGCAGTTTACCAGCACTTTTCCAAAACTGCCGTTTTTGTCTCCAAAGAGCCTTTTTTCTCTGCGGGCAGTTTACATGCCTCCGCAAGTACGGAACTTTTTAAATCTATAATTTCAATGCGTTATAGAAGCGCAATGTAGCAAGGTGAGTTTAGTGTAGTCAGCTAGGCAATCCTCTCCAATTGAACAACCCTCTAAACAGCATTCATTTCCTGCAGGAATCTCGATGGACTTTGGGTTCGCACATCACCCCACGGCATTTTGCGTTGCTGTGGGAAAGTAATAAAAATCCACCGACGCGCCCTGGTAACGGCAACGAAGGCACTGTTCCTTTCTTCGTCGATTTCTTTTTTAGTATTGGCCCTATAATCGGGGAATACCCCCTCACACATGCTTGTTAAAAAGACGATATCTTTTTCTAAGCCCTTCATCGTGTGAACCGTGCTTAACGTTAGCGCATGGGGATTTGGATCATCGGCCAATTGCCCCAAAGCCATCGCATTTCGGAATGATAATAACGATTCACCCAAGCCCTTACGCTTAAAGACAGTCCAACAATTGCGAAATGCGGTAAGCTCTTGGATGGAGCGCTCCAGTTCGGCCAGCGCTTCATCTTGGGCGGTGGATACCAAATTTTTTAGTGCCGTTTCTAGTTCGGTAACAAACTTCGGTATATTGGGTTTATCGGCATCGATTGATTGAACGGTTTTTAGGAGTTGTGCTTGCAATGTGGCAAAGGGAATATTCGAGTTTTTTGCCGTATCGGCAAAGCTATTTAATATATGCTCTTCTGCCCAGCCGCTTACGCCAGGGGTGAGCAGCGGGATCGATTCGGGTTCCAGCTTTCTTAATCGACCCCATTAAACGATTTAGATCACGAGGCGACAGTTTGCATTCCCATACGGTGATGACTCGCCAATCCAATGCCCGCAATCGCTTATTATTCATTTTGTCACGATCTTTATTGGCTTGAATCTTGTCGTTCCAGAATTTCACATTCGATTTAGGCATGCGCGCCAACTGGCAGTCGGCGTGCCCATGCCAGAAACAACCGTTGATGAACACCACCGTTCGATATTTCGGAAAAACGAGATCGGGCTTGCCTGGCAAATCCTTGGCGTGCAGTCGGTAGCGTAGACCGTTTGAATGAAGAAAGGAGCGGACTTTTCGCTCTGGCTTGGTGTCCTTTCCGCGAACGGCAGCCATGATTTCGCTGCGCCGTGCCTTGGTGACGGTATCCGTCACGCCGCGATTGGTTTTTTAACGGTCGCGGAGGCCAACATCGCGGATAGCTTATTCCCCACTACTTTAGCCAATCCCACAGGCACGGCGTTTCCGATTTGCCGCATCGATTCCGTCCACGAGCCGGAAAATTCGTAATCGTCGGGAAAGGTTTGCACGCGCGCACTCTCGCGCACGGTGAGGTAGCGCACGGTGTTATCGTAAAACCGGATCATGTTTTCCCCGCCAGGCACGCCGTGATCGCCAGCCTTGAGGGTTTTGGAAGGATAATCCAGCACGCTGCCCGTATGACCTGGATACATGCGCGCGCCATCCCTGAATTGGTGATTGAGGAAAGCCGCCGCGTCGCCGCTTTGTGGATCGGGCAATCCCTTGATGGCGTCGCGCACCGTTTTCCACCGTTCCAGCGGCGATTCGAAAAGGTCGGCTTTGTAATCGCAGTTGCGGGCGCGGCTTCGCACATCGGATGGAAATTCGGTTAGTGGCGGCGGAGTCTTAATGCCATGTTCTTTCCAGTATTCGCCGGTCACCCATTGGCTATGCATCAACGCCTCTTCGGAATGCGTCGCTTCGGGAAAAGACCATGCCAGATTTAGATCGCTTCTAATGCCCACGATGAACACGCGCTCGCGGATCTGCGGCACGCCATAGTTTGCCGCGTTCAGCAACCGGAAGACCACGTTGTATTTCAGGCCATCGTATTTGCCTTTGGTGTGGAGGCGTTCCAGCGCGGCAAGGTGATCCATCCAGCTTTCGTCTTCGGCCGGTGTCAGTTCAGGATAAGTAAGCCGCAGGATGATATATTCGAAATAAGTGGCGAAGCTCTTTCTAAGCAAACCCTTGACGTTTTCGAACACGAAAGCCTTCGGTTTGGTTTCGCCCACCACGCGCGCAGCCTGGGGGAACATATCCCTGACGTCCAAGTGCGCACCGTGTTTGCCGCCCAGTGAAAAAGGTTGGCAAGGCGGCCCACCGGCCACGAGGTCTATTTTTCCTTCGTACTCAGTGAAACCCACATGCTGGATATCCGATTCAATTATATTCCAACCGGCCGTGATATCGTCGGCGTTGCCACGCACAGTGCTGACCGAGTCGCTGTCGCGTTCCACCAGCAATTCGTGCCGGAAGCCCGCCGCGCAAAGCCCAAGCGCCAAACCACCGGCACCGGAAAACAATTCGATTGATGACAATTTTTTACTCATCAAGCCCACTTACATACTTGCGTATTTTTTCTATGACTTGCTCCAAAACGGGTTTTTGTCCAGTCAATCTTTCGACCCACATTCTACCTGGGTGGAGGGCATCCCATTCCGAGACCGCCTGATTATATCTACCGCTGCCGGGATCGTGGTTGCCGAAGCCGTCGATCACGGAATTCCAAAGCGGACTATACTTCCTAATCAACGACGATTCGATGGTGCTGATCAGGTTGGCGGTGTCGTCCCTGAAAATCATGAATCGCGCCTCGAAATCCTCGGCGGAAAGATTTTCCGATTGCACGATGTTCTTGGCATGCTCGTTGACGCGCCGGAAAAGCTCCCGCGACTTCGCCACGCTAGTCAATCTTCCTTGCCGCCAGCCCTGTGGCACCGCTTTTCCGATATAAATCGGTATCCGAGTGGAGCGCTTCGCATAGAAGGCGTATTGATCGTAACTGCCAGTGTAATAAAGCGCGTATACACCCGCGCCAGTGAAGGCTTCCTTCAGCGGCAGCCTTTCCAAAGGCGTTTTATCAAAAAACGCCAGCGCTTCCTTGATAAGCGCGGTCACGACTTCGGAGTAGAAAATATGTTTATCTATCGCGGACATGCCAAAAACCTTTTGGCCTAATTTATCAATGTCCGATGCGTTTGGATAGGAATAATTCTAAGCCGTAGACTTCGCTTTGGCGGGCATGGCTTTAATTGTTTTTTCGAGGCATTGTCGTTTTGCATCGATATGTCCTGCAGC
>Ga0206904_1074_pt1 | contig 20683 bp, 18 predicted proteins | sample Alteio_BWOrgHeat_42_FD_152981 | JGI IMG/M metagenome (GOLD analysis project Ga0206904, IMG submission 152981) | Enriched cells from forest soil in Barre Woods Harvard Forest LTER site, Petersham, Massachusetts, United States -... | ecosystem: Environmental > Terrestrial > Soil > Temperate forest >...
TATTTATTATTAAACAGAGATATATTATGATATTCAAATCTATCTGCCAATAGACTCACGATATGCGGTTCTTTCAGGCCTTAATTAGGTTTTTTTTCATCAATATTGTACTCTCAGCAGCCTGTTTCGCTCAAGAGTTTCCTCAAGCAGATGCGGTGTCGGCGGTTACCGGAACACTTTCACCGACATACTCGGGATTACATGTTTCAGGGAACCAGTTGCTCAACGCACAGGGCCAGCAAGTAGTGCTGCGCGGAATAGATCGGGCGGGCACAGAATATATGTGTATTCAGGGAAATGGTGTTTTTGACGGACCGTCCGACGGAGCTTCGGTCCAAGCCATGAAATCCTGGAATATTAATGCAGTGCTAATTCCGCTAAATGAGGATTGCTGGCTTGGGATTAACGGGGCCAATCCGGGTGGGACAGCCTATCAGCAAGCCATTATTAATTATGTGCAATTACTGGAAAGCAATCAAATCTATCCCATTCTTGCCTATATGTGGGGCGCTGCGGGTACACAGAAGGCGCAAGGTCATCCCGCAATGCCGGATGCAGACCACGCACCAGCATTTTGGACGTCAGTTGCGAATACGTTCAAGAACGACACCAAGGTGATTTTCAGGCTGCAAGAAGAGCCACATCCGAATGAAGGCGAATCCACCGCTGCATGGGAATGCTGGAAAAACGGCGGCAGCTCGTGCAATGAAGGATTTCCCGTCGTCGGGTTTCAATCGCTTGTAAACACGGTCCGTGCGACCGGAGCACCCAACGTGCTTGCACTTCCGGGATTGGCCTGGTCGAATGTTATGGATCAGTTTTTGACCTATAAGCCAACCGATATCATGAATAACGTAATGGCAATGGTGGATGTCTATCCCACCGGGAATGAGTGCGGTAATGCGAGCTGCTGGAATAGCCAGTATGCACCAGTGATCGCCCAAATACCGTTTGCCGCCGGAGAATTCGGCGAGAGCGTTAACGGCGACGTATGCGGCGTTACCGGATCCAATGCGTTTCTAAGCTGGATGGATCAGCATAACGCCGGTTATATCGCTTGGGTGTGGGATACTTGGGGCACCAGTTGCGGAGATCTCTCCCTTATCACCGATTACAAAGGCACTCCGAAATCTCCTAACGGAACAAATTACAAGAGCCATTTAGCAGCGCTTGCAAACGATGGATCTTCTCAACCTGTTCCTGTACCTACACCTACCACTACGCCCACTCCCATACCAACGCCGACGCCTGAGCCAAGCCCTACGGCCACTCCTGTCCCCGATCCGACGCCGGTTCCAACCTTACCCCCTATCTCTACCCCCATACCTCCATCAAATCCAATGCCCTTGCCCGTTCCCCCGACAAATACGGGAACCACGGCCAGCCTACAGGAAATAATGGCAGAATTACAGCAAATCGAACAGCAGATTACGCTGCTGCTGCAAGAGATTCGTTCGCTCAATAACCATTCCGCAGCTTCGTCCGGGGCAGCTTCTCACCCGCACCCCGCGCTCCCTTCCTGCGTGGGAGAATTCGACTGCTTCTTTAAGCAGCCGGAGTAATTTACTTCTTCCGCTTATTCTTCGCCCAATCGGTTTTTTCCTGCTGCCCGGCGCGGGCAATCGCAAGCGCATCCTGCGCCACATCCCTGGTAATCACTGAGCCTGCACCGATAATCGCTCCGTCACCAATTTTGACCGGGGCGACAAGCGCGGTGTTGGAGCCGATAAACGCATGTGCGCCAATTTCCGTTTTATATTTGTTCACACCATCATAATTACAGGTGATGGTTCCGGCGCCGATGTTGGTTTTCTCGCCTACATGCGCATCGCCGACATAGGACAGATGGTTTACCTTCGCGCCCTTCTCAAGTTTTGTGTTCTTGAGTTCCACGAAATTGCCGACATGTGCCGATTCGCCAATATCCGATCCCGGCCGTATCCGCGCAAAGGGACCGATAATCGCATGCTCATGGAGGATTGCGCCGTCGATATGGCAGAAAGCCCGTATCTCTACATTATCCCTCACTTCGACTTTTTCACCGAACACCACATGGGGATGAATGATCACATCCTTGCCCAGTTTCGTATCATGCGCAAAATAGACGCTCGCCAGATCGATAAGGGTAGCGCCCTGCTCCATCGCCTTCCGGCGCAAAGTTTCCTGGGCAATGGACTCGGCCAGCGCCTGCTCCACGCGTGAGTTCACCCCCATCAGTTCCTGCGGATCGGCAGTGGCAAGCCCACAGGCATGGCCGTCGTCACGGGCCAGTTTCACCAAATCCGTAAGATAAAATTCGCCGCCCGCGTTTTTATTATTCAGCCGCGCCAGCAGCGGGAATAATACACTCCCCTTCACCGCCATGACACCGGAGTTACAGAGGCGGATATGTTTTTCTTCCTCCGTTGCATCCTTGACCTCAACGATACGTTCTACGCTGCCATGCTTTACCACCAGCCTCCCATAGGCATTTGGCTCTGAAATTTCCATGCCCAGCACCGCCACCGCCGTATCCGGGGAAGCGTCTAGTATGGCCGACATGGAAAGCACCGTTTCCTTCGCGATAAGCGGGGTATCGCCATAGAGAATAATGACGTTGCCTTTATACCCTTCCAGTACACTCTGCGCTGCCTTGACCGCATCGCCCGTGCCCAACTGCTTCTGCTGCACCACGTTATGCACCGTATCGCCATAGCGGTTTTTCACTTCGCCACGCACCGATTCCATATCCGGCGCAGTGACCACCACCACCTTTTCCGCATGCGCTGCAAGCGCTGTGTCCACCACATGCATCAGCATGGGTTTTCCGGTAATTTTATGCATGACTTTCGGCAGGCTGGAACGCATGCGTGTCCCCTTCCCCGCCGCGAGAATGATACATACGAGTTTTTGTGCTTCTTTTTTCATATATAACCGGTTATTGTTCGTCGATAAAAGCTTCTTAATCCAAAAAGGAGAATTTGCAATGAACTTTTTATTTTGGATTGCCGCAACAATAGCCCTTATATCCAGCCCTCTGGCATTCATCCTTCTTTTTAAAGTGGAGCGTTACCGTAAACGCACCAAACAGCTGGAGGTCCAGCTTGCCACCCGCATCGCACAGGCGGAGTCACTGGAAAAGAACGCTACGGAAATGAAAACGCTGCGTGAGCAGAATTCCGTATATCTCGAACAAAAATCCATCGCGGCCACGGAACTGCAGGAAACACAGAAGAAACATACCGCCGTAAGCAATGAGCGGGATGCCTATCTGCGCGCTAAAGATGACGCCGTAAAAGCGCGTATGGAAGCGGAAAAGAAATTGGAACTGATTGCGCAGAAGATGGACGAAGTGGAGAAGCGCATGCGCGATTGGGAATTGCAGCGCAGTGAAAGCCTGAAGGCGGCGAAGGCGTCCATCCTGGAGGCGGGCGGGCAGCTCTCCAGCAAGTTGCTGGAAGATCATAAGCGCGAGGCGGAAGCGGCCAAAACGCAAGCCGAAGCAGCGGCGAAGAAGGCCTCGGAAGAGCTGCTCGAAAAAATGCTGACGATCACCAACAAGGTGGCATCGCTCAATGATCAGAATATGGAGACTAAAGCGAAAATGTCCACCGTATGGCGCGCCCTTTCTTCGCCAGGAGGGTCTGGCTTCCTTGCCGAGGTGGGGCTGGAAAATTCGCTGAAGAACCTGGGGCTTGAACCTACGCGCGATTATATCATGCAATACGCCATTCACAGCGGAGAAGTGGGAAGCCTGCGTCCTGATGCCGTGATTTTCCTGCCGCAGGATATGATTATGGTCATCGATAGCAAGGCTTCCAAGTTCCTTCTTGAAATTGCTGAGGCCGAGGAAAACGAATCGGAAGCGGAATTGCTGCCTAAACTGAAAAAGACCATGAACGAGCATTTGAAGGCATTGGTGTCGAAGGACTACCGTTCCGCTATCATGGCACTTTACAAGGAAACCGGCAGAGGGGACAAGGTACGCAATGTCCTCAATGTCATGTACCTGCCGAGTGAAAATGCCGTTACCCATATCAAGCGCGCGGATCCGGAATTTATCCAGAAATGCGAAAGAGCCGACATCATACTGGCAGGCCCCGCAAGTCTCACCGGCCTGTTGTCACTGGCACGGCTTAATATCGGCATGATGCGCCAAGCGGAGAATCAGGATGCCATTGTCACCAGCATGCAGGATCTGATGGATAATGTGATTGTCGTCCTGGGCTATGCCGACAAGGTCGGACGCGGCTTAAAGCAGGCGGCGGATAATTTTGACCAGTTTGCCCGCTCCATCAACAAGCGTATGCTGCCGAAAATCCGCCAGTTGGTTTCATTGGGCGTCAAACCCACCAAAAATAAGGAACTTCCGGCGAAGATCATTAGCTATGATATCCGCGCTTCGGACGATATGCTGGTAATTGAAGGAGAAGTGGAAGCGGTGGAGTAGTTTAGCGCTTCTTTTTCATATCCCATCCTTACCATTATTTGTATAATATAGTGGAACTTCTCACCATATATAGTATAATTGTTTTCATATGAGTCTGTCCCATATGGAATGCATACGATGAAAATCACAGAGTATTCGCCGGTTAACAAGCCAAGCGCGGCTGGAAAAAAGAAAGGCGTTTCCTCTGCTGCCGGGGATGATTTTCTTGGCCTGCTTTCCGTATCAGAGACCGAAGAGACCTCTTCATTGCCACCTGCAGCGGACATACAGTCCGTTACCTCTATGGATACGCTGCTCACGCTGCAGGAAATTCCCGATAATGAGATGAGTAAACGCCAGGCGATCGAGGATGGCAAAGACGCACTTGAAACTCTTGAAAGGCTGCGGCTGGCATTGCTTAGCGGCGGCATTTCCGGTAATATATTGAGCAAACTGAATGAAATCGCGAATATCAGGAAGCAGTTTATCAATGACAGCAAGCTGGATTCGATCATCCATGACATTGAGCTCCGTGCTGCCGTTGAGCTTGCCAAGCTGGAGCGTGCTTCAAAGGAGTAGTGCCGGGCTATTACCGTATCCGTTTATAAACCCGGATATAATCTATATCCATATACCCAGGGAATACTGTAGTGCCGTCAGGATAGCCGCCCCAATATCCTCCAACCGCAAGGTTGGCGAGTATATACATCGGCTCATGCGGCACGCCTTTGCCGCTTCTGAACCTCTCCACGCCATCCACATACCAGATAATAGCATTTTTCCGCCATAACACTCCGTACGTATGGAACACTTCCGCGAAATCCGGGTCAGGGCTGACATACACTCCCTGCACCTGCCGGTTATCTTTGCCGTAATGATTGGTCATGAAAATTTTCTGAGGCTCTTGCCCAAGATTTTCCATAATATCGATCTCAGGCGGCCATTTTTTTCTTTCCGGCAGAAGCCAGAATGCCGGCCAGAATCCCTTACCCTGAGGCAATTTGGCCCGCATCTCGAAGTAGCCGTATTTCTGTGAGAATTTGCCGTAGCTGGCGATCATACCGGAGGTATAATGAAATCCTGATATGTCCCGTTTTTCTGCCCGTATCCGCAGGGTGCCTCCTGTGAATTCAAACGCATCATCCGTATAATATTCCGACTCGCCATTCGTAGCGCCGGTACGGGCTCCCCATGGGTAGGCGGTACTCCATTTGCAGTCATCAAGACTATCACCGTCAAACTCATCCTCAAATACCATTTGCCACCGAATGCCGGATGGGGGATCCGCATGGGAGGTATTCACCGCAACCACGCACAGCAATAAATATATACACAGGCAAAGTGAGGATGCTTTTTTCATACGTATGCCCGAAAGCTATGCTAACGCAAGGTCTTTGCCAGCGCATCCAGCAGACCATTGACAAACCCAACTTCCTGGAGCTCAAAAAAACGTCCCGTAAGCGTAACGTACTCATTGACAATAATCGATGCGTTAAGCGCAGGCGTATATTTCAACTCATAGATAGCGCAGGCGAGTATAGCAATCAGCAACGGGCTCATACGCTCGATTTTCCATTTATGCGTAAGTGATGTTTTAATGACGGATTCAATATGCCCGCTGTTTTCCACTATGCCCGCCAGTAATTTCTTAAACAACGCTTTATCCGGCTCGGCATCAAAGCTCATAGCGCGGTTAGGCGAAGCCTTATCTTCATGCCATTGTGTCAGATAATCATCAAACAGCGCTTCCGGAGTCAGGCTATCATCATTTACCCGCATACGGTACACGCACTGGACCGCGGCCAACCTTGCGCTTGATTTCCGCCGTAGGGAAAGTGGAAGTGGTTTATTACTCATTTACTTATTTTTCATCTGTCTTTTTATGGTGAGCATCCTGAGGCAGGCGATAGCAGCATCCCTGCCCTTGTTACCTTGCGCAACCGCTGCTCGTGCCCAAGCCTGCGCAGGATCCTCCACCGTCAGTATCCCGTAGCCCAACGGAGCCATGAATTCCATGGCAAGCTGGTTAAGCCCGCGGGCGCTTTCACCGCAGACATAATCATAATGCGTGGTTTCGCCGCGGATGACGCAGCCCAACGCCACGTAGCCGTCATATTTTCCGCTATCTATCGCCATGCGCATAGTCGCCGGGATCTCAAACGCGCCCGGCACTTCTATCACCTCATAGCTCAAGTCCTCCGTATCACATACTTCCGCCGCGCCGCGTACCAGCTCATCCGCAATATCTTCATAAAACCGGGCAATAACTATGCAAATATGACTCATGCCTGCTCCTCCAGCCTCCGTAGCAACGCTTTTGCGGCCAACTGCTCCGCCTGACGCTTTGCTGCGGCCTTGGCGACCGCGCGACCGCCCTGTTCCACCGCCGCTTCAATGGTGAATTCCGGCGCATGCGAAGAACCGCTTACCTCGATTACCGTATACACCGGTAACTTCAATCCCCTTCCCTGCGCCCATTCCTGCAAGCTGGTTTTGGCATCCTTCGGCGGATCGCCCATTCTGCGCGCCAAATCTTCCCAGTGCTTCATGATAAAATCCCTGGCCACCTCAAAACCGCCATCCAGATATAACGCGCCAATCAGTGCCTCGCAGACATCCTCAAGGTTGGAATTATTGTCGCGCTTGATTTCCCCTTTACGGCCATTCCCCGACATGCGGATATACTCGGCAATCCCCAGGGTACGCGCCACGCTCGCCAGCGATTCGCTACGCACCAGCGCAGCGTGGCGCTTGGCAAGGCTGCCTTCGTTCTCCTGCGGATACAGCTTGAAAAGCATTTCCGCAACCACGAGCCCCAGCACGGAATCTCCCAGGAACTCCAGCCGCTGGTAATTAAACGGAAGGTTCTTATGATTCTCCGCACAGCCAGGATGGGTAAGTGCTTCCAGCAGCAGGCGCTTATTGGAAAAATCATGCCCTATAATATCTTCTATGCCCATCTGCCCTCTTGAAAACTCACTGCCATTTACTTGTTTATTCTCATAAACAGGCGGTCCGGGCAAATAAATCCGCATGACCATGAAAACAGCACCAGATCGGCGCGGCCAATGATATTTTCCTCCGGCACATATCCCACCGGATCCGGGAACCGGCTATCACGCGAATTATCGCGGTTATCGCCCATCATGAAATAATGGCCTTCCGGCACCGTATACACGCCGGTATTCTCCACGGCGCTAGGCATTTCCGCATTCAACATGAGGTATTCTTTTCCCTCGGGAAGGGTTTCACGAAAACGGTGCAATACAGCCCCCTCACCTTCTTTATCCCTGTCTACCCAGTCATCCACCGGCTCTTTCTTCACGGCCTTATCATTAATATAGAGCACCCCGTCTTTCATCTGAATATGATCGCCCGGTAATCCTATCAGACGCTTGATGAAGGAATCGCCCAGCGGCGGCAATCCCGGCGGATGAAACACTACCACGTCGCCGCGTTGCGGAACAGAACGGAATATCCTGCCATGAAATGGCAGCAGCTTGAATACATAGGGCAGCGAATACCGGCTATAGCCGTAAGAGAATTTGGAAACAAAGAGGTAATCGCCGATAAGCAGGTTGCTTTTCATGGAGCCGGAAGGAATATGAAACGGCTCGTAGGCGAAACTGCGAAACATCACGGCAAATACGATGGCGTAGATGATGGTTTTGAAGGTTTCCTTCCAATCATCCGCATCGGTGTTTTTCGCCGTAAATAATTTTTTTAATTTAGAAGAAGAGCTTTCCATAATGACATCCATTTTGCCAGGAGAACCGATTTATCGCACATTTTCTGCTTAATTCAAGAATTATACGGAAGGATATGCAAGGGTCTGTTGACAATCAGGAGGCGACTCCTTAAGAACAGGACAGACGCTGGAGGGGTGGCCGAGTGGCTGAAGGCGGCGGTTTGCTAAACCGTTATACGGGGTTAACCCGTATCGTGAGTTCGAATCTCATCTCCTCCGCCATCTGCTTTCGCTAATTTTTGGCAAATCCCCCAATTTAGCTACATCGCTATCGCGCTGTAGTGTAACGGAAGCGGGCTAGCCTATGAAATAGGTATATATTCTCCAAAGCCTGCTTGATCCGGAAATATATTATACAGGACTCACGGACGACATAAAACGCAGGCTAAGGGAACATAATGGCGATACATCTTATACATCAATAAATTCAAGCTTCCGCAACTCAACCTGAGTTTTTCGTGATAATTTACAGCTTATTATGGCCATAAGCATAGATTAAAACTCCTCGTAATCTACGCCAGCCTCTTTAAATATTATTTCCGTTATATATAAGCATGTTCCCACCGCATTTTATACACGCATTAACAGGCCGTAATGTAATAAAATTACTGTAGCAAGAAAAATAACGTTGTAACATAATCTTCACACAATGTTCCTGTGCCTTTGTGGTATTATACTGAAAGTAGTATCATTACAGGGATAATGTCTAATGGGTACTCGCTATAACTGGCAAGGATCTTCATCTACCCGACAAGTGGAAGTCTCCAAAAATCTGATCGGGCAGCGTGAAGCAATCATTTATGTTCCTGAAGTCATTGACAGCAAGATGGCCGCGTTGCCGCAATACCTCAAGGAACGTGGATTTATTTGCCATGATGACGAGATCAAAGGCACGAACGTTATCAAGGTGGATTTGAAGTTCCTCAAAAATGAAAAATCGCTCATTAGCACCATACAAAGCGGTGGATTTGTCAGTGGCCCCGCTTCTAAAATAAAAGTTCCGGACAGGACGCCAAAACTCAGCACTTTTGATAAGTTACGGCGATACGGACAGAATCTGTCTGGTATCTTCGGGAATATAGGCCATGTCGCACTATTTATCCAAGGTGCGTTCATGAAGGACAAAAACCTCATGACCACCGGTGCGCTGTATGCATCTTCGGCCTCCATAAGCGCGGTATTCGGCTCAGGCGCAAGTGCCCTCCGCTTCACCGAAATGGTGAGTGACTGGCAGGACTATATGGAGAAGGAAGGCTACAAGATCGCGGATCCTTTAATGAGAACGCCTGTCGTGCAATACCGCGAACGTACATTTTTTCAGAAAGTCATAGACTGGATAAAAAACAACCCCATTATAGCGTCACAGATCATGGGACTCTGGGGCAACCTAACCTTGGCCCTGTCCGGTTTCAGAGAGATGATGATGAGCACGCGAAAAGGCTTTAGTCGTTTTGCCTATTCCGCACCGGGCGTTGACGCCTTCATTTCCGGAGCAGCCGCAGGTACAGGTTCATTGGTTGCCATACTCGTGAAGGAAGCGACTCCGAAACAAAATGAAGAATATAAAAAGGAAAAAGGATTTTGGAAAACCTTATCAGAAGGCCATGTAAAAGAGGCGTTAAAAATACTCCCGCACAGGCTGCATGTAACCCTTAAAAAATCGCCTTTATCGATTTTGGGAATATTCTTGCTTATAGATAATTTCAGCATGTTACGCCGCGCATGGCGTACTCAACAAACGTACGATATAGTGCTCAATGGAGATCCTGCGCAGGGGGTGCTTAGTAACGCGGACAGAATTCAAGCGCTCGACGTAGAGCTGGCCACTGGAGTCGCAATGAGCGCAAATCCCAAGGAGGCATCAAAGCAGGAAGAACTTGTAAAGAAAAACATGAAAAAAAGGCGGGAGTTGGTCCAACAGAAAGCAGGGGTTGAAAGATTGCGCGATGCACATATTCCGTATCGCCTTTTTCCTGGGATAACAGGTTTATTCTGGACGGCTGCAAGTGCATCGCAAACGTTGGCAACCACACGTAATAAAGCGCTTGAGACGAAAGAAATATGGGAAGAACTTTACACCCATGTCACCAATGCCATACGGGGTTTGCCGGAAAACCAGCAGGAAGAAGCCATAGAAAAAGCGGCGGTATATTTCTCCGAAAGGGTTGTACCTAATGCGGAAGAAATTGAAGCAGGCATCCGGGCCAAGCTTGCCGTTCTGAAACAGAGCCCCTGGTCAAAAGCCATTGCCGCCGAAAAAAGCACCGAAGTGGAAGGGGCAGCAGCAACGCAGTCAGCACCGACGGCAAATGCGGTTACTTTCTCCAACGATGACAAAAACTCCCCTGAGAATAGAAAGAAATTTGCCGAATGGGAAGCGATGCAGGCCAAAGAAAATACTACGGTAACGACGGCTCCGAATGATGGCAGGATGACGGATGAGCAAAGGAAAAGCCTGGCGGATCTGCAAAAACTGGAAGAAAGACACAGCACGGAAGCAAAAAAGACGATGGCATTTAAAGATGGCACCACGCTACAGCATGGAGGAACTCAACCCATGCATTCCAATGCCCAGCTAGGCATGGCCTTGTCTGAAGATCAGTACGTTCACGCACCGACATAAGCGCAATTTATCCTCTGTTTAACCTCCTTGCCGTTATAGCACGACTAACGCATGAAGATCCCTGTCAAAGAACCTGCTTGCACTCTACACTATACCCGTTAAAAGGAGATAATGTATATTGTACGGCTGCTATTTATTATCGGAATGTTATCCGTAAGCCTTGGTACCCCTGCATATGCTGTGCAACTTGCCATTGCCTGCGGTGCTGAGGGGCAGGAATTCAAGATATGCAAAGAGGGCGCGGAAGCATGGGCGTACCAGACAGGCAACACGGTTACCTTTCTCAGCAGCCCCAACAGCAGCAGCGAAAAGTTAGCATTATATCAGCAGTTTCTGGCTGCCCAGGATGCTTCCGTCGATGTATTCCAGATTGATGTCATTTGGCTGGGAATCCTCCGTCGCCACTTTATGGATTTGAAGCCCTACGTACCCGAAAGTGTGTTGGGTGGGCATTTCCCGAACCTTATCGCCAATAATACCGTGGACGGGCATCTCATTGCCATGCCGTGGTTTGTCGATGCCGGACTGCTTTACTATCGGCAGGATTTGCTGGAAAAATATCATCGCCCAGTTCCTAATACCTGGGAAGAGCTGGAGGAAACTGCGCACACCATACAAGAAGGTGAACGTAAAGACGGCAATCCCAAATTCTGGGGATTCGTATGGCAGGGACGTGCGTTTGAAGGACTTACCTGCAACGCGCTGGAATGGGTGGAAAGCTTCGGCGGCGGCTCCATTGTGGAACCAGACGGAAAAATAAGCATCAACAATCCGCAGGCGGTAAAGGCGCTGCAAACGGCTGCATCTTGGATAAATACCATAAGCCCTAAAGGAGTATTGAATTATAGCGAGGAAGAAACCCGTGGCGTATTCCAGTCCGGCAATGCCGCATTCATGCGCAACTGGCCTTATGTATGGCAACTGATACAATCGGGTGACAGTCCGGTAAAAGACAAGGTTGGCATTGCCATACTGCCCGCCGGCAGTGAACATGGCAAACATATCGCCACTCTGGGCGGGTGGGAGCTGGGGGTATCAAAATACTCCCGTCATCCCAAAGAGGCAATCGATCTGGTACTGTACCTGACCAGTGCGCCGGAGCAGAAACGTCGGGCGATTGCCGGCACGTTCAACCCTACTATTATGGCATTGTACCAGAACCGTGAGATACTCCAGACCATGCCATTTTTGAGCTCGCTTTATGAAGTATTTGCCAACGCTGGTGTGCGGCCTTCCACCGTTACGGGCAAGAAATACAATCAGGTTTCGAGCGGATTCTGGAACGCGGTACATGAAACGCTTTCTGGATCACAGGATGCCGCATCCAGCCTGAGGCTGCTTGAAACGCGGCTGGATCGCATCAGCCACCATGAAGAATGGGAGCACACTAATGGAAAATAAGCCTCCTCTGTCAACGCTGGCCAAGCAGCAGGTTGTTTCCGCCTGGATTTTTCTCATTCCCATGCTGCTTGTGCTGGCAAGTGTTGCCGCATGGCCATTGCTGCGCACGATCTATTTTTCTTTTACGGATGCAAATCTGGATGATCTTACCTCTGCCCATTGGGTTGGCCTTACCAATTTCATTTACCTGCTCAGTGATCCCGACTGGTGGCATGCCGTCTGGAACACGCTTGTGTTTACCTTCCTATCCGTCAGCATTGAAACCGTCCTGGGATTACTTATCGCCCTTACCCTGAACGCCCATATGCCCGGACGCGGCCTGCTGCGCACCGCCGTGATGATTCCCTGGGCTGTTCCTACCATCGTCTCCGCCCAGATGTGGGGCTGGATGTTCCACGATCTCTATGGCGTCGTGAATGATATCCTGCTGAAATTACATCTCATCCATGAAGCCAAGGCATGGACGGCAGATCCTCACCTTGCCTTGATAGCCATCGTCATCGCCGATGTGTGGAAAACCACGCCTTTCATGTCCCTACTGATTCTGGCCTCACTGCAACTCTTGCCGCAGGAATGTTATGAATCCGCAAAAGTAGACGGTATCCACCCGCTTAAAGTATTTTTCAGGGTAACATTGCCCCTAATCAAGCCAGGGCTCATGATCGCCGTCATATTCCGTTGCCTCGACGCCATGCGTATATTCGATCTTATCTATATCCTGAGCAGCAACAGCCGCGACACCATGTCCATGTCGGTATATGCGCGCCAGCAACTGGTGGATTTTCAGGATGTGGGCTACGGCTCAGCCGCATCGACCATGCTGTTTCTCACGATTGCGCTATTTACAGTAATCCTGATGACCGTATGCAGGGTAACCCCCGGAAAGGAGGCTGCCTGATGGCGACCAGCAGAAAGTTCAGTCTCAGTAAGCTGTGCATGAGCGCAATGTTCTACCTTGTAGTAGCGGCTATCGTGCTGTATACGGTTTTCCCCTTTTACTGGGCGGTAGTATCATCGTTGAAAAGCGACAGCGCGCTGTTCACTACCGATTTATGGCCCAAACGGGTATCACTCAATAACTACCGTTCCATCTTTCTTGAGCAGCCTTTCGGCCATAATATACTCAATTCCGTTATTGTGGCAGTCGTGACCGTTTCCATCGGCCTGTTTGTTTCCGTGACCGCTTCCTATGCACTGGGCAGGATTGAGTTCCGGGGCCGCACCACCTTGCTAATGTTCATCCTGAGTGCCTCCATGTTTCCGCAGGTAGCGGTGCTTTCCGGCATGTTCGAACTTATTCATGCCCTGGGGCTGTATAACAGGCATTTTGGCCTTATACTTTCTTATATGATTATCGTATTGCCCTTTACCGTATGGGTGCTGACGACCTTCATGCGTGCCTTGCCTAAAGAGTTGGAAGAAGCCGCCATCATGGACGGCGCCACCCCGTGGGTGATTATTACCCGCATTTTCCTTCCCTTGCTCACGCCCGTACTGTTTACCACCGGCATCCTGGCGTTTATCGCCGCGTGGAACGAATTTCTTTTTGCGCTGACATTTACGCTTACAGATAATATGCGCACCGTACCCGTAGCGATTGCGCTCATGACCGGCAACAGCCAGTTTGAGCTACCCTGGGGCAATATCATGGCAGCCTCGGTGGTCGTCACCCTGCCCCTGATTGGGCTGGTGCTGATGTTCCAGAAATATATCATTTCCGGTCTCACCGCCGGTGCGGTAAAAGGGTAGAAAATTATAATCGTTTAATTTATACTCACTTGCCTAAATTCCAATACATATCCGTTATTCCGGCGAAAGCCGGAATCTCAGGCTCCTCCATGAGATACCGCTGTCAAGCAGCGGTATGACGGTGTCTTTTTATTGAAGCGAATGAGTATAGAAATTACCCAATATGCCATTGTCATTGTAGAATAGGTAATTCTTCTCTCAAATAACTATAGTCATCATCACCCCGCCACCTTCTTGGAATCGAACGCCGCCATGCTGGGGAATACGAGATCGGCTTCATACAGGACAGCCGGGTCGCCAATACCCACCGCGAACATCCCGGCGGCCTTGATGGCTTGCACTCCGGCGGCGGCATCTTCCACCCCTACGCACATAGAGGATGGGAGGTTAAAAGCCTTCGCCACGTCCAGAAACACATCTGGCGCGGGCTTGCTGTTAGGAATTTTCGCCGCGTCGGCGATATAATCGAAGTCCCGCGTTATGCCGAGGCGCTCCACCACGAAGGCGGCGTTTTTGCTCGCAGACGCTAGGCCGATTTTGTAGTGCTTAGCTTTAAGCCAAGCGAAGACTTCCGCCACGCCAGGCAAAATATCATGCGAGGTGATCTCAGCGATCAGCTCTTTATAGTCGTCGTTCTTGCGCTCAGCCATCTCATGCATCTGCTCCGGGGAGTAAGTTTTGGTCGATTTTTCCAGGATAAGCTCCAGCGAACGCATGCGGCTGACGCCTTTGAGCCGCTCGTTATCATGTTCATCAAAAGGAATACCCAGCCGGTCGGCCAGCCGCTTCCATGCCAGGAAATGGTAATGGGCGGTATCTGTAATGACGCCGTCCAGATCAAAGATAAAGGCTTTGTAGGTCATGCCGCATGCTCCGTGGCAGCCAGCGGCACGGTCACCGGTTTGCCTGGCGCGAGTTTCAACGGCTTGCCGCCATGGGCAATCTCCAGCGCTCCGCCATCGGTCAGCGTATAGACCACTTCCTTGCTGCTGACGGCCACATGCACGCGGCTTTCCCGGAAACGGACAGAGAACGAGTAAGACGGCCATTTCCCCGGCAGATAGGGGTTGAAGTTAGGTTTATCGTCACGAATCTGCATACCGCCGAAGCCCAACACCACCGTCATCCACGACCCCGCCATACAAGCAGTGTGCAGGCCGTATTCGGTGTTGCGGTGGCGGTTATCCAGATCCATGCGCACCGATTCCTCAAAATACTGGTAGGCTTTATCATACAACCCCAGTTCCGAACAGGCAACGCTGTTCATCGAGGTGGAAAGCGTTGAATCATGCGTGGTGATCGGGTCGTAATACTCGAAATTGCGCCGTTTGAGATCGGCATCGAACTGCTCGCCCAGTAGCACCATCGCCAACATCACATCGATTTGCTTGAGCACCTGATGGCGATAGATCACCAGCGGGTGATAATGCAGCAGCAGCGGGTAATTCTCCGTTGGGGTATTCTCAAAATCCCAGCGCGGCTTATCGAGGAAAGTATCGTCCTGCGGATTGATACCGAGTTCTTTGTCATAGGGCAGATACATATTCTCTTCCGCCTTTTTCCAAAGTGCCAGTTCCGATTCCTCCAGGCAGAGTTTTTCCACCAGCGCATCATAACACTTCCTATCGTGCTTTTTCAGATGCACAGCCACTTCCAGGGCCGTACGCAGATGCTGGCGCGCCATAGCATTGGTGTAGAAGTTGTTATCCACCATCGCCGTATATTCATCCGGCCCCGTCACTGCATGTATGCAGAATTGCCCACCTTTGCGCGGGTTGAAATGGCCAAGCCCCATCCAGATACGCGCCGTCTCCCATAGGATTTCAGCACCAAATTTGCCGATAAAATCCCAATCCTGCGTCGCCTGAAGATATTGGCGGATGGCATAGGCCACCGCCGCGTTGATATGGTACTGCGCCGTCCCCGCCGGGAAGAAGGCCGAGCATTCTTCGCCACCGATAGTGCGCCAGGCGAACAGCGCCCCCTTGGCGTACGACATCTGCCGCGCGCGTTCGCGTGCCTTATCCAGAATCGAATAACGGTATTCCAGCAGGCTGCGCGCCACTTCCGGATAGCTATAGACGAAAAACGGAATGATATAAATTTCCGTATCCCAGAAATAATGGCCATCATACCCCGGTCCGGTCAGGCCCTTGGCTCCGATATTGCTGCGGCCATCCTTGCCTGCCGACTGATAGATGTGAAACAGATTGAAACGGATGCCCTGCTGCAATTGCGGATCGCCGTCAATAGTGACATCCGCGCCGCTCCAGAATTCGGCCAGTTTCTGCTGTTGCGTCACAGCGTGATGGGCAAAACCCGTTTTCTGAGCGGCTTTCAGCGTATCCGCAGCACGGCTGGCAAGCGTATCTTCCTCGCCCGCCACACCATGATGATAGGTAATGAATTTGGTCAGCGTCACCGGCTGCCCCTGTTTCAGGGTCATTTCATAACGCGTGCCCAGTCGGCCTTTTTCCTTCAACACGTGACTACGGACAGGCGTTGTTCCCTGCAATGTTTCGCTAGTAGCGGAGCGGATAATAACATCGCTGTCTTTGATCTGGTGCAGATAGGAACTGGCCCCCTCTTCCGCCTTCTCTTCCTTCTTCACCAGGCTTTTGGTGATGGAAAGATGCCCCACGCGCGGATCGTCCGGGTCCACTTCACCCGCGCCGTAAGCGGCGTCGAGACAGGATTCAATCTGGGCGCCCCCGTCGAAATTTTCCGCCGTGATCTGATACTCGATGGCCAGCAGATGCAGGTTGTTCAGTGACACCAGCCGCCGGGAGGCGATCTTCAACCGCTTGCCGGAAGTGGTGCTCCAAATCAGCGACCGCTCCATCAGTCCGGTCTGGAAATCCAGATGGCGGGAGTAATCCTCCATGACACTTTCGCCGGGCAGAAAAGTCTCGCTATCCGCACTGACGCAGATGGCTTTGCCGTTGGGCACCTGAATGATTTTATTATTATGGGTGGCGAAAGCATGGGCATTTTCAGGATAATTATAAGGATCGCGCACAAACAGCCCGTTCAGATATGTGCCTTCGGTGGAGGTGGGATTGCCGGTGATGCCCTCTTCATGAGTCCCGCGTGTACCGATATAGCCATTGGCCTGAGCGAAAATGGTCTCCGCCAATGTGGAACGACCGAGATCCAGCGCCTCTTCATGGACGCCCCAATCCTTCCCTCCAAAATACAGCATGTGGTTCTCTTTGTTTTTATTACTCTTTTTACCCACAACGACTCCTATCCTTACCCAAATAGCGTTTTCCCCATCGTTTTAAGGCCGTATATCCTAACGTGGTTGCGTTTGAATGCAACCACGAAAGGAATTGAGCCATAAAATTCTGCACCGCAGCAAAATTACTCCCTTAGTTGTAACAGGTTTTGCTTGCAGGCTAGCGGACAATGTGGTTCATTTACCTGGTTATTCGGCGTGTTTTCTTAATATTCATAGAATAAGCGGTAATCCGTATCTGCCTTGAAGGATTACTCAAGGTGTTTTTTAGCAAAAGAAAACAAATTAAAACAGGTTATTACGATAAAGAGCTGGAGTAAGAATTATGCAGACAGCAAGCACATTACGTATTAAACTATCTTTATTTTTGACCTACTTCGTCTTTGCCATACTGTTGAACAGCGTCGGGACGGTGATTCTGCAGATCATCAATAATTACGATGTTAGCAAGACCGATGCCAGCATATTGGAGGCCTTCAAGGATTTGACTATCGCCTTTGTTTCCTTCTTAGTGGCCTCGTTCCTGGCTCGGTTCGGTTTCCGAAAAGCCATGATGTCGGGACTCACGATGGTCACAGTGGCTAGTCTGGCCATGCCGCTGGTGCCTGCTTTCTATACCACCAAATTGCTGTTTTTATGCGTCGGTGCCGCTTTTGCCCTAACGAAGGTATCACTCTATTCCACGGTCGGATTGATCACCCGGGATGCCAAAGAACATGCCGGTTTCATGAACACCATCGAAGGGATTTTCATGGTCGGGGTACTTTCCAGCTACTGGCTGTTCAGTGCCTTCATCGACTCCGAAAATCCGCATTCGCAAAGCTGGCTGAATGTCTACTGGGCTATTGCCGCGATCTGCGCCTTCAACATCGCAGCGCTCTATGTCTCGCCCTATGATGAATCCAGCGCCCGCGTCAAAGGTTCCAGAGTCTCCGACGATTTCCGCGGTATGCTACGCCTGATGGCACGCCCCATGGTATACGTGTTCGTGATTTCGATATTTCTCTATGTAGTGATCGAGCAGAGCATCGGCACATGGCTGCCCACCTTCAACAACGAAATCCTGAAGCTGCCCTCCGCCATGAGCGTGCAGGTAACCAGCATTTTCGCCGCCGCCCTGGCACTGGGGCGCCTCGGCGCGGGCGTGGTGATGCGCCGTATGCACTGGTACCCCGTGCTGACAGGCTGCTTGCTGGCCATGGGGTTGCTGGTGATACTCACTCTGCCGCTCACGCATGGCATTATGGAAAATCCGCTACTTACCTGGTGGAATGCTCCACCGGCGGCTTATATTTTTCCATTGATCGGGCTGTTCATGGCGCCGATTTATCCTGCCATCAGCTCCGTGATGCTCAGCGCCCTGCCCAAGCACCAGCACTCGGCGATGTGCGGCCTCATTGTCATTTTCTCGGCACTGGGCGGCACCGTCGGCTCGCGTATCACCGGCTATACTTTCGAACATTTCAGCGGCCAGAGAGCTTTCTATCTGTCGCTGATTCCCATCGGGATAATTCTAATATCACTGTTTTTCTTCAAGCGCGAAACCGATAAAATTATCAACGCAGGCAGCGGCATGGATCTTGAGGAAGAAGACCAGGAGGAAAACAACGCGTTGGCGGCAGCATAGATAGGTTTGAAGCGCTGTTATCCGTTTTCGGCAAAATACCCTGCCCCTTTAAAATAGAGTAAGCAATGACCAGTATCCGACTTGAAGGCATCCGTAACACGTTCGGCAACAAGGAAATCATTCATGGTGTGGATCTGACCATTCACCCCCGGGAGTTCGTAGTATTTGTAGGACCATCCGGCTCCGGTAAATCCACATTGCTCAGGCTTATTGCTGGGCTGGAAGACATATGCGAAGGCACGTTGTATATTGATGACGAAGTGGTAAACCATCTGCCCCCGTCCAAGCGTGGCGTAGCTATGGTGTTTCAGTCCTACGCCCTTTATCCGCATATGACCGTTTATCAGAACATGGCATTCGGCATGAAACTTTCCGGCGGTAACAAGGACGAAACGGATGAGCGTGTCCGTGAAGCTGCGGAAATGCTGCAAATATCTCAATATTTGAATTACAAACCTAAACAGCTTTCCGGTGGCCAGCGCCAGCGCGTTGCGATTGGCCGCGCCATTGTCCGCAATCCAAAAATCTTCCTGTTTGACGAGCCTCTCTCCAACCTTGACGCCTCACTCAGGGGCCAGACCCGTATTGAGATAGCCAAGCTGCATAATCAGATGAAAACTACCATGATCTATGTCACGCATGATCAGGTGGAGGCGATGACGCTTGCGGATAAAATTGTGCTCTTACGTGATGGCAAAATTGAACAGGTAGGCACGCCGATGGAGCTTTACCATCACCCCTGCAATCAGTTCGTCGCCAGTTTTATCGGCTCTCCGCCGATGAATTTCTGGCAGGCTAAAATCAATATCAGTAAAAAAATCGTTTCCATCCGTATGCCCCGTGGCAACGCACTTGAAGTGCTTGTTGAATCTGATGATATCAAACGTGAAGAACCGCTGACTATTGGAGTGCGCCCTGAGCATTTAACCGTGACCCGCGAGGAATCGGATATCGCTGGGAAAATAGTATTAATTGAGGCATTAGGTAGCGAGAATTACGTCTATGTGCAGATGTCCGACGGCACTATGATAACGGTGCGTGCACTGGATACGGTTTCTTATAAGGAAGGTGAAAATGTGTTTGTAAAAGTGGCGCCAGAGCATTGCCATCTTTTCCATGCCGACGGCACCGCTATCAAGCAAGTACCCAATACAGCGCCTGTTAAGCAGCAGGATATTCCTGCGATACAAAGCTTCCCTAAACAGCAAAGTATCAATGAGCAGCTGCAGCAGGCTGCCGGAATGATGATGAAAAAGCTTAAGCGCTAGCTAGATAGTTCGATTATACTCATTCTTCTACATAAAAATACATCGTCATACCGCTGCTTGACAGCGGTATCTCATGGAGAAAGCCTGAGATTCCGGCTTTTGCTGGAATGACGGATATGTGTTAGAAAGGCAAGTGAGTTAGAGATAATATTGTCATGTCGGCGAGGCAGGTCCCAACCCTGCCACGCTTTCCGGCATGGCAACCGGCGACAAAATACAAACAAATACGCTTTATCACAACCTGCAAGGAAACCGTCAGGCCAACGCGATAAACCTATTTCGCCCCATCCACATCATCACCGCCCCTGTGCGTCAGATTGTGCGAAGCATGAACGGTATAGTTTTGCATAATGTCACGCTTGTCGAATATAAACACGACTTCGTTCTTATTCACATCCGCTCCACCTGCAAAGAGGCCAACAATAGGAACATAAGTGACAGGGGTGGCGGTCGCATGCGCATATTCATATGTCCATACTTCACTGCCAGCATCTGTCAGGCTGACATGGTTCGGCTCGCCGTAAAGTGTTTTGACCTGGGTCTTGGTCGTAACACCCTTCGTGACTTTCTGGCTCCCCGTATCCATAGTTTCTGTGCGCACTTTTTCATTTCCTGCAGACG
>Ga0206904_1108_pt1 | contig 20507 bp, 9 predicted proteins | sample Alteio_BWOrgHeat_42_FD_152981 | JGI IMG/M metagenome (GOLD analysis project Ga0206904, IMG submission 152981) | Enriched cells from forest soil in Barre Woods Harvard Forest LTER site, Petersham, Massachusetts, United States -... | ecosystem: Environmental > Terrestrial > Soil > Temperate forest > O...
TGGCCTATGATAGGGCTGGCATTATTTGCAACCAATATTTCGTGTGTCCACTTGGTTAGCCTTGCCCAAAGCGGCTTTGATACCGGATTACTTAATGGCGATTTTGAATGGATGGCAGCATTTACCCTGGTATTATTGGCGCTTTTTTTTGCACCTTTCTACATCCGCTCCGGAGTTGCAACCCTTCCTGATTTTCTTGAAAAACGCTATGACCGCGCAAGCCGCGATTGGCTGGCCATTGTATCGGTAGTATCAGCGGTAATTATTCACATTGCTTTCTCCCTGCTGGCAGGAGGTATCGTATTGCACACACTTTTTGGTGTTAACTTATATGCCAGTGTAATTGTAATAGCGGTAATAACCACAATTTATACCATAGCAGGGGGCTTAACTGCCGTAGTGGTAACAGAATCTATCCAAACTATTGTGCTTTTATTGGGGGCTATAATTATGAGTTTTGCCGCCTATCATAAAATGGGTGGCTGGCAGCCAATGGTAAATGTATTGCAGCACTCGGGGCAATTAAATAAATTATCAATGCTGAGGCCGCATGGAGATACAAGCGGTATGCCATGGTACGCAGTGTTTTTAGGGTATCCAATATTAGGTATCTGGTATTGGTGTGCCGATCAAACTATTGTTCAGCGCGTATTGGGCGCAAAGGATGAGAACCATGCCCGTATAGGACCATTATTTTGCGGGTTTATAAAAATTCTCCCGGTTTTTATTTTCGTGATGCCCGGCTTGTTTGCCTATACGCTCGCACAAACAGGGCATTTGGATATATCGGCATTAAAAACAATCCAGGCCGGAAAGGAAGTAGTTGATAGTAAAGGCATCTATACACTAATGATCACCCAACTGATCCCTACCGGGTTGATAGGTGTTTTGGTAGCTGCGCTATTATCAGGGTTAATGAGCCAGATCTCCGGAGCGTTGAACTCGATAGCCACCCTGGTAAGTTATGATATATACAAGCGTTATAAACCTGCTGCAAAAGATACCGGTTTGGTAACCGTAGGGAAAATTGCTGCTGGGGTGTCGTTAATTGTATCGTTGGCACTATTACCCTTGCTTAATAATTATGAGAGTATTTTTAATGGACTGAATGATATTATTGCACATATAGCGCCTCCTATTACTTGTGTATTTCTGTTGGGGGTATTTTGGCAGAAAGCCTCGGCTATATCAGCAAAATATACCTTATGGATAGGCTCGGCAATAGGGGTGATTGTATTTGCCGTAGGAAAACTTTATCCTGATTCTGTTATTGGTAAAGTGCCATTTATGATGATGGCTTTTTACTTATTCTGCATCTGTTTTATAACGCAGGTTTCTCTCTCGTATTTGTTCCCCGTGCAACATACTGATGAAAGCGTACGCCTATTCTGGAAGTCGCCCTGGGAACCCTTGCGGGGCCATGCATGGGGTGGTTTGGGTAATTATAAGGTTTTATCAGTGCTGCTCATTGTAATTATGTCGGTACTCTTCTGGATCTTCAGATAGATAAATTCCCCACCGAATACGGTTTATTAGTGTTTTCAAATACTGGAAATGTAACCCTTAACTTTTATCCTATTGATACAGCGAGCGAATCACTTAGTTGTTCGCATCAGGGTAAAACATAATTCGGATGGTGAAGGTAGTTATACCAATATGAGCGAGATCACTATGTTTTATAATGTGCTTAACTAAACACTTATAAATATTATACCCAAACCTGCAATTTGTCAATAAGTCATCCAAACCGGGTGGCTTATTGATTTTAATGCTTGCAGGTAAAAATGGTATCCGGATATGTTTAATCGATTAGTCCATGTTTTGACTTATAAATGAATAATAGGGTCTTGCGTTGATAGTTGTTAAAGTAAGATAATCCATCTTTTTCAAAGGTTAATCCATTTTTGTAATTGTAACTTCTGCATATATTTACTCAACCAGTTAATCTGCAAAACTAAATGCCGCGATATTTTTTATCACTAGTAAAAATATATTATAAACTGATCCTGACCGTTTTACCGGTTTGTTTTTTTCTTTCAGTAAAAGCACAGGACAAACCCACAGCCACGCAATGGAAGGGCTTTGAGAAAACCACATTTTTAATAGACGGGCACCAGGCATATTATGTAAAACCGGCACATTCCCTGCCCGGAAATCCATGGGTGTGGCGGTCATCTTTCCCCGATTGGCATACAGATATGGATAGTATATTACTAACTCGGGGTTTTTATATAGCTTATATCAATGTAGATGATCAATACGGAAGTCCGCAATCTTTACAAGTTTGGGACAAGTTCTATTATTACCTGATCAATAAAATGTCGTTTGCCCCCAAAGCTGCACTCGAGGCGGTAAGCAGAGGAGGCTTATATGCCTACGGCTGGGCAAAACGGAATCCTGATAAAGTGATTTGTATTTATGCCGAAACACCCGTTTGCGATATTAAAAGCTGGCCAGGAGGAAAGGAAAAAGGTATAGGTGATACCGCTTTATGGAGCCAGCTTAAAAGGGCTTACCATTTTACGGAACAACAAGCAATAGCCTATCATGATAATCCTATAGATAACCTGGAAGGATTGGCATCATTCCGTGTACCTATTTTACACGTTATCGGTTTGAACGATAAGTGGGCGCCCCCTGCCGAAAATACTTACCCGCTTGCACAAAATTACGTTGCTGCCGGGGGAGCAATAAGCATTTATCCGGTAACAAAAGGTCCACAGGAATTACAGGGCCACCATTTTGCGATCGACCGACCCGATTACTATGCATCCTTTATTTACGATAATTCATTCCCGGTTAAAAAGATTTTGCCTTACAGTAATTACTATGAAAAAGCAAACCAGTTAAGGAATTTTTACAATGCTGTATCAACAAAAAAAGAGGTTACAGTAACTTTCCTTGGCGGCTCCATTACCTACAATCCCGGTTGGCGGCCAAAAGTGTACCAATACCTGCAGGAACGTTTCCCAAATACCATATTTCATTTTATTGCCGCAGGCATCCCCTCGTTAGGGAGCCTTCCGCATGTATTCAGGTTACAGCATGATGTGCTCGATTCGGGCAAAACAGACCTGCTTTTTGTTGAGGCTGCGGTAAATGATAGGGTGAACGGCACCGACAGTATTACCCAGGTACGCGATTTGGAAGGCATCATCAGGCATGCAAAAAAAAGCAACCCGGATATGGATATTGTGACGATGGCCTTTGCTGATCCGGAAAAAACGGGCGATTACAATAAAGGCATTATACCTGTCGAAATAAAAAATCATCAACTGGTTGCACAACATTACAACCTACCTTTCATCAACATTGCCAAAGAAGTAAGGGACAAAATAAATAACAAGGAATTTAGCTGGGACGATGATTTTAAAGACCTTCACCCGGCGGCTTTTGGCCAGGAGTTATATTTCGCCACTATTAAAAGCCTGCTGAATGATTGTTTCGACAATCCACCTACCGGAACCAACAGCAATAAAGCAACCTTACCCCAACCGCTCAACAAGGGAAGCTTTGCGAATGGTAACTATTACAATATTACCAATGCCAGGTATAAAACCGGGTGGGCAATTGATAATAACTGGAAGCCAGCCGACGGGCTAAGTACGCGCGATGGTTTTGTAAATATTCCGGTACTAAGTTCCAACACCCCGGGGGCTGAACTGTCTCTTCCCTTTGCCGGAACAGCCGTAGGGATAGCTATAGTTTCGGGAGGTGATGCCGGAATTATTTCATACTCTGTTGATGATCATCCCGAAAAAACTATCGACTTATACACCCAGTGGAGCAGTTTTCTTCATTTGCCCTGGTATGTTTTGCTCGGAAGCGATTTAAAACCCGGTAAGCATATCTTAAAGATCAGGATAAGCGAACAAAAAAACTCAGCAAGTAAAGACCATGCCTGCCGGATAGTTAATTTTTTAGTTAACAAATAAGCTTTAGTGAGGCATAGCCACACTAATCAAATTCACAATAAAAAATAATAAAGATGATCAGGAGGGTTTTTCTATTTACAACAGCATGTCTTTTTGTAATTAATGCATGCTTTGCACAGCAGCAGCCGTTAAAATTATGGTATGATAAACCTGCCCAGGTTTGGGAGGAAACCCTGCCGCTTGGTAATGGCCGTTTAGGAATGATGCCTGATGGTGGTGTATCTACAGAGAATATTGTGCTCAATGATATTACCCTTTGGTCCGGCTCGCAGCAGGACGCCAATAACTACGAGGCCTATAAAGTATTGCCACAAATCCGCAAACTACTTTTTGAAGGAAGAAATGACGAGGCGCAGGAGTTAATTAATAAAGATTTTATCTGCAAAGGTAAAGGGTCAGAAGGTGTTCCCTTTGGATGCTTCCAGGTATTGGCTAGCCTCAGCATAAAATTTAAATATAATGGCGATGATAACTCATCTGTCCAATTTAAAAACTACGAAAGAGAGCTCTTATTAAACAAAGCAACAGCAAAGTGCACCTACGTGGTAAACGGAGTTACCTATACCCGCGAATACTTCACCAGCTTTGGCAGTGATGTAAGCATTGTAAAACTCAGTGCAGATAAGCCCGGGAAGCTAAATTGCAGTATTGCCATAAGCAGGCCGGAAAGAGGAACTGCAACTACCATCGGCAATGAACTGCTGTTAAGCGGGCAGCTTGATAATGGTACCGATGGGAATGGAATGAAATATATAACAAGGGTAAAGACAGAATTAAAAGACGGCGCTATCAGCATATCAAATAATGAACTGGTTATAAAAGATGCTACCGAAGCCATCATCTACATTTCAGCCGGCACAAATTTTAAAGATGCCTCTTTTAAACAGAAAACCGAAACCATACTTAACACCGCAATAAAAACGCCTTATGCTGTTGAAAAACAATGGCACATAACAAACTTTCAAAAGCTGTTTAACAGGGTAAGTGTTAACCTGGGCAATGCAAATAACACCACCGAAACTACCGATAAAAGATTGATCTCGTTCCATAATAATCCCGATGCAGATAAAGGCTTGCCGGTTTTGTTTTTCCAGTTTGGCAGGTATTTAAGCATTTGCAGCACAAGGGTAGGCTTGCTTCCACCTAACCTGCAGGGCTTATGGGCCAACCAGATCCATACGCCCTGGAATGGCGACTACCATTTAGATATCAATGTACAAATGAACCACTGGCCCTTAGAGGTAGCTAATCTTTCGGAACTAAACCTGCCACTGGTCGAGCTGGTGCGTGGTTTGATAAAAAACGGCGAAAAAACGGCGAAAGCATATTATAATGCCGATGGTTGGATAGCGCATGTGATCACTAACCCCTGGCACTTTACCGAACCTGGCGAAGGCGCTTCGTGGGGTGTTACAAAATCGGGATCAGGGTGGCTATGCGATAATATTTGGCAGCATTATGAATTTACCAACGATAAGAAATATCTCGAAAGTATTTACCCTATTCTGAAAGGTTCAGCACAATTCTATAACAGCATTTTGGTGAAAGATCCCAAAACAGGCTGGCAGGTAACCTCGCCCTCGTCTTCTCCCGAAAATACATTTTATATGCCCAATGGAAAAACAGCAAGCATTTGCATCGGCGCAACTATTGATAACCAGATCATCAGGGAACTGTTTAACAATGTGATCACTGCATCAAAAATATTGGGTAAAGACATAGCTTTCAGGAATGAACTGAGCGCTAAATTAAAGGAACTGCCTCCCCCTGGAATTATTGCCAAAGACGGCCGTATACAGGAATGGCTGGAAGATTATAAAGAAACAGACCAGCAGCACCGTCATGTTTCGCATTTATATGGCTTGTATCCGGCATCGTTAATTACAACTGATGGAACACCCGACCTTGCCGAAGCTGCAAAGAAAACACTGAATGTACGTGGCGACGATGGCCCAAGCTGGTCCATCGCCTATAAAATATTGTTCTGGGCAAGGCTGCACGATGGGAACCGGGCCTATAAACTTTATAAAGAGCTGATGAAACCAACGCTCCGTACCGATATGAATTATGGTTCAGGTGGTGGTATCTATCCTAATTTATTATCAGCAGGGCCACCATTCCAGATAGATGGCAACTTTGGTGCAGCAGCAGGAATAGGCGAAATGCTGATCCAAAGTCATGCCGGGTATATTGAACTATTGCCCGCCATTCCTGATAGCTGGAAACAATCAGGCGAAGTAAAAGGACTAAGGGCGCGTGGAAACTTTACAGTTGATATGAAATGGAAAGATGGTAAAATAACAACCTACAGGGTTACTTCATCCTCGCCACGCAAAGTTAAAATAATGATAAACGGAAAAATGAAGGAGATAACGGCCGAAAAGGCATAGTTCCCTTTCAGAAATTTAGCATAAGGTTTTGATGTTCTTTGAAATATACCCAGTGAAACCGGGCTTTAACCACCCGGATACATCCACAAAATAATATCCGGCTGAATTGTTTTATGGGGTCAGTGCATTAATGTTCTGGTTTCTCTTCCGGTATTCTGATGGCGAAATACCCATCAAACGGGTAAACATTCTTGAGAAATAGTATGGATCTTCAATTCCTACATTAATGGCTAACTCTTTAACCGCCATGCTGGTAAAGGAAAGGTACTGACAGGCTTTTTGTATTTTTAAATGATTAAAGTACTCAATAGGCGAGTATCCTGTTTTTTTACGGAAAAGCGCCGAAAAATGAGTTACCGATAAATTGGCGAAGGACGCCAGTTCATTCAGGGTGATAATGGTTTGAATCTTATTTTGCATCAGCTCAATCACCGATGCTACTACATCCCGTTGTGTTTCTTTTTCGGTATGGTTGAATTTTTCCTCATAGATCATCGATGATAAAAAATGATAGAATATCATGTTCACATATCGTAAAGTATCGTCGCTATACCCTTTTTCGAGGTTGAAATAAATATCGTCAAACAATTTTATGCGGTCATCATTATAAGCCAGTTGGGGTTTATAATCGTCAGAGTTTTTCATGATCAGGTCGACAATAAATGCAGCTGTTTCACCCTTAAAATGGATCCAGTAGATAGTCCAGGGCTTTTTCTCGTCAGCGCCATAACGATGGGGCGTATTGGCCGGGATAGCAATAAACTGCGATGGCGAAAGCATTATTCTTTTTTTATTAATCTCAATCCAGCCATAGCCCTCCATGCAATATATAATAATGTGCTGGCTTATGCCATTTGGCCGCTCGGCATAATGGAACATAGCTTTAGGGTAATAGCCAATATCGGTAATGTAAATCTGGCGGGTAACAGGGTCTTTAATAAGAAAATCTGAAATGATCTTTTTAGGCAATACTATAAGTCGTTGCCCTTCAAAGCCTTCTCTTTTCCGCTGTAATTTATCTTTCGCCATAAAAAATCATGGATAATCAATCAAAAGTGTATAAAAATCCATCATTATCATAAAAATAGTCATTCTAAATCTTATTGTTTAATACGAGGTTTGTTTTATAAACCAAGTTTAACTTTATTTAAGACAATACAGCTAAGATAATAAGGCACTAATTTATTATAAATAAAATATAGGGTGTTTTATAGCAAGCTGGCAAATATTGCCAGGGTAGCATATTATTGTCCATCTTTTAAGTAAGCTCGGGTAAGATGAACCAATAACTAACCCTAAATAAGAATGAGAAAACTATTACTACTTTTTATGCTGTGCGCCACTTGTGCCCTGAGTGCCGCAGCCCAGGAAAAACTGATTAAAGGGGTGGTGAAGGATGCTGCAACAAGGCAATCCCTGCCGCTTGCAACCATCACCATTAAAGCCAAGGGCAGCCCCGAAACAAAGATGATAACCGACGATGGCGGTAATTTTAGCCTGAACGCTGCCGTTGGCACAACCTTGCAGGCCAGCTACATTGGCTATACCTCAAAAGAAATTACCGTTGGCGACAGTACCACCATTACCTTTTTGCTGCAAGGCAATAACAGCTTGTCGGAAGTTGTGGTGATTGGATACGGTAAAGAAAAACGTACAGACCTTACCAGTTCAGTTTCCAGTATCTCTGCAAAGGAAATTACTGAACTTCCGGTTACCAACCTGGCGAGTGCTTTAGCTTCGCGTACCCCGGGTTTGGAAGTGCATGGCACTGGATATAGTCCGGGTGCAGGTAGTTCTATTAATGTGAGGGGGATTAACTCAATTACCCAAAGCGAAGGGCCATTATATGTTGTTGATGGGGTTGCTTTAGTTGGCGATATCCGCTCAATTAACCCGAACGACATTGAATCGGCAGAGGTATTGAAGGATGCGGCTGCAGCCGGTATTTACGGGTCGAGAGCCGCAGCAGGGGTAATTATAGTGACCACAAAAAAAGGCAAAGCAGGCGTTTCAACAGTTGATTTTGATGCCTACTTCGGTCTGCAAAAACCAAACCCAACTTACAAAATGCTTAACGGCGAACAATATGCAACACTCAGGCGCTATGCACAATTTGATGCCGACCCGGTAACTTTCCCCATAGGCACCTCTGATGCTAAAACATTTAACCAGTACGAACTGCAAAGTATTGCCAACGGTTACCAGACTTACGACTGGCAAAAGGCAATTACCCGCCAAAATGCGCCGATGCAAAATTATTCCATAGCGGTGTCTAATGGTACTGCAAAAAATAAGGTTTATTTCAGCGGTAATTATCTCGATCAGGATGGTATCCTGATCAATACCGGCTATAAAAAATATGGCGCTTTCATCAGCGTGGAATCAACACTTTCAAATGCCTTAAAATTTGGAGGGAGTGCCAACATCGCCCACGATGAAACTAAAAGCCCGAGCAGCAGCGAATATCAGCAGGCATTAACACAAAGTCCATTGATGCCAATATACGGCCCTGATGGACAACCCCTGATAATTACCGATAACAGCACCGGAACATTAACAATCCGTAACCCGCTAACCTCGGCGCTCGATGCCGTACATAATAACAATACCACCCGAACAAACGGTAATATTTATTTGGAATTTACACCGATAAAAGACCTGTTATTACGTTCGAGCATCGGTGTTGATTTATACAGTGGGGAATCGGATACTTACTATCCACGAAATACAGGCGAAGGTTTCTCAAGCAACGGACAGGCAGAGATCTATAACTATAAATCAACAGATGTGTTGTGGGAAAATACAGCTACCTATAACCTGAAAACAAAAGACCATGAGTTGAACCTTTTAGGCGGTTTTACATTTGAAAGGCACGAAAATGTTGCTTCCGACCTTCAGGGCACCCAATTCCCTACCGACCTGTTAACTTATAAAGATATTGGCAGCGCCGGGATAAAAACCCAGGATAATTCTAATTACGATGGATGGTCGGTACGATCATTACTGGCGAGGGCCATTTACAAATACAAAGGCCGTTATATTATTAATGTAACAGCCCGTCAGGACGGTTCGTCCCGTTTCGGACCTGATAGCAAGTTTGGTTTTTTCCCATCAGTAAGCGGTGCATGGAGGATTATTGACGAACCATTTATCGGCTATAAATTCCGTACTGTTGTTAATGACCTGAAATTAAGAATAAGCTACGGGCTCATAGGTAACCAAAACCTGCCTTACGATGCAATTTATACCCGCTTTAATCAATCACAATATCCGTTTAATGGTACTTCGGTAACCAGCGGTTATCAGGTTGGCGGTACTGCAGGCAACAGCGATTTGCAATGGGAACGCCAGCATCAGTTTAACATAGGTACTGATATAGCCTTGTTTAACAACAGGGTACAACTTACCGCAGATGTATATAATAAAAACATCAGCAGTCTATTATTGCCATTCACCCTTGCGCCTTCTTCGGGTTTTTATAATGAACAGATTAACGTAGCGGCAATGAATACAAAGGGTATTGATATCTCGTTAAAAATCACACCGGTTCAAACCAAAAACTTTACCTGGCAAACGTCTATCAACTGGTCGAAATATAACAGCAAGGTTACCAAGCTTTTCCCGGGACGCGATTCTATCAGCCTTTCATTAAGGGTAGGCTTACCGCCAAGCGGAACTTATGTTAACTACGTTTACGATGGCATATATCAGCAGGGAGACAACTTTGCCCTTAACCCTAACGGTAAACCGGGAGATATAAAGATAAAAGATGTAAACGGCGACGGAAAAATAACCCCGCTTGACGAGGTTGTAGTCGGCTCAAGCATCCCGAAAGGATGGGGTGGTTTCTGGAACTATTTCAGGTATAAAGCAGTATCAATGACTGTATTTACAACTTACGAATACGGGCAGCAGCTTAATAACCTCACCTACACCAACCTAACTTACTATAATGCGAATTACGGTAATACGGGCAACGTAACACAGGCAGGGGGTAATTACTGGACGCCTACCAACACCAACACCAATATACCACGCCCCAATGCTTTCGGCACTTCGCTTAAAACACTACCGGGCGGACCGGGACAAGGATCAAGCTATTCAATACAGAATGCGAGTTACGTACGTATAAAAAATATAACACTTGGGTATGATTTACCTTCATCATTGCTACAAAAAGCAAAGATCAGGAGCATGAATGTTTATGCACAGGCTATTGAGCCGTTCCTGTTCACAAAATATAAAGGATTGGACCCGGATATAAGTGGGGCTGATGGCAGCAATGAAACATATCCAAGATACAGGACATTCCTGGTAGGTGTAAAATTAGGGTTATAACATTTAAAGATATTTCAAATGAAACTTTTTAATCAACGTACATTAAAAACATTTATAGTCATCCCGGTGGCCATACTAATGCTCATTGCGGGCGGTTGCCGCAAGCAGCTCGACTATACACCCGAAGTTTTTCTTTCGGCACAACAGGTTTATAAAGACCAGGCTGGTGCAACAGCCGGTGTAACAGGTATCTACAAACAATTACAATCGTTAAAGGCATCAGATTATGCATTAATCGGAATAATTGGAACCGACGAAGCGCGCTGCACCTACCAAAGCCAGGGCTATGGTGCTTATTGGGCTGGGGTTACTGGCCTGGATGTTTACGACATTCAGTTTAACAGCCAGAATGCCGATGTTAGCGGATATTGGAGCACTTGTTACCAGGGAATTGCCAACGCAAACTATGCCATACAATATATTCCTGGAATTAAAGGCTTTGCCGATCTAAGCTTACAGGCGCGTTTATTGGGCGAGGCACATTTTATGCGCGCGTTGTTCTATTTTCAATTGGTACAACTGTATGGCGATATTCCTTTGAGGCTGGAAAATATGTCTTTCTCCGATGGTGTTAAACGTTCGCCGGTTGCTGATGTTTATGCCAGGATAATCTCAGACTTGAAATTTGCCGAGGCCAATTGTTGGGTGAAAAGTAAAAACCCAGATCCGGGCCGGGCAAGCATTGAAGCTGCCAAGGCATTATTGGGCAAGGTTTATTTAACCCAGCACGATTATCAAAATGCCAAAACTACTTTCGAAGACCTGATCAATACAGGCGGACTTACATTGCTGCCAAACTATGCAGACCTGTTTGATGGCAAGCATGAAAACAACGCCGAATCACTTTTTGAAATTCAGTATTCAACTGATGCCGGCAATTCACAGAGCTTACAAAACCTCTTTGGCTCATATGCAGGACCGCCAATACCTCATGAAAACTTTGATAAACACACCCCGGGTTATGGTGGTACCGTGGTAATGGCAACTAAATTTTATTCAGATACAGTTTTTGCGAAACCTTACTCATGGGAATATCAATATGATACCCGTTATGCAGCGTCGATCAATCATGACCGTTATGACGGCAATGGTAATACGATGAGCTGGTGGGTAGACCCGGGATTGCCAACTGTAAAGAAATATGACATTTCAAGCTCCGACATCGACGCCTACACATCAGGCAAAAATCTATATTATCTTCGTTCGGCAGATGTTTTCCTGATGTATGCAGAAACACTAAATGAGCTGGGACAGACTCAAGCTGCCTTAGCGCCACTTAACAAAATACGTGAACGTGCTTTTGGTAATAACACGCTTGATTTTTCAACTACCAGCCAGAATGAGCTGCGTGATATAATCATGGACGAACGCAGCCGTGAATTGGGATCCGAAGGCTGGCGCTGGTTCGATCTGAAACGTACCGGTACACTGGTTCAACGGGTGATGGCACACAACAACCCCAAAGCCATGTATATGAAACAAAATGGCACGACCGACGATCCCCATCCGGCACAAAATGTATCTGCTAAAAATAATTTATATCCTATACCACTGAGCGAGCTGCAAAATAATCAGGCATTAAACCTGAACAGCCAGAACCCGGGGTATTAAAAAAAAGAAAAATGAATTTGAACATCCGTTTTATTCCATATTACTTGTTTGTATTGTTGCTGGCAGTATTTAAAGTTGATGCCCAGCAGGTTAATAAATACGATGACAGCCTGGTAGTTCGCAATCAGCAGGCATCGGTAACGGTTAACTATAAAACAGGATGTGCATCCTATCATTTTAGCAATGGTGTTGTTATGAACAACACCATTGCCTATGTAAACGAGATCAGCGTCGGCAGCCTCTCAACAGCGGATTGCAAGCTGCATCAGGCTGCTACAGATCCTTTTGATAATAGCACCGGCAAAGGTGTAAGGCTGATAATTAAACATTCTGGTAATGATAAAGGCATTACTTTAATCCAGCAGATTACACTGTACCAGGATCATCCTTACCTGTTAGTGAACTTAACCGCCGTAAAAGCTGCGGGGCAAACCGGTTTGCTTGAAAGTCGGGACATCAGCGCATTAACCGTGTCGCCACAACAGCAAAGCAGCCTGGTTCAACCGGGAGCAGAACCCCGTTTGCTTGATGTGCCTTTTGATAATGACGACTGGGTAAACGTACTGGAACGCAAATGGGAAGGGGTGGATAAACCGGTATTCAGCGGCATAAGCTATGAGTACTCGGCCGTTTATGATAATACAAAATTATCCGGTTTGGTAATGGGGAGCCTGTCGCACGATTTTTGGAAAACAGGCATTGTTTATCGTTCGGCAAAGCAACCCGGAGTTATCGACTCACTAAAAATATATGATGGTGCAGCCACCGAAGATGATAAATCGCTTCCTGCCGATTACGGCGGTTTGGATGGCACACACGACCACGCGCTACACGGTACTATGAAAGGTACAACAGTTACATCGTCAATTATTTATTTATGCGGACTGAACGATGTAAGGAAGGCCTTTGTTGAATATGGCAATGCCAACGTTGTCTTTAACGGAAAGCAAACCTGGAAAGGCGATGCGCCGGTTTACTGGAACAGCTTTGGGGTAGAAGGGGTTTTAGGTTACTCGGGTGTGATGATGCCGAAGGATGTGGTGAAGATCTCGGACTTTATCCAGACATTGGATAATTTCAACAAATATTCAAAACCCGTAATGAGCATCGATTCGTACGATCAAAGCATTTACACAACCGATCTGCTGGCTTCGTTCGGCAGGTATGCCAAAAAGAAAAACCAGCAAATGGGATTTTATTTTATTCCATTCGCAATGTGGACATGGAGAAATTCACTCGAAAATACCAAACTGGCAGGCTCCGATTATAAATTAAGCGACGTGGTGCTGCACGACAAAAACCATCAGCCTATATTTTATAAAGATGGCGATTGGGGAGCCTATGCAATGGATCCCACACATCCCGGGGTTCGTCAATATGTCATTAACCAATTGGAAAAAGCAAAAGCTGTTGGGGCGAAATTCATCAAGATAGATTTTTTAACGGCCGGTGCGCTGGAATCAACAACCCGGTATGATCCGCAGGTCAGATCAGGTTTACAGGCTTATAACGTAGGTATGAAAATGCTCCGGTCATTGGTCGACTCGGTGATGGGGCCTGATATATTTATTACCCAGGCCATTTCACCAATGTTTCCGCATCAATATGCGCACACCCGTTTTATATCAACTGATGTATACTCTCACCTGCGCGATGATGAAAAAGGATTTCCGCATTATGGCAGCACAGAAGCCTCGTTGGCAACAGGCTCGCATTTATGGTGGGTGCAGGGAACACTTTGGCCTTATACCAACATGGATGTAAGCATCATGAAAAACTTTCAGAAAAACCCCGACCTCAGCGAAAAGGAAGTAAAACTAAGGCTTTATGCCATGATGAGTATGGGAAGTATTTTGGGTGATGGATCTGATTTCAGGGATAAAATAGCTGCCGACAGGGCTAAAATCTACCTGAACAATAAAGCGCTTTGCGAATTCTTCAGCGATCCTAAAGTGTTTACGCCGTTAAAATTTGCCGATGGTGCAACACTGGATCAGCAAATAGCTTTTTATCTGCCTGGCGCAACTACGCTGTTGTCCATGTTTAACTTCGATCAGCAAAAAGCATTTAAACCGGAGTGGCACAGGAGTGATTTAAACCTGGGTGACAAAGAATATTTAATAAAAGATTTTTTAACAGATGAACCTTTGGGCAGGATAGCCAAAGGGCAGGATACTTTTTCGTTAAATTTAACTGCAGAAGATGCCTTGATGGTAAAACTTGTGCCTGTTAATTAATGGATTGCCTGAATTTATAACACAATAGAATAACAGATTATATAATATGGAAGTAAAGGCCTGGGTTGAGCAAATTAATATCCCTACTTACGGAACAGGTAAGCCGGAAAAGAACCCTATGTTTTTGGAGAAAAGGGTGTATCAGGGCAGCAGCGGTGTTGTTTATCCGCACCCGGTTATTGAGAAAATTGAAGACGAAAAGAAAGACCATGAATATACTGCCGTATTTATTGAAAACGAATACCTGAAAATAATGATATTGCCCGAACTTGGGGGACGTATTCAGCGGGCTTACGATAAAATAAGAAACCGGGATTTTGTATATTATAACCAGGTTATTAAGCCTGCGCTTGTTGGCTTAGCAGGCCCCTGGATTTCTGGTGGTATTGAGTTTAACTGGCCGCAACACCATAGGCCAAGCACATTCTCTCCTGTTGATTATACCATAAAGGAAAATGCCGATGGCAGCAAAACCGTGTGGGTTAATGAAACAGAAATTATGTTCCGCACCAAAGGAATGGTGGGCTTTACCCTCTATCCCGGAAAAGCATACCTTGAAATAAGTGGTAAGTTGTTTAATCCTACACCATTTCCTCAAACTTTTTTATGGTGGGCAAATCCTGCAGTTAAAGTAAATGAGCATTACCAGTCGGTATTCCCGCCAGATGTATATGCGGTTTTTGATCATGGCAAAAGGGATGTGTCCGATTTTCCGATTGCTACCGGAACATACTACAAAGTAAATTACGCCCCCGGCACGGATATTTCAAGATATGCCAATATTCCGGTACCTACGTCATACATGGCCATTCAATCTAAATACGATTTTATGGGTTGCTATGAGCACGATACGCAGGCAGGTATGCTGCACGTTGCCGACCACCACGTATCACCCGGTAAAAAACAATGGACCTGGGGCAATGGTGATTTTGGTTTTGCCTGGGACAGGAATCTTACCGATGAAGATGGCCCTTACATTGAACTAATGACGGGGGTGTTCACTGATAATCAACCCGATTTCTCATGGCTGAAACCCAACGAAGGCAAAACCTTCGAACAATATTTTATGCCCTATGCACAGATCGGTGTAGTTAAAAATGCTACAAAGGAAGCTATGCTAAGTGTGGAATGGGAGGGTGGCAGGCTATCTGTTATGGTTTATGCAACTGCAGTTTATAAAAACGCTGTTATAAAAATCGTCCGTCAAAATAAAGAAGAGAAAACATTTAAAGCTGATCTGGCTCCCGATGCTGTATTTGAAACAAACGTCGAAACAGCTATAACCCAAAATGATACCGGTTTTAAAATTATTGTTGAGGACGGTAAAGGCCTGGAACTGGTTTCGTATCAGCCCGAAAACAATGCCGGTAAAGAAATTCCTGCCGCCGCAACTGCTGCTAAATTACCACAGGATATCGAACACGTTGAAGACCTGTATTTAAACGGTCTTCATTTGGAGCAATACAGGCATGCCACTTATAATCCGCTTGATTATTACGAAGAAGCACTGCGCAGAAGTCCCGAAGATATCAGGTGTAATAATGCTATTGGTTTATTATTATTACGCAGAGGGCAGTTTAAAAAAGCTGAACCACATTTCAGGACAGCAATAAAAGCCATTACCAAAAGAAACCCAAATCCATATGATGGTGAGCCTTACTTTAACCTGGGTTTGAGCTTAAAGTTACAGGGTAAAAAAGAGGAGGCCTATGATGCATTTTTTAAAGCTACCTGGAACGATGGCTTACAGCACAGTGCATTTTTGGAACTTGCCCGCATAGCCTGCGCTCAAAACAAAACAGAGCTGGCCTTATCACTGGTTGAAAAATCACTGATCCGTAATTATCATAGTCATACAACAAGGCACTTAAATGTGGCATTGTTAAGAATAGCCAACAGATTACCTGAAGCATCGGCTATGATTGAGGCTTCTTTAGCGATCGATCCGTTTAACTACGGGTGCCTGTTTGAGCAATACCTTATTGCAGAAAAATCGGGCGATGATGCGTCCTCAAAAGCCACGCTCAAAAAGTTAAAAACCCTAATGCGCGATGAAGCCAATAATTACCTCGAGCTTTCATTGAATTATGCGCATGCAGGTTTATTTAACGATGCCATAAAAGTATTGGATTGGTTTTATGCTAATCGTAAAACCGGTAATCCCCTGGTTTATTATTACCGCGGATGGTTTGCTGCACAGGCAGGTAAGCAGGAACAAGCCTTAATATTTTACAAACAGGCGGCAGAGCAAAAACCCGATCTGTGTTTTCCAAATAAGATTGAGGAAGTGTTGATCTTACAAAGCGCTTTATCGGTTAACCCCACTGATGCCAAAGCCGCTTATTACCTCGGTAATTTTTGGTACGATAAAAGGCAATATACCGAAGCAATAGCCTGCTGGGAGAAATCGGCCGCATTGGATGGTGCCTTCCCAACGGTTCACCGCAACCTTTCACTGGCTTATTACAATAAACTGCAACAGCCTGAAGGATCAATTGCTGCTATGGAAAAAGCCTTTGCGCTTGATACTACCGATGCCCGAGTCCTGATGGAGCTCGATCAATTATATAAGGTTACCGGAAAATCATTTAGCGGGCGGCTGCAATTGCTTGAAAAATACCCCGATCTGGTAATTGACCGCGACGACCTTTATCTTGAAAAAGTCACTCTTCATAATAATTTACAGCAATTTGAAAAAGCGCGAACCTTAGTGGCTGCCCGCAAATTTCATCCCTGGGAGGGTGGGGAAGGTAAGGTATTGGGGCAGTTTTTATTATGCCATATTGAACTTGCTAAACAAGCTATCCGCGACAGTAAATTTCAGGATGCAATTAACCTGTTAGTTGCGCTTGAAAAATATCCTGAAAACCTGGGTGAAGGCAAACTATACGCTACTCCCGAGAATGATATCAACTATTTAATGGCTTGCGCTTATGAGGGTCTGCAAATAAATGAGCAGGCAGCAGCTAAGTTTAAAGCCGCAACCATCGGCAATGCAGAACCTGTACAGGCTATTTACTACAACGACCCTCAGCCCGATAAAATACTATACCAGGCGCTTGCGTGGCTAAAACTTGGCAAAACTGATAAGGCCAACAGCATATTTAAACGCTTTATTGAATTTGGCGAACGGCATATAAATGAACAGGTGCGGATTGATTATTTTGCAGTCTCACTACCGGATATGCTTGTTTTTGAGGTAGATGTAAATAAAAGAAACGTTCTTTTCTGTAAATATTTAATCGGATTAGGTTATCTTGGTTTAGGTAATGTTAAACAGGGGAGCGCATATTTAAACGAGGTACTGCAAATGGACTTAAACCACCAGGGCGCTGCTATACACTTACAGATGATTGATTTTTTTGAGCAGGCGAACAAAGAATATGTTAGATAATAAAAAAGGATTACTGGAAGTATCAAGCATCCGTTGTGCTCATTTTGAAGATGATCCCGTTTACCTTATCAAACTTACAAATGAAGAGGTGACTGTTAATTTAACCAATTTTGGAAGCATAATAACTGCAATTTATACTGAAGATGGGAATGGTACTAAAAAAAATATAGTAGCAGGTTTTGATGATATTAAGGATTACAAAAATAATCCGCATTATTTTGGCTGTGCACTGGGGCGGTATGCAGGGCGCATTGCAGGCGGAAGATTCAAACTGAATGATGAATTTATTCAACTCTCGCAAAACGATGAAGGCAATCATTTGCATGGCGGCTTTGAAGGTTTCAATAAAAAAGTCTGGAAAGTAAAATCTTTTATCCGCACCGATGAAACTGTAGGAGTAATTATGGAATACCTGAGCGAAAATGGAGAAGAAGGATATCCCGGCAATTTATGGGTAAAAATAAAATATACGTTAAACAGCCGCAACCAACTGCACATTGAGTACAATGCCCAAACAGATAAAAGTACGCCAGTCAACCTTTCAAACCATTCCTATTTTAATTTAAGCGGGTTTGAAACCGGAAATATTTTAAATCATAAACTCCGGGTGAACGCATCTTACTATACTGAAAAAAGCAGCGAACATTTACCTACCGGGAATATTTTATCATTAGCAGGCACACTGCTCGATTTTTTAAACAGTAAGGAGATAGGTAAGGATATAGAACAACTTTCAGGAGAAGAGGGCTTTAATCACAATTATGTTTTGGTAGATCATTTGCCCGGCGAAGTTATTTTAGCTGCTATATTGGAAGATGAAGAATCGGGCAGGATATTAAAAGTATACACCGATCAGCCTGCTGTTCAGGTATATACAGCTAACGATTGGACTGGTGATATTTGCGGTCAGCAGGGCTACCCTTACCAAAAGCATGGGGCTATTGCACTCGAAACACAGGCCTTCCCTGATGCGCCAAATCACCCGAACTTCCCTGATGCTATTTTGCATCCGGGGCAGCAATACTTAACAACAACCATCTACCAATTTGAAACATCAGCAAATAGCTGATGGATAATAACCTGATTAAAATTAGAGCAACAAATGCAGCAATCAACCTTTAAAAATACTTACATACTCGGTATTTCATTTATATCAGCCCTTGGCGGATACCTTTTCGGGTTTGATTTTGCGGTAATATCGGGCGCATTGCCGTTCCTGCAAAAACAATTCGCTTTAGATGCTTATTGGGAAGGCTTTGCCACCGGCAGCCTCGCCCTGGGAGCTATTATTGGTTGTGTTGTTGCCGGGCAGATTGCCGATAAACGCGGCCGCAGACCAGGGTTAATGCTGGCTGCAGGTTTATTCGCCCTTTCATCGCTGGCAATGGCATTATCGCCAAATCGCGAGGTATTTATTGTTGCCCGTTTGGTAGCAGGTATTGGGGTGGGGATGGCTTCCATGTTGTCGCCAATGTATATTTCCGAAATAGCCCCTGCTGGTATAAGGGGGCGTTTGGTTGCCATGAACCAGCTTACTATTGTACTCGGTATATTAATCACTAACCTCGTTAATTACACCCTGCGCAATAATGGCGATGATGCATGGCGGTGGATGTTTGCGTTAGGTGCTGTTCCATCAGGGTTATTTTTACTGGGCGCATGGCTTTTGCCCGAAAGTCCGCGTTGGCTGGTAAAAAATAATCAGGAGTTAAAAGCAATGCTCATCCTCCAGAAAATCGGCGATATCAAATTTGCAGATGAATCACTGATCAGCATAAAAAAATCGCTGGAAGGCGTTACTAAAATAAATTATGGCGATGCTTTAAAAAAAGCGGTATTGCCTGCCGTATTGATCGGTATAGGTTTAGCTGTTTTTCAGCAGTTTTGCGGTATTAACACCGTGTTTAATTATGCCCCTAAGATATTTCAAAGCATCGGCGCATCCAAAGACGATCAGTTATTACAAACAGTTTTTATTGGTGCTGTAAACGTGGTGTTTACCCTGTTGGCCATGTTATTGGTAGATAAGCTTGGCCGTAAGCCATTAATGTTGATAGGTGCAGGCGGGTTATGTGTTTTATATGTAATTATAGTCCAGCTATTATTTTCAGGTTCGCCAATGGTGTCCTGGTTCTTATTGGCGGCAATAGGCACTTATGCAATGTCGTTAGCGCCTGTTACCTGGGTGCTTATATCAGAAATATTCCCTGTAAAAGTACGTGCGGCAGCTATAGCCATAGCTGTAATAAGCTTATGGGCAGCCTATTTTATCCTCGTGTTCACCTTCCCTATCCTGTTCGAAAAGCTGAAAGAAAACACATTCTACATTTATGCAGTAATTTGTGCAGCCGGCTTCATTTTCGTTTTATTCAAGGTTAAAGAAACCAAAGGAAAAACACTTGAAGAGGTTGAATATAATATGCCAGTGCATTAATTTAAAAAAATATAGACACCGGATAATTTTATCATCCGGTGTCTATATCACTAACTTTACTTCGATTTCATACTTGCAACCGCAATCTTCGAATCTGCAGTTCCGTAATATAAGTACCAGTTATTTTTAAACTCGGTGAGCCCTTCAACAAAGCACACCTGGTTTACC
>Ga0206904_1111_pt1 | contig 19962 bp, 15 predicted proteins | sample Alteio_BWOrgHeat_42_FD_152981 | JGI IMG/M metagenome (GOLD analysis project Ga0206904, IMG submission 152981) | Enriched cells from forest soil in Barre Woods Harvard Forest LTER site, Petersham, Massachusetts, United States -... | ecosystem: Environmental > Terrestrial > Soil > Temperate forest >...
TCAGTTTATCAAAATTTGCAGATTTATATGCAGATAAATTGGTGGGCCCCGATTTTTTTATGACAGATGAAAAGCAGCTGCTTAGCTTAAGCGAATATCCATACAGGTCCGATGGCTATATTATAGGTATCTGTACCAGGGGTACTGCGCAGGTTGAGGTAAACTTGCAGGTTTACGAAGCAAAGGCAGATGCAATGCTGCTTGCAACGCCATTTCATGTATTGAGGATCTATAATAGCAGCCCCGATTTTTTATGCAGGTTTATAGTTTTTTCAAAAGCTTTTTTAACCGAAAATAATGTAAACAGCCACTTCCTGGAATCGTTCAGTTACTTTAAGAGTGCGTCACTACCGGTAATATATCCCGATCATGAAGATACCATGATGCTGCTGGAGATTTTTTCACTTTTGCAGCAAAAGCTTGACCGCCTTGAACATCCTTACCGTATGGAAATTGCCAGGAGCATGCTTATTACAATGCTTTATGAAGTAGGTTCGATCTATGAAAAAGAGCATGTAATAATAAAAGGAAAATTAAACCGTAAACAGGAACTGAATATATTATTCCAGGAACTGGTGTTTCATAATTATAAGGAACACAGAAATGTTCAGTATTATGCTGACGCACTTTTTGTATCGCCCAAGCACCTGATAGAAACTATTAAAGATGTTACAGGCCGTACTGCAGGCGAATGGATAGATGATGCTGTAATACTGGAAGCAAAAGTTTTATTGCGCAGCCACGAGATCAGCATTGCCGAAGTTGCTTCTGATATTCATTTTCCTGATCAATCCTCCTTTGGGAAATATTTTAAAAAGCAAACCGGCCTGTCGCCATCGGAATACCGGATGGCTATACCACAGTAATAATGGCGGTTTGTAACCTGCTTTTTTCTCTTTCCGACTTTTTGACTAATATCTCCGTATTGCAGCCCTTTGCCACTGTTTGTATCGCTTCTAATTTTACTCCTGATTATAAAACCAATTAGCGCTTGCTAAATTAATTGATTAAACGATGAATATCACCGGATCTGTAAATGCCATTAAAGGCGGCGAATTCCTGGTTAGGGAAACCGAAGCGGACAGCATTTTTATTCCTGAAGAATGGAATGAAGAACAGCTTATGATTGCTGAAACCTGCACCAATTTTCTGGCGCAGCATGTCACTCCAAATTTAACCCGTATTGATGAGCAGGAGGAAGGTTTAATGCCGCATTTAATGGAAGAAGCCGGAGCGTTGGGGCTTTTAGGCATTTCCATACCTGAAGAATACGGCGGTTTTGGAAAGGACTTTACAACGTCTATGCTGGTTACAGAAAAATTAGGCGCCGGGAATTCATTTTCGGTAGCTTTTTCTGCACATACTGGTATCGGTACTTTGCCAATATTATATTATGGCAATGCCGAACAGAAACAAAAATATATCCCAAAGCTGGCAAGCGGCGAGTGGAAAGGGGCCTATTGCCTTACCGAACCAGGCGCCGGATCAGACGCAAATTCGGGCAAAGCGCGTGCAAAACTTTCGGCTGATGGCAAGCATTATCTTATCACAGGCCAAAAAATGTGGATCACTAACGCAGGCTTTGCTGATATTTTTACTGTTTTTGCCAAAATAGATGACGACGAAAACCTGAGCGCTTTTATTGTAGAAAAGAATTTTGAAGGACTTAGTTTAAACCCGGAAGAACATAAAATGGGTATTAAGGGCAGCTCGACCCGCCAGGTATTTTTTAATGATTGCAAAGTCCCAGTGGAAAACCTGCTTTCGGAAAGGCAAAATGGTTTTAAAATAGCTGTAAACATCCTAAATCTTGGTCGTATTAAATTGGGCGGTGGAACTGTAGGGGCCAGTAAAGAGGTAATAACAATGGCAGTGCGCTACGCAAACGAACGCGAGCAGTTTGGTCGTGCTATTTCCAAGTATGGAGCTATTCGCCACAAACTTGCACAACAAGCTATTCGTACTTATGGGTCTGAATCTGCAATTTACAGGGCAAGCCAGAATATGGAAGAAGCTACCGAGCAGTTTGTTGCCTCGGGAATGGACGAAATAAAAGCCAAACTGAAAGGTACAGAGCAATTTGCTATTGAAGCAGCTTTGATAAAGGTACACGCTTCCGAAACTTTGGATTATGTGGTTGATGAAGGTGTACAGATCTATGGGGGAATGGGCTACAGTGCTGAAGCTCCGATGGATCGCGCTTACCGCGATTCCCGTATCAACCGCATTTTTGAAGGTACAAATGAGATCAACAGGATGCTGATGGTTGACATGATGCTGAAACGTGCACTAAAAGGTGAACTTGACCTGATGGGCCCAGCCCAGGCAGTTGCCGGTGAGCTAACCAGTATCCCTGATTTTGCCGCTGCCGAAGAAGAAGGTCTTTTCTCGAAAGAAAAAAAATACATCAAAGGATTCAAAAAGGCTATCCTGATGGTTGCAGGGGCAGCAGTACAAAAACTGATGACTCAGCTCGGTAAAGAACAGGAAGTTTTAATGTGCCTTGCAGATATGCTGATGGAGCTTTATGTGAGTGAATCGACACAACTACGGGTTGAGAAGCTGGTTGGTATGCGTGGAGAGGAAGCTTGTAAAGAACAGCTCGATATTATGCGGGTTTATATTAATGATGCCGCCGAAAATATTCTGAAATCGGGAAAAGAAGCGATCAATTCGTTTGCTGATGGTGACGAAAAAAGAATGATGCTGATGGGCCTTAAACGTTTTACCAAAACTGAAGATATAAACACTATACAAGCACGCAGAAATATTGCTGCTAAACTTATTACTGAAAATAAATATTGCTTTTAAAATCTTACCAAGCCCTCTCCAAAAGAGAGGGCTCAAAATAATCTACTGAATGAAGATATTAGTGTGCATTAGCCAGGTGCCGGATACTACTACTAAAATAATTTTAAACCCAAACGCAACAGCCATTAATAAAGAAGGAACTACTTATGTCATCAATCCTTATGATGAATGGTATGCCCTTATACGTGCCATAGAGTTAAAGGAAAGCGGTATTGCTACTGAAATTCACCTTATAACTGTTGGTAAGGCAGAGGTTGAGCCAATCATTCGCAAAGCCTTATCGCTGGGTGGCGATGAAGCTATCCGTATTGATGCAGAGAGCATCGATCCATATCAAACGGCTGCTTATATTGCTGACTATGCAAAAAGCGTTGGTTATGACCTGGTATTGTGCGGTAAAGAATCTATCGATTATAATAACGGAACTACAGGCGTTATCCTTGCCGAAATGCTTGACCTGGATTATATCGGTTTTGCAACAAGCATAAAGATTGAAGGTAATTCGGCTATAGTAAACCGCGAGATTGAAGGAGGAGAGGAGACAGATAGCTGCAAATTACCTGTGGTAATTGCCTGTCAGAAAGGTGTAGCAGAAGCTCGTATACCAAACATGCGGGGTATTATGGCAGCACGTACACGCCCCTTAAAAGTTGTAACGCCATCTGCTGTATCTCCCTTAACTGAAATACTATCTTATGAATTGCCTCTGGCTAAAAGTGGTGTTAAAATGGTAAGCCCCGACAATATGGATGAGCTGGTAGAGTTGCTTCACAGCGAGGCGAAGGTAATTTAACAGGTTTATTATTTAATCAATCTCTCAAAATGTCTGTAATTGTATTGGTAGAACATACCGAAGGAAATATAAAAAAGAAAAGCTTTGAAGCTGTACAATATGCTGCCCATATTGCACAGCAAACAGGAACTACTGCAACCGCTGTTGTTTTAGGCAGTATTGCCGATGCCGAAATGGAGGCTTTAGGTAATTATGGCGCCAAAAAAGTCGTCCATATTGCCGATGACCGCTTTAACGAACTGCATGCCCGCGCTTATACTTCTGCATTAATAAAAGTTGCACAAGCCGGGGAAAGTAAGATAATTGTAACGCTTTACGATATAAATGGCCGGGCTGTTGCACCAAGAGTAGCAGTACAGTTAAAGGCAGGAATAGTTGCCGGGGCGCTTTCATACCCTGATATTGATAATGGCTTTGTAATTAAAAAAGCGGTTTTCTCGGGCAAGGCGTTTGCTTTTGTAAATGTTGTAAGCGATAAAAAGGTTATTATGCTAATGCCAAATACCTTCCCATTGGTGAAAACTGACGGCAAAGCAAGCATCGAAAAATTAGATATCAGCTTTACCGAAAAGGATTTTGGCATTAAGGTTACAGCTGTAAATAAGGTTGTTGGTGAAATTCCTCTTTCAGATGCTACACTGGTTGTTTCCGGTGGACGTGGGATGAAGGGCCCTGAAAACTGGGGTTTAATAGAAAACCTGGCGAAAGAGCTTGGTGCAGCTACTGCCTGTTCGCGCCCGGTGGCGGATGCACACTGGCGACCGCACCACGAGCATGTTGGACAAACCGGCGGCACCGTTCGCCCTGATCTTTATATAGCTGTTGGCATCTCAGGCGCCATTCAACATTTAGCCGGGGTAAATGGCTCAAAAACTATTGTGGTTATCAATACAGATCCCGAAGCTCCATTTTTTAAAGCCGCCAATTACGGGGTTGTAGGCGATGCAATGACTGTTTTGCCAAGACTTACAGAAGCGGTTAAGAAATTTAAACAACATAAATGATAGTACCATGAATGTGTTTTATGAAGGACAGGTATTATGGGCACAAATAGATGCTAACCAGCACATGCGGCATTCCGCCTATGCAGATTTCGCGGCACAGGCAAGGTTAACCATGATGGAAAGCCTGGGTTTAAAACCAGCTACACTTTATGGATTCAATATCGGCCCTGTTTTATTCAGGGAGGAAATGTTTTACCTGCGTGAGATAGGTGTTAATGACTATGTTAAGGTAACATGCGAAGTAACGAAAGCGCGTAGTGATGGCTCACGCTGGTCAATAAGGCATGAGCTTTACCGTGGTGACGGTGTTAAGGCAGCTATTATTGTAGCGGATGGCGCGTGGATAGATATGCAAAAACGTAAACTTACCTTGTTGCCCGATATATTAAGCAAAATGTTCCTGGCAGCGCCACGGAGTGAAGATTATATAGAAGAGGCCGCAAAACAAGGATAGTTAAAACAATATGGATCAAAAAACATTGTTCGAAAAGGCGGTTAGTGATAGTAAAGAATTGCCATCGCGCCCTGATAATGAAATATTACTGCGTTTGTACAGTTTATATAAACAGGCAACCGAAGGCGATATAAATACAGACCCACCCGGTATGTTTGAATTTGTAGCCAGGGCCAAGTACGATGCCTGGCACAAACTGAAAGGCACAACTGTTGAAGATGCCATGCAACAATATATTGACTTGGTGGCCGAACTATCTACAAAAAAATAATCCGGATAAATTCCGAAATTTTGACGAATGTTTCCGCATTACAGCCCTTTATTGTACCTTACATAATAGGATATTTGATATTATAAACCAATACTAAATTATTTACCTGTCGGGGTTTTAATTGTTTCTTTTTTAAGCAGTACTTATTGCTGTCCATTAGCCCTTTCTGCTTTTTAAAGGATCATTTTATAGCCTGGTCATTAAACCTAAAACAATGTCTGTAATAAAAAAACATTTCATCCGGCTGGCATTAATTATGCTGACTGTAGTATCTGCCCATAGTATGGCCAGCGCACAAACCGATCAGGTTGAGGGTTTGTGGTATAATGATATTAAAAGCGCCAAAATACAGATCACCAAAGCAAACGACGGTAAGTTTTACGGGAAAGTGGTTTGGCTGAAAGAACCATTAAAAAATGGCAAGCCAAAAGTAGATGAGCTTAACCAGGATGAAAAGTTACGCAGCAGGCCACGCCTGGGTTTACCTGTACTGGCAGGTTTTGTAAAAGACGGAGCTGATAAATATACCGACGGAACAATTTACGACCCTAATAATGGTAAAACCTATAGCTGTAAAATGACCTACAAAGGTAAAATGCTGGCTATCCGCGGTTATGTAGGGATCTCGCTTTTCGGCCGGACAACGACCTGGACGAGATCTGAATAATAAAATGATTAATACAATAATTAAAAATAGAAGAAGCATATAAAAATGAGTGCTAAACGGATTATAAAAAAGGTAGCTGTGCTGGGTTCGGGTGTAATGGGGAGCAGGATTGCGTGTCATTTTGCAAATATTGGTCTGCAGGTGCTGTTGCTTGATATTGTACCAAAGGATGCCCCGGCTACAGATAAAAAGGCCAGGAATAAAATAGTTAATGATGCGCTGGATTTTGCATTGAAATCAAATCCGTCTCCCATTTATCTAAAAACTTTTGCAAAGCGTATTACAACCGGAAACTTTGATGATGATATGCCTAAAATTGCCGAATGCGATTGGGTAATTGAGGTAGTGGTTGAACGTTTGGATATTAAACAAAAGGTGTTTGAAACGGTTGAAAAATTCAGGAAACCGGGGACGCTGATCACTTCAAACACATCGGGCATACCAATCCATTTAATGGCAGAGGGGCGCAGCGACGATTTTAAGCAGCACTTTTGTGGAACCCACTTTTTTAACCCGCCGAGATATTTAAAACTGCTGGAGATTATTCCTACAAAAAGCACCAAACCAGAGGTGATTGATTTTTTAATGGCCTATGGTGAAAAGTATTTGGGCAAAACCACTGTTCAGGCTAAAGATACACCCGCATTTATAGGTAACCGTATTGGGGTTTTCAGTATAATGAGCATACTGCACTATGTTGAAAAAACAGGCATGACCGTAGAGGAAGTGGATAAGCTTACTGGGCCGGTTATCGGTCACCCTAAATCTGCAACGTTCCGTACTACAGACGTTGTTGGTTTAGATACGATGGTACATGTTGCCAATGGCCTTCATGAAAACGTTCCTGAAGACGAAGCCCGCAAATTGTTTAAACTCCCCGGATTTGTAAATGGAATGATGAAAAATAATTGGCTTGGCAGCAAGACTAACCAGGGCTTTTATAAAAAAGAAAAAAAGGACGGTGCCAACCAGTTTTTTGCACTCGATTTAAAAACACTCGAATATCAGCCTTCACAAAAAGTAAAATTTCCCTCTCTGGAAACCACCAAATCGGTCGATAATCTAAAGGAACGGCTGAAAATTCTTTTTGCTGCGAAAGATAAAGCAGGGGATTTTTACCGCGCTACTTTTTACCATCTGTTTGCATATTCCAGCAATCGTATTCCAGAAATTGCTGACGAGCTTTATAAAATTGACGCCGCCATGAATGCCGGTTTTGGCTGGGAACAAGGGCCATTTGAAAAATGGGATGCATTGGGCGTAAAGCATACTGTATCGGAAATGGAGGCTGCCGGACATAAACCTGCGCAATGGGTATATGATATGCTGGAAAGCGGTGCAGAAAGCTTCTATAAAGTAGAAAACGGGAAACGCTTGTATTATGACATTTCATCAAAGAACTATAAACTGATCCCGGGTACAGAGAATTTTATTCTGCTCGATAATATCCGTTCAGCAAACACCCTCTGGAAAAACAGCGGTACAACTATTACTGATATCGGCGATGGTATTATCAACCTGGAGTTCCATACAAAAATGAACACCATCGGCAGCGAGGTGATTGAAGGCATTACCAAAGCTATCAGCCTTGCTGAAGCAAGTTATAAAGGCCTGGTAATCTCTAATGAGGGTGCAAACTTTAGCGCCGGGGCAAATGTAGGGATGATATTTATGATGGCTGTTGAACAAGAGTTTGATGAGTTGAATATGGTGATTAAGGCTTTTCAGAATACCATGATGCGTATCCGTTATTCTTCTATTCCTGTTGTGGTTGCTCCACACCAGATGGCCTTAGGAGGCGGCTGTGAGATTTGCCTTCATGCCGATAAGGTAGTGGCCCATGCTGAACTATATATGGGATTAGTGGAGTTTGGGGTCGGTTTGATACCCGGTGGAGGAGGCACAAAAGAGTTTGCCCTCCGCTTGTCTGACGAGTTACAGGATGGCGATATTGAACTAAATAATTTCAGGGACAGGTTTTTAACCATTGGGCAGGCAAAGGTATCGACATCTGCTTATGAGGCCTTTGAGTTTGGTTATCTGAAAAAGGGCCGCGACGAGGTTGTGGTTTCGCAAAACAGGTTACTGGCAGAAGCAAAGCTGCATTGCCTGCAATTGGCTGACGAAGGCTATGTGCAACCCATACAACGCACTGATATCAGGGTATTAGGGAAACAGGCACTTGGCCTGGGTTATGTTGGCGCAAATACCATGTACAGCGGTAATTATATCAGTGAGCACGATGTTAAGATATCCCAGAAGCTGGCCTATGTACTTTCGGGCGGCGATCTTTCACAGCCATCACTGGTGAGTGAAGACTACCTGCTTGGCCTCGAAAGGGAAGCATTTGTTTCGCTTTGTGCCGAAAGAAAAACATTGGAGCGCATTCAGTCTATTATAACAGGTGGAAAAGTTTTAAGGAATTAGAGTCAAGAGTCAAGAGTCAAGAGTCAAGAGTCAAGAGTCAAGAGTCAAGAGTCAAGAGTCAAGAGTCAAGAGTCAAGAGTCAAGAGTCAAGAGAAGATAGATAAGCAAGTTAATTAAAATGTATGAGAGTTAAGATATAGGAGATAATGGAAGAAGGCACTTTTTGTCTTGGTTCCTGGCTCTTGTCTCTTGATTCTAAAAAAACGATTATAAAATGAACGCATATATAGTTGCAGCAAGCCGTAGCGCAGTAGGCAAAGCCACTCGTGGCGGTTTCAGGTTTACACGCCCGGATACACTTGCCGCCGATGTTATTAAACAATTAATGGCGTCTGTTCCTAACGTGGATAAAGAGCAGATAGAGGATGTGATTGTAGGAAATGCCACACCCGAGGCTGAACAAGGCCTGAATGTTGCAAGGCTGATCTCCTTAATAGCTTTGGATACAGATAAAGTCCCAGGGATGACAGTTAATCGTTATTGTGCTTCGGGCCTGGAAACCATTGCTATAGCATCGGCAAAGATCCATAGTGGTATTGCTGATTGTATTATAGCGGGTGGTGTGGAAAGCATGAGCCTGATTCCTATGGGAGGCTGGCGTATTGTACCAAATGCAGATGTTGCCCTTGCCCATCCCGATTATTATTGGGGAATGGGATTAACAGCAGAGGCAGTTGCAAAGGAATATAAAGTAAGCAGGGAAGACCAGGATAAGTTTGCATTTAATTCGCATAAGAAAGCTATTGAGGCTATTGCAGCAGGCAAGTTTAAAGACGAAATAGTCCCTGTAAATATTACAGAGGTATATATTGATGAAACCGGCAGGAAAAAGAAACGGGAATTTAAAGTTGATACGGACGAAGGCCCGCGTGCCGATACATCTATCGAAGCATTAACCAAGCTCAAACCTGTGTTCGATGCTAAAGGTGTAGTAACAGCAGGCAACTCGTCACAAACAAGTGATGGCGCTGCTTTTGTAATGATTGTTAGCGAGCGCTTTTTAAAAGCCAATAAGCTTGAACCGATTGCACGACTTGTAAATTATGCAGTAGCGGGTGTGCCACCAAGAATAATGGGGATCGGCCCGCTTGTAGCCATTCCAAAAGTATTAAAGCAGGCAGGAATGAAGCAACAGGATATCGATCTGATAGAATTAAATGAAGCTTTTGCTTCACAATCGCTGGCAGTAATTAAAGGTCTCGGGTTGAATTCCGACATTGTAAATGTAAACGGTGGAGCTATTGCTTTAGGGCATCCGCTTGGTTGCAGCGGGGCAAAGCTTTCGGTGCAGCTTTTTAATGAACTGAAAAGACGTGAGAAAAAATACGGAATGGTTACTATGTGCGTTGGTACAGGACAGGGAGCCGCAGGGATTTTTGAAATGTTATAATAAGCCCCGGTTCAATTATTGAATAAAAAGAATGGTAGTATAAATGGAAAAAGTGACAAGATTATTTGATTGCATGGCTGTTCAGGCAAAAGCGCCTATCATTAACCTGCTTAACGGTAAAGTGAATGGTGTGTGGCGCTCGTACAGTACTAATGAGGTACATACCATGGTCTGCCAGTTAGCAAATGCATTTTTGGATCTTGGCGTTTCCCAGGGTGATGGTACAACTGAAGGCCGCGATAAAATAGGGCTTATTAGCAACGGAAGGCCCGAGTGGGTGATCACTGACCTTGCTACACAATTAACAGGGGCTATTTTAGTACCACTGTATCCAAATACCAGCGGTAAAGAACTGGAGCAGATATTGAATGAAGCAGAAATTAAATACCTGTTTGTAAGTTCGAAAGACCTGTGCGATAAAATTATTGAAATACGTTCGCGTGTTCCGTCGCTATTAGCAATTTACACATTTGATGAGGTTGAAGGTTGTACTAACTGGATTAACCTATTAAAACCATTGCCAGATAATTATCAGGAAAGATTAAATGCTATAACTGATACCATAAAAGAAGAAACTGTAGCAACGATTATTTATACTTCAGGTACTACAGGCCGCCCTAAAGGCGTAATGCTTACTCACAGAAATATTCTCAGTAATGTAATGGCATCGGGTAAAGTGCTTAACCTCATCCCTCTTGAAAAGAAATGTGCGCTAAGCTTTTTACCGCTAAACCACATTTTCGAAAAAATGTGCACCTACATTTATCTCTTCTACGATTTTTCCATTTATTACGCTGAAAGCATGGATACCATAGGGGCGAATATGCGGGAAGCCCAACCCGATATTTTTACCGCTGTGCCACGTCTCCTCGAAAAAGTATTTGAGAAAATAATGGTCGAAGGCCAAAAACTGAAAGGCATAAAAAGAAAGATATTTTTATGGTCTGTTGCTGTGGCCGAGCAATTTGAAATTGGTAACCGCAGCCCGTGGTACAAGTTTAAATTAGCCATAGCCGATAAACTGGTGTATAGCAAATGGCGCAATGCAATAGGTGGTAATGTTAAAGCCATAGTTATCGGAAGTTCTGCCTGCCCGATAAAGCTGGAAAAGATATTCACTGCTGCGAAGATGGTTATCCTGGAAGGATATGGCTTAACTGAGACTTCTCCTGTAATTGCAGTTAACTGCTACCAGGAAAGCGGCAGACGATTTGGGACCGTGGGCCATTTATTAGAAGGTGTTGAAGTGATGATTGCTGCGGATGGTGAGATACTTACCAAAAGCCCAAGTGTTATGGCAGGCTACTATAAAAATGCAGAATTGACTGCAGAGGCGATTACCGATGGCTGGTTCCATACCGGAGATATTGGTATGCTCGATAAGGATTCATTTTTAAAGATAACCGACCGTAAAAAAGAGATATTTAAAACATCGGGTGGTAAATATGTGGCGCCGCTGCCTATTGAAAATAAGATGAAGGAAAATCATTTGATTGAACAAATGATGGTGGTAGGTGCAGATAGAAAATTTACATCAGCATTGATAGTACCATCGTTTACCAATCTCGAACCCTGGTGCAAAGAAAATGACATACCTGTAACTACGCATCAGCTGCTTATAAAAAATAAGGATGTTATCAACATGTATCAAAAAATCATTGATACATACAACCCTGAATTTAATCATGTGGAGCAGGTGAAGAAAATAACATTGCTTGCGGATGAGTGGTCGATTGATGGGGGAGAAATGACGCCAACAGGGAAAATGAAACGTAAGGTGATCCTGGAAAAATATCAAAAGCAAATAGAAGCAATGTATGCCGATGAGATTGGCGAAAACAGATCGCTGGTAAACTGATAAATAATACAGTATGAGCACATTTCAATTAACGGTAAGCGAAAAACTGGCTGTAATTACGCTTGACAGGGGAAGGTCAAATCCTATTAATCATCAAATGGTTAAAGAATTACAGGAGGCTATTGCAAACCTGGAAAGTGACGATAATATTGGCGGTGTAATATTAACCGGCAAAGAAGGTTTTTTTACTTCAGGGGTCGACCTAATAGAAGCTTATGGCTATGACAGGGAGCAAAGTAAACAATTCTGGAATGATTTTTTAACACTGCAGGCAACATTGGCTTCGTTTAAAAAACCGCTTGTTGCTGCAATTAGCGGTCATAGTCCGGCCGGGGGCTGTGTGCTGGCCATCTGCTGCGATTACAGGGTAATGGTTGAAGGCAATTTTATCATCGGGCTTAATGAAATCCCGGTGGGTATAGTAGTGCCCGATTTTATATTCAGCCTGTATGCATTTTGGCTGGGCGAACGTAAGGCTTATCAAAACTTATTGGAGGGTAGATTATTTAATGTTGACGACGCACACGCAAGTGGCCTGATAGATGAGGTATGCATGCAGGATAACTTGTTGGCTACCGCAGAAAAAAAGATCAGGACCTATATGAAATTGAACCCTGTTACATGGAGCCAAAGCAAATTAAACCTGCGCAGGGAATTGATAGCCAAGTTTAAACCCAACCAAACCAACACACTTAACATTATGATAGAGCAATGGTGGGCACCCGAAACAAGACAGGGTTTAGAAATGATCATTCAGAATTTAAAATCTAAAAGTACAGCCAATGTTAAATAACCCCGGAGCAATGGAAGGCATGTTAAAAAGCGACGCGCTAAAAGGTAAAACCATTATTATTACCGGTGGCGGTACCGGGCTCGGCAAGGCAATGGGCTCTTATTTTTTAAAGCTTGGAGCAAATTTAGTGATCACCAGTCGTAAACTGGATGTTTTACAGCGAACTGCTGATGAAATGAAGGCCGAAACAGGTGGTGAGGTATTAGCTGTAGCTTGTGATGTAAGAAAATACGAGGAAGTAGAAAATGTGTTGAAACAATCCATTGAAGCATTTGGGCGTGTAGATGTATTGCTGAACAATGCAGCCGGTAATTTTATTTCGCCCACCGAACGTTTGTCGGCAAATGCATTTTCATCCGTTATTGATATTGTTTTAAAGGGATCAGTTAATTGTTCACTTGCCTTGGGAAAATATTGGATAGCTGAAAATATACCAGGCAATATCCTGAATATAGTAACAACTTATGCATTTACAGGTTCTGCTTACGTGGTGCCTTCCGCCTGTGCAAAAGGTGGAGTATTGGCCATGACACGCTCATTGGCAGTAGAGTGGGGCAGGCGTGGTATCCGTACAAATGCGATAGCGCCAGGGCCATTCCCAACCAAAGGGGCATGGGAGCGTTTGCTGCCAGGAGATATGGCCCAAAAATTTGATTTCAGGAATCGTGTACCATTAAAAAGGGTAGGAGAACATCAGGAGCTGGCTAACCTTGCTGCCTTTTTAGTGTCCGATTTTTCGAGATATATCAATGGAGAAGTTATTACCATTGATGGTGGTGAATGGCTTCAGGGAGCCGGGCAGTTCAATGCCCTCGAAATGGTATCGCCCGAAATGTGGGATGCTATTGAAAAGAACACCAAGGGAAAATAATTCTTAAAAAGAGTCAAATTCATGGTTCTTGTTTCCAACTCTTACTTTTGGCATAATTAATGCCCGATGATGGCACACCAATCATATGAATACAGATATTGACCAGAATAAATCAAAAAAAATAGGATTAGCATTATCGGGTGGCGGTGTTAGAGGTGTAGCGCATTTAGGCGTTATCCAGGCACTTACCGACCATGGCATTAAGTTTTCGCATATATCCGGTACGAGCGCAGGAGCAATAGCTGCCGCTTTTTTTGCACAAGGATATGCCCCTAAAGAGATTTTACAGATAATTAAAGAAGCCAAATTGCTTAAATTATTGCGCCCTGCACTGGCCAGCGCAGGTTTAGTATCTATCCTGAATGTGCGGTTTTTGATTGAGAAATACATCCCACACAATTCCTTTCAACAACTAAAAACCCGTGTTACCATTTCATCTGTAGACTTGGGTGAAGGAAGGCTTGTTTATTTTACCGATGGCGAACTGGATATGGCAATTTTAGCATCCTGTTGTTTGCCGGGCATCTTTAAGCCTATAATTATTAATGACCATATGTATGTAGATGGTGGTATCCTTAACAATTTTCCGGTTGAACCATTAATAGGTAACTGCGATCTCATCATTGGTTCATCATGCAATCATTTGCCTGTAGTTACCGAGATAAAATCCTTTGGTAGCCTTGTAGACAGGGCAGCTATGATAGCCATTAATTCGAGTCTTAATACACACAAAATCTCGTGCGATGTAGTTATTGAACCGCATGGTTTGGGTGGTTATGGCATATTTGATACTGATGCTGCCGACGAAATTTATATGATAGGCTACGAAGAAGGTTTAAAAACTATTAATGGGAACGAAAAGCTGAAAGAGATTTTATCAGCATAAAAATTCTTGTTTCCTTTTTTTTTGATCGATATTCTATTGATAGTCTACATGATAAAACTCCGCAAAGCCATTTTGATCGAAGTAGCTATTATCAATATCAAACCTGATTTTTTTTATAATGCTTGTATGCCTTCCTGTTAACAGGGAAAGATAATCGTTATCATTAATAACCAAATTACCCACAAATATTCCTGATCTTAATAATTCAACTGATGTTTTGTAGGTAAACCACTTACCGTCTTCTCGCATATAGCTGATTTGAATATGCGGAGGCTTATTAAGAAACGCCTTTATTTTACCTGCAATATTATATTTTATATCCAGTTTTATGAAGTTGCTTTGATTGATAGCTAAGGTGTCTTTAAGAAAAAACCCTTCTCTTTTTTGCTTTATGAATTTTAAGGGAATGGTGTTGGCGTTCCGTTGTAATACCATTCGTAACCTTTCATTTGAGGTAAATGTATCAACAAGTGCATAATTCTTCAGGACAAAGAGATTAATTAAACTTTCGTCGTTAAATGGATAGCGGTTATCAATAGCGTCATAGTTATAAATTATGATGTCCGGTGCCTGGTTTGCATAGTAGTCGTAATTGATCTTTTCTAAGGCCTCTGTATATGCTGAAAAAGACTGAAACACGGGTCGGGGTTTGTAATTGAGTTTGTTTTCAATGGCGTATTCACTATCCCATGGGAAGATATCGACTGTTTTGTTGCCAATACTATTCAGTACCCGCTGGGGTATATAGCGTTTATCCGGTTGATTGGCATAAGCGAGCGGATTATATTGGCTGAATTGTTTTATATAAGTTACGGGTCCTGTAATCCGTCTTCCGAGCGAAAATGCAATAGTCCTGTTGGCAGATACAAAGAAAAGAGCAAACAGAATGATAGCCAGGGAGGAATACTTTAAAAATGGTTTTTGATTTTCAGGTTCTGTAAACCCACATAATAATATAATTGGCGCAAACGAAAAATACTCGTACAGATGGTTCAAATCATTTCTTAATACGGATTGCTTTTGCAATAAAAAGATATAAAGTATGCTTGCAACTGTATACAGGATAAGATTATATTTTTTCTCTCTTATCTGCCACCATAATTTAAACAGAAACCAAAGCATCATGGCAAGAAAAAGCAAATAAAGGGATATTTCCAAACCCTGATGATTCTCATCAAGGTACATAATATCGTTATACCCTTTAATTATCTCTAACGAACCTGTTATATAACTGATAACAGAAACGCGCAGTAGCGCAGCCGACGCAATAATCAGTATAACAAGCGAGGCTAAACATGCAAACAGCTTTAGCAATGTTACTTTTTTGCAAACAAACAAGTTTATAAAATGAAAGCACAACAATACGATGGCTATAAGACCGGTGTTCATTTTAATATAGAAAGCAATCACTGTCAGTAATAGCAACAGTGCTATAAAAAGAGATCGTTGGTTATAAAAAGTCTTAACCATCCAATAAATGATTAGAAACAGCATTACCCAGGAGAGATCGGATCCCAAGGTTTGGTTAACAACCAGCATTATGCTGATAAGTATAACCATTGCCAAAAACTTGTTTTTATTATTTTTAATAACATCAATAAAAACAAAGTAGAAGTTAACAATCAGAAAGCCATCGAATAAAGCAAATAACCATGCAGGAATCCCTAACCCGGTTCTGGTAGAAAGCCAGGCAAGCGGCCCATAGGTATACACAATATCTTTTCCCCATACCCAATTTTTTATAAATGCATAGTTTAGGGCCATCTTCCAGGAAACATCCAATCCAAGCCAGCTCGGCCCATTATCAACCAGCTGATTATAAATAACAAATGGTGTGCTAACCATGCATAAAGCCAGCAGGGCAGCAATGCATTGCCAAAAGAGGAGGGAAGAGAAAAGTTTTTTCAAACGAAGTTTTATCACCTATGCTAAAATAGGTAATTTCAGATAGTATAAATGATGTTTTAGGTGACCTGATTCTGGAATTTTTATCAAATAAACCACTTAATTGAATAAACTTTGGGCCTTTTGTGTTGTTTTCTCTAAATCGATACCCTTACCCAATACGCCTTTAAATAAGTCGCCTGTTTCTTTTAACCGGTCTATAACATTAAAAATGGTGAAATCTATCATTGTTAGTCCGGGTTTCAGTTCGTCCCAGTGTAGCGGCATAGAAACCGTTGCGCCAACTTTAGGCCTCAGCGAATAGGGCCCAGCAATGGTTGCCCCAGGCCGGTTTTGTAAAAAATCCAGGTACATTTTGCCGTGCCTGTTGGCTACCACACGTTCCAAACTTGTATAATCCGATAGTTTCTTGTGTACAATGTTCACAATAATACGGGCAAACATTTGCGACTGTTCATAGCTGTATTTAGCTGCTAATGGTATATAAATATGCATCCCTGTTGAGCCTGAGGTTTTACAAAATGAAGGCACATCAATAGCATCTAAAACTTTTTTTACTTCCAGTGCTGTTTCTATTACCTGGTCGAAAGTGTTTTTATCAGGATCAAGATCGATTACACAATAATCCGGGTTATCCGGTGATTGTATACGACTAAACCAGGGGTTCATTTCAATACAGCCTAAAGAGGCAGCCCACAATAATGTGGCTTCATCTTCCCCTACAAGGTATTCCTTGTGTTCACCCTCGCCGTTTGTATAAGGAAAAGTCTCCATCCAGTCGGGAGCTTTACCCTTTACATCCTTTTGATAAAAGCTTGGCCCGTGAATGCCATCAGGAAAGCGGTTTAGTGATAATGGCCGGTCTTTTAAATAAGGCAAAATATATTCTGCTATCTGGTAGTAATAATTGAACATATCCCTTTTTGTTATCTTATCCTCAGGCCAGTAAATTTTGCTCAGATGGGTAAATTTTAGTTCATGACCTTTAACCTTTCTTACCTGCGTTTCATCAGTAGGATTCAGCAAAGTTTTGCGGTTGGTTTCTTTGCGTGGTTTAATGGCTTTAGCAAGTGTGTTTGCTTCCGGCTGATCTGTTTCTTTAATGGTTTTGTCAGTAGTTTTTGGTGTTTCCATAACAACATCTTTCGCTTTTTTATCTATTCTCAAACCCTTAAATGAGGCCTGCCTGAATACGCCATCTGTGGTTACCTCTGCAAAAGCCACCTCACAAACTAATTCCGGTTTTAACCATGTGGGTTTTGCTCCTAACCGTTGCGGCCTGAATCGGGACAGTTTATCTACATCAGGAATAACATCGAACGGGCACTGATCAGTTATAAGCGGCTTAAATTGCGCCATCATTTCTTTTTGAAGCTTATCCCCAAAGCCTGTACCTACCTTGCCGGCATATCTGAGTACTTTGTTATCATATACACCTAATATTAAAGAACTGAATGACTTGCCTGTACCTGCATTTTTAGTATAACCTGCTATAATTACTTCCTGCCGTTTATGGGCTTTAATCTTAAGCCATTCGTCTGAACGTGCTCCGGGGGTATAAGTACTATCTATTTTTTTAGCAATAATTCCTTCAAGGCCCATACGTTTTGCAGCATCAAAAAATTCAATACCACTGGCATTAAAAACTTTGCTCATGCGTATACGATCATCACTATCCTGTAATAAATTTGCTAAAACTGCCTGGCGTTTATTCAGGGGTAATTCCATTAAGTTTTTACCTTCATACCAAAGCAAGTCAAAAACATAATATACCAATTCACCATCGGCTTCGCTGCGCCAGTTTTGAAGGTAACTAAAATTAGAGATGCCTTTTTCATTCAATACAAGTATTTCTCCATCCAAAACGGCATTGATTTTCCACTGCTCCAAAAGTTTATGTATGGGATAGAATTTCTCGTTAAAGACTTTGTTATTCCTCGAAAGCAGGTCTACCTTACCTTTGTTGATAAAAGCAAAGGCTCTGTACCCATCCCATTTAACTTCATATTGCCAATTGGGATCATCAAAAGGAGCATTAACCAATGTGGCAAGCATCGGCGTAATGCCTGTCGGGATTTTTGATTTTTTGGCTTCCTTAAGTATGTCCGATATTTCGGCTTCGCCAACCTCCGGGGTAGATGCTTCTGTTGGTTCAGCTACTTTTTTTTTACTTGTTTTTTCTATGGTTTCCTCATGTCCATGCTGCCATACCTTTTTGCTGGTCTTTTCCATTGCAGCAATAGTTTTATCCGATAATATGGATTTGTCCTTTTTAGTAATATCATCGGCAGACGCAAACTTATCGTTGTGTTTTATAAGCAACCATCCGTTTTCGCCCATGCCATGGGTTTTTACCAAGGCAAATTCGCCCTTTAGTTTTTTGCCATGCAATTTAATTTTGAGCGAACCGGCATTAAGCTGTTTCAATAAATGCTTTTCCTGTGCTTTTTTACCTTTTATTTCTTCAATTGGTTCATAAATCCCTTCATCCCAAACTATTACTGTTCCTCCGCCATACTCACCTTCCGGAATAATGCCTTCAAAGTTGCGGTAGTCAAAGGGGTGGTCTTCTACCATCATAGCAAGCCTTTTGGTTTTAGGATCAGTTGACGGACCTTTAGGTACTGCCCAGCTTTTTAATACGCCATCCATCTCCAGCCTGAAATCATAATGCAAACGGGTAGCATCATGTTTTTGGATAACGAACATTAAATGATCTTTATCCTTGTTCATCCCGGCTTTGGGCTCGCTGGTCTTTGTGAAATCCCGCTTCTTTTTATATTCTGTTAAGCTCATCTTAGGCCTCTTTTTTTGTCTTTAAACTGCTCATCAACTGTTCATACAGATCACTTCCTGTAGTTTTTTGAGGTTTAAGCTTCTTAATAGTTGGCCGCTTACCTTTCGCCTTGTCTTTTATAATTTTTAATAATTCATCATTGTATTCATCTTTATATCCTGATATATCAAAATCTTCTGCGTATTGGCCGATGAGCGCCAGCCCTACATCCATTTCTTTTTTACTCAAAGTAACACTCCTGGCTATGTCGAGGTCATCAGTACTGCGAATTTCCTGGGCAAAACGGATACGGGTAATTACCAGTACATTTTTAAGGGGATGTATGATGCACAGGCTCTCGGTATTGCGCAATACAAACCGGCCTAAACCGGCCTTTTTAGATTTAGTTAATGCCTGAATTAACAGGGCATACGCTTTATTGTCCTTTTTATCAGGTTCGGCATAATAGGAGGTTTCGTAAAATATAGGATTTACATCAGCTATATCAATAAAGTTTTCAATTTCAACCACCTTACTTTTTTCAGGAGCGGCATCTTCGAAATCGCGTTCTTCTACAATAATATAATCATCTTCTATTTTGTAGCCCTTTACAATTTTATCATAGGGTACTTCTTTGTGAGAGGTTTCATTAACCCTTTTGTAGCGTATGCGAGCATGGTCGCGGGAGTCGAGCATGTCCAGATCTATACTGCTGCTTTGAACAGCCGAATATAATTTTACGGGTATATTGACCAGCCCAAAACCGATCGATCCTTTCCATATTGACCTCATAATTATTATTTTATAAGGTTATAACCGCAAAAATAAGGAAAGGGTTTTGGCTTAATTACTTTTGATATCTCCTGATAAGGTCATTTAAGAAAATTAAAATTTCCTCTGCTCAATAATCCTCATGAAATTACTTCTGAATTTTTCACTTACTGGGATACGCTTATCTCCAATAAAAATGTGATTGTCTTCCAGTTTAACAAGTTGCTCAGAATTGATAATATATGAATTGTGTACCCTGATAAATGGCGAGGAAAGTTGCTCTTC
>Ga0206904_1112_pt1 | contig 19922 bp, 17 predicted proteins | sample Alteio_BWOrgHeat_42_FD_152981 | JGI IMG/M metagenome (GOLD analysis project Ga0206904, IMG submission 152981) | Enriched cells from forest soil in Barre Woods Harvard Forest LTER site, Petersham, Massachusetts, United States -... | ecosystem: Environmental > Terrestrial > Soil > Temperate forest >...
CTAATATTCCTGATATTAAATTAAATAAATCGGCAGTTGCAGTTGCTGATATCAATCACGATGGCTACCCTGATTTATTTATTGGTGGAGCGCCCGGGGCACACCAGTTTGGAGAAATTCCTGAGTCGTATTTATTAATGAATGATGGAAAAGGGCATTATTATAAAGCAGCTATTCCTGATGAATTAAAACATGCCGGAATGATCCGTTCTGCCGCATTTGCCGATCTCGATAATGATGGCTGGCCCGATTTAGTTGTTACAGGTGAGTGGATGCCTGTAAAAATATTTATGAATAAAAAAGGGAAGCTGGTGCAAATCTGCCCTCCCGGCGTGGATAAATTAACCGGGTGGTGGCAGAGAGTTGTACTGGCAGATGTAAATGAAGACGGGAAAGTTGATATACTGGCTGGCAATTATGGGTTGAACTCAAAATTAAAACCAAGCGAAGAAAATCAGATAAAGTTATACCTGTCTGATCTGGATAAGAACGGCAGTATCGATCCTATACTCACCTATAGTATAGAACGTAAGGATTATACATTTTTAAATAAGGGTGAAATTGAGAAACAACTTCCTTTTATTAAAAATAAATTTTTGCTCTATCATGATTTTGCGGGTAAAACGGTTGATGAGCTTTTTGGTGATCTGCTAAATAAGGAAAAGGTATTAAACGTAAGCTCATTTGCATCGGGCGTTTTCTACAATAAGGGAAATGGTGATTTTGAATTTAAGGCATTTCCATCATCGGCACAGGCTGTACCTTTATTTGCATTTAATACTTTTACCACATCTGGTGCAAATGGGATACTTGCAGGCGGCAATTTTAATGGCGTAAACCCTTTTGAGGGCCGGTATGATGCTGATTACGGAGATATACTAACAGCGGAAAAGCAAAATGTATTAAAAAGTATTTCGTCTGTTTCGGGCGGTTTTTTGCTGCGCGGTGAAGTGAGGGATATAAAAGCTATAAAAACCTCTACCGGGAAAATATATGCTGTTGCGTTTAATAACCAGGGAATAAGGTTTTTTAAGGAAATGGGTAAATAAACACATTATTGCCTTATAAGCACATAACTAAAACGCTGCTTTTGCCAAATAAAATTCTGTTCGCTCCTGTTATTTTCAAAAAAATAAAATTTTCTATTGACAATTCCATTTTTACCCGTACATTTACAACGCAAAACAAAAAGAAATGAAATTTAACAATGCATATTTTTATGGTTACTACTTTTACTTTACCAGTAAGAGCCGGGACTAATATGCATTAAACACATATAAAGAAACTGAAAAGTCCCGGCCAAAAACCGGGACTTTTCGCTTTAAAGGGATTTATGAAAACTGATAATCTGAGAGTTGCCATACAGGGGATCCGCGCTTCCTTCCACGAAGAAGCAGCCTTTAAATATTTTGGTGAGAATATCCAAACAATTGAGTGCAGTTCCTTTAAGCAAACATTCGAGGCTTTGCAAAACAAAAAAGCCGATTATGTGGTGATGGCTATTGAAAACAGCATCGCCGGCAGTATTTTGCCTAACTACTCGTTATTGCTGAGCTATGCCTTCCCTGTTGTTGGTGAAATTTACCTGCCTATTCAGCTTCATTTAATGGCATTGCCGGGAGTAAAATTCGAGGATATTAAATATGTTACCTCGCATCCCATTGCAATCCGCCAGTGTGTTGATTTCTTTGATGAGTACCCGCATTTAAATATTGTTGAAAGTAACGATACTGCTGCCTGTGCCAAACGCATCCGCGACGAGCAACTTACCGATACAGTTGCTATTGCCAATACTTTAGCTGCAAGGCTTTACGGGTTGGATGTGCTGGAACGTAGAATAGAATCGAATAAAAAGAATTTCACCCGTTTCCTGATCCTAACCCATCATGAAAATGTAACAAAGAACAGCCCGAATAAGGCTTCTTTATGTTTCCAGGTGAGTAATAAAGTGGGTTCGCTGGCCAAGGTGTTGAATATTTTTGCTGAGCAAAGTGTTAACATGAGCAAAATACAGAGCATGCCCATTTTAGGCAAACGCAACGAATATAATTTTTATGTGGATGTTGAATGGGAAGATGCCAAGCAATATGATAACGCCATAAGGCAGATATTAAAATACACCCACAACTTTAATATCCTGGGTGAGTATGAAAGGCATGATGACGAGAACAGCTCATTACCAAAAACGGTAAAGAATGAAAAAGTACCGCGGACTTATATAAATATGAAAAAGATGAGCTGAAGGTGGAAAAGTCCGGAAGTCGGAAAGTCCGAAAGAAAGAAAAAGAAGGCAGGATTCTGAAGATCAGAAATCTGGAATGAAATATAAAGAACCAAAAAACAATTAAAATAAATAAAAATTAATCTTCCGGACATCCGGACTAAACCAAAAACAAAAAAGATGAAACTGAATTTAAACATACAACCCTTAAGTTCCTGGATTAAAACAGGCAGTGAGCCTTTGGTAATTGCGGGCCCATGCAGTGCTGAAACTGAAGATCAGTTAGTAGCGACAGCGCATTTATTAGCAAAAACAGGCCGCGTATCTGCTTTACGTGCCGGTATCTGGAAACCGCGTACCCGTCCGGGAGAGTTTGAAGGTATTGGCAGTATTGGGCTGGAATGGCTAAAACGCGCTAAAGAAGAAACCGGCTTACCTACTGCTATTGAAGTGGCTACAGCCAAACACGTTGAAGAAGCTTTAAAAGCAGGCGTTGATATTTTATGGGTTGGCGCACGTTCAACTGTAAACCCTTTCACAGTACAGGAAATTGCCGATGCTTTGCGTGGTGTTGATATTCCTGTAATGGTTAAAAACCCTGTAAATCCTGATCTTTCATTATGGATTGGTGCTTTGGAGCGTATTAACAATGCAGGTATTACCAAACTTGCGGCTATTCACCGTGGATTTTCATCACACGAAAAAACCGCTTTCCGTAACGAGCCTATGTGGGATTTGGCCATCAGCTTAAAAACACTTGCTCCTGAACTGCCTTTAATTAATGATCCAAGCCATATCACCGGAAATCGTGACCTGATCGGCTACATTTCCCAAAAAGCACTTGACCTTGATATGCAGGGATTGATGATAGAATCGCACATCGACCCAACTGTGGCCTGGACTGATGCCAAACAACAGGTTACCCCTGATGCACTGGTTGAGATAATTGAGCATTTAACGCTTCGTAAACCGGAGATCCGCAATTCGGAAGTTAAAGACAAACTGGCCGAATTACGTAACCAGATTGATAAAATTGACGATCTGGTTATACAGAAAATGGCTGAACGTATGAAAATTGTTGAACAGATTGGTAATTACAAAAAAGACAACAACATCACCATTTTGCAGGTTAACCGCTGGGACGAGATATTGAATAAACGCACCAATTATGCTAAGGCCTTAAAATTAAGCACTGAGTTTACTGAGAAATTACTGGAGCTGATCCACGCTGAATCGATCCGTAAACAAACTGAAATAATGAATAAGGATGTTGCAGGCCAAGCAGCAGATAAATTAACACACGCGTAATTTGCCTCACCCTGCCCTCTCCAAAGGAGAGGGTTCTAAAACGAACGAAGTTAAAGTCCTCTCCTTCGGAGAGGATTTAGGTGAGGCTTATAGAATTTTTATAATGAAACATAACATCATCCTTACCAAAAAAAGCAAAATAGTAAAAGGCACCGTACAGCTCACCGGTTCAAAAAGTGAATGTAACCGTGCCCTTATAATTGAGGCATTAAGCAATGGTAAGGTAAGGGTTGAAAATATATCTGATGCTGCGGATGCAGTGTTGCTTGCAAATATTTTGCGGGCAGGGATTAGAGATCAGAGATTAGAGATCAGCGGAAACAATAATTCCGAAATCGAACATCCGATATCCGAAATCAATATCGGTCCTGCCGGCACGGCTATGCGCTTTTTAACTGCATTCTTGACCTTGCAGAACGAAGAAGTGATATTAACCGGCAGCGAGCGGATGAAACAGCGCCCGATAGGCATATTGGTGGAGGCATTGCGTGAATTGGGTGCACAAATTGAATATGTAGAAAATGAGGGCTTCCCTCCTATCAAACTAAAAGGCAGCTTAGTGCAGCAATCTAATAAGGTCAGTATAAAAGGAAATATAAGCAGTCAGTATATTACTGCGCTGTTGCTTATAGCTGCCCGGCTGCCTTTTGGTTTGGAATTGCATATTGAAGGTGAGCTAACCTCGCGCCCATATGTGGAGATGACGCTCGCCATGCTGCAATCGGCAGGCATTCAGCATACATGGGATGATAATGTGATAGCAATAGCAAATCAGGAATTCAGCGAAACATCGCTGCATGTTGAGCCTGATTGGAGTGCAGCATCCTATTGGTATGCCATAGCCGCTTTGGCGGATGAAGCCGAGCTATTTTTGCCTGGATTAACCCAATACAGTTTGCAGGGTGATAGTGTGATCACTGAGATTATGGCAAATTTTGGGATAACCTCGCAATTTAAGGACGGTGGAGTGTATCTGCAAAAAGAAGCAAAGCCATTTGCACGCAAAATATTTGATCTGAAGGAATGCCCCGATCTTGCCCAGACTATAATAGTAGTATGTGCAGCTTTAGGGCATGATGCAACGTTTACAGGTTTGGAAACTTTAAAGATAAAGGAAACAGACCGCATAAAAGCGCTGCAAAATGAACTTGCTAAACTCGGGGTTAAACTCATTGAAAAAGGACAGGTTTATAAACTGGACTGCAGCGAAAAACAAATCCCCGAACGTATATTTGTAAATACTTACGATGATCACCGCATGGCTATGGCCTTTACGCCATTGGCATTCCTGATCCCGGAAGTTGAAGTTGAAGATGCCGATGTGGTTGAAAAATCATACCCTGCATTTTGGAAGGATCTGGAGAAGGTGGGATTTGAGATAGAGGTACAAGGTTAAAGCTGAAAGGCGAAAGCTAAAAGCCTTAAAAAACGTCATTGCAAGGAACGAAGCAAACTCTTCGCAGGACGCTCAGGGAGCAAAAACGCTGTGGAGAGCACGCGGCTTTTTGCTTGCCACCTAAATAACGTTCTACGATTTGCATGTGCAGAGGTTGCTTCGTTCCTCGCAATGACGAGCGTAGAGACATAACAATTAACATAATAATTCGCACATCATAAAATTATGGCAGGCAATTCATTCGGGCAATTATTCAGAATAACAACTTTTGGCGAATCGCATGGCGAGGCTATTGGGGTAATTATTGATGGCTGTCCGGCACAACTGGAAGTAGACCTGGATTATATACAAGGTGAATTAGATAAGCGCAAGCCTGGTCAATCTAAAATTACAACACAGCGGAAGGAAAGTGATACTGTAAAAATCCTTTCAGGGGTTTTCGAAGGAAAAACAACCGGAACACCAATTGCTATGCTGATCCCAAATGAAGATCAGCGTTCAAAGGATTATACTCACAACGTAGATGTGTTCCGTCCGTCGCATGCGGATTATACTTATCAAACCAAATACGGTATTCGCGATCATAGGGGCGGTGGCCGTTCGTCGGCCCGCGAGACAGCTGCCCGTGTTGCAGCCGGCGCCATAGCAAAGTTGCTGCTAAGAACTCAGGGGATTGAAATTGTTGCCCATGTAAGCAGCGTAGGCAAAATTGACGCCCCTAATGTAGAAATAACCAGCGCACAGGAATTTATTAATGAGCGTGAAAAAAATATTGTCCGCTGTGCTGATCCGGCTAGTGCAGAGGAAATGATTGAATACATTGACTCCATTCGTAAGCAAGGTGACACCGTTGGTGGTAAGGTAAGCTGCCATATATTAAACTGCCCTGTTGGCTTAGGCGAACCCGTATTTGATAAACTGCATGCTGATTTGGGTAAAGCAATGCTGAGTATTAATGCTGTTCACGGCTTTGAATATGGTTCGGGCTTTGAAGGAAGTGAGATGCGGGGTTCGGAACATAACGACATTTTTATAAAAGACCAATCTGGTAATATAAAAACCCTTTCAAATTATTCAGGTGGTATACAGGGTGGCTTAAGCAATGGCATGCCTATTGATTTTAAAGTAGCATTTAAGCCGGTTGCTACCATAATGCATAACCAGGCAACTATTGACAGCCAGGGTAATGCTGCTGAAATATCGGGGAAGGGAAGACATGATCCTTGCGTAGTGCCCCGTGCTGTACCAATTGTTGAGGCAATGGCAGCTTTGGTATTGGCCGACCATTGGTTGCGGAACAGGAATAGTATTTTAGCGAAAAAAGACAACTAAAAATTATTTATCTATGTCATCAAAACCATTTATCACTCTGCTTTTATCAATACTTTTTATTGGTTTTATATTTTCTGCCTGTAAAAAAGACGGAAATCAAAAAGTTTCTATACTTGGCAAATGGACGTTAGTTAAAGCTGAGGTGTATCAAAAAATCAGTACGTCTGTTTATGATACAACCATGGTAGGGCTTAAGCCTGACAGCAATTATTTGGACTTTAAAAACGACATACTTGTACAAAGAGGTCATTATGTTACAGATGCTGAAGGCGGAATTGACAAGGGATGGGGTATTTATAAATACCAATTATCCGGAAAATCTATAACTTTTTATACTCAATCTACCTCACCATCTTCAAGTGGATATGTAAAATTCTTTGCCGGATATAGTGGTTGGTTGCCTTATGCTGAATTTCAGGAAGAGGTTACTCAACTGTCGTCAAACAGCCTTATCATAAAAATATCTGCCCCGAATACCGCTACGCTCAGTCGTTCAGAAATTGAAACCGACTATTACATAAAAAAGTAGGCCGGGGTTCCCATTAGTTTTATTGGATACGACGTTCTCTAAAGTAGTGGCAGATATTGCTGCGTACGCCATTTCCAGATTTACGAAGTTTTAAAAACTTCGTAAATCTTATGACGGCAATCCAACAATTTTCCATGTTCGTATCTGTGCATTTGCACATCCGAACATTATCTTTGTGTAGCCATGTTCTCCTCCTTTATCCAATTATATAAACAAGCTTACAGCGGTCTTTCACGTAATAGCTGGTACCTGTGTGTGATTATGCTTATAAACCGCAGCGGCACTATGGTGGTGCCTTTTATGAGTATCTACTGCATAAAGCAGTTACATTTCAGCATTGTAGAGGCGGGAACAATTATGTCATTATTTGGGGTTGGGTCAATAAGCGGGGCTTTTGTTGGAGGGAAGCTTACTGATAGAATAGGCTTTTATGATTTGCAGGTTGGCGCTTTGTTAAGCGGTGGTTTTTTGTTTTTAATTTTAGGTTATCAGCATACTTTCATAACCATGTGTATTGGCACTTTTGTGCTCAGCTTTTGTAATGAATCCTTCCGCCCTGCCAACTCAACAGCAGTGGCACATTACAGTACACCCGAAAATAAAACAAGATCATATTCTTTAAACCGCTTAGCAATAAATTTAGGATGGGCAGTTGGTGCCGGTTTTGGCGGTTTATTGGCATCTATAAATTATCACCTGTTGTTTTGGGTAGATGGAACTACAAATATCCTTGCAGCTTTATTTCTGCTAAAATTAATGCCAAGAGCCGGCATTGTAAGTACCATAAAAAAGCTTAGTGAAAATGTTGTAAACGTATCAGCCTATAAGGATACCATCTATTTGGTTTTCATCCTGCTATCCACCTTATTTGGTATGTGCTTTTTCCAGTTCTTTATTATGGAACCTGTTTTCTATAAAATTCAATGGCATTTTAACGAGCGTTTTATTGGTTTCCTGATGGCTTTGAATGGGATACTGATCGGGGTAGTTGAAATGGTGATGATCCATAACCTGGAAGGCAGGCGGAACGGCTTAGTATATATTGTAGCAGGAGTTTTATTAGGCGGATTTGGGTTTGTTTTGCTTATTTATTTGCCAGCCAGTATAGCAGCAGGGATAATTATTGTGCTGGTGATGACCTTTAGCGAAATGCTGAGCATGCCGTTTATGAATACTTTCTGGATAAGCCGCGCAAACGATTATAACCGTGGGGAGTATGCTGGCTTATATACCATGTCGTGGTCGGCTGCACAGATCCTGGCTCCCGTAACCGGTAGTTTGATAATTAATTATGGTGGCTTCAGTTTGTTGTGGTGGGCCTTGAGTGCCTTAAGTGTTATTGCCGCTACAGGTTATTTTTTGTTATATAAATTTATAAACCGCAGTACTTATAAACGCATTTAATTTTATAAGTTTAAACTTATGAAACGCGCGCTGATATTTGATCTTGATAATACCATTTATCCGGTTAGCTCCATTTCCGAAAACTTGTTTGATCAGCTTTTTACCCTAATGACTGAAAATCAGGGTGAAATGGATCTTGAAAGCCTTCTGGCCGCAAAGGAAGAACTTACCCGCAAGCCATATCATTTAGTTGCCGATAAATATAATTTCAGTGAAGATTTAAAAAACCGGGGAATCGATCTGTTAAAAAATATGGCCTACGAAAAACCTATGCAGCCATTTGAGGAATATTTTCATATTAAATACATCCCTATAAAAAAATACCTGGTTACAACCGGCTTTACAAAATTACAGTTGAGCAAGGTAAAAATGCTTGGCATTGAGAACGATTTTATGGAGATCCATATCGTTGATCCTGAGATATCGGAACAAACCAAAAAAGATGTATTTGCAAGTATTATGGAAAGGCATAATTATTTGCCTGAGGAGGTGCTTGTAATTGGCGATGACCCTGAATCGGAAATAAAAGCAGCCATTGAATTAGGTATCGATACGTTTTTGTTCGATCCTGAAAATAAACACCCCGATGTTTTAGTGAACGTTAGGTCAGCATATCTTAAGGAAGTTTTCGATTGGATTTAAGGTGGTATAAATTTACTTACTCCCCTCTATTTCATAATGCCTTACCACATCTTCATACTCCACCATAATTTTTTGTACTGATTCGGGCACTACGGCCTTCTCAGCGTCTTCGCCAGCAAACTTTTTAATCGCATCCAGTGAATCCCATGTGGTAACAATCAGGAATTCTGTTCCTTTTTCAACTTTTCGGGTAAGAATAGCAGCTTTGATAAATCCGGGGATAGCAGCAATTGCCTGGAATGTTTCTGTTTTAAGATGATGGATATAATTATTTTCCTCACCGGTTTTGGCTATGCCTTTCCAATGCCTTTCAATCATATAAGTCTAGCTCTTTGGTAAAAGAGACGCAAAATATTGGGCCTCTACCTGTTTATGTTAAATTTCTGTCCCTGAACCAAACTTCATCCGGTTTTATTTCGATGTTATCCATCAGGTTTATCAGTTCAATAGCATCGCCTGATGTTAAAACTAACTGACGGTTTGCAGGTTTTAAAAACTTTTGTTCAACCATTACGTCCATTTGTTTTAGCAGGAAGTCGTAAAAGCCATTTACATTTAATATGCCAACCGGATGGGTATGCAAGCCAAGTTGCAGCCAGGTTAAAACCTCGAAAAATTCTTCGAGTGTGCCGAAACCACCGGGTAACATAATGATACCATCGCAAAGGTCGTTCATTAACTGTTTGCGCTGGTGCATATTCTCAACAATATGCAGCTCGGTTAAACCACGATGGCCAACCTCTTTGTCCATTAAAAATTGCGGAATAATACCAACGGCCTTTCCTCCATTGTTTAATACAGCATCTGCCAGGATACCCATAACGCCAACTTTTCCGCCACCGTAAACCAGTGTGATGTCGCGGCTTATCATAATTTCTGCTAATTGCTCAATAGCTTGTAACAGCAAAGGGTCGCCGTTAAAATTTGCTCCGCAAAAAACACATATTGCTTTCATGAGTAGTGGATTTGTAGAGGCGAAGATCGTAAAAAGTACACTAAGTAATAAACGTTTATGGTATTATTTTGTTAAAATTGTGAACCATTATTTACACACCAGCTATTCACCCGGGCTTCTGCCTTTGTTAAACCATTACAATGAAAAATTTTATACTTTTTGTATTGCTCTGCCTTGTTTGCACTTATTCGTTTAGCCAGAGCAGTCAATCGGAAAATTACAGGTTAATTTTGAAAGATAACTGGACGATGCAATCGGCTGTTTCTGATGCTTCGGTTGGTGGACAGATCTCAAACGCTGATTTTAAAACTGATAAATGGTACAAAGTAAGCGTACCAACAACGGTTATTGCTGGTTTGCTTGCCAATAAGGTATATGATTTCGATCCTTTTTATGGAAAGAATTTTGAAAAGCTAAACGATACACGGTTAGATAAACCCTGGTGGTTCAGGAAAGAATTTAAGCTGCCTGCATCTGAAAATGGCAAAAATGTAGTACTAAAGCTGCATGGCATTAACTACAAAGCCAATGTATGGCTCAATGGTAAACTGATTGCTGATTCGACACAGGTAATTGGCCCATTCCGTATAATTGAGCTTGATATTACCAAACAGGTAAAATATACCGGTGATAATGTATTAGCCATTGAGGTTAAACGGCCTTTTGATCCTAATAAAAGAGGTGGTGACCTCGCCATTGATTACGCCGACTGGATACATTACCCACCCGATTTCAATAACGGTATTATCAACAATGTTGAGATAAAAACCTACCGTAAAGTGGGCGTTGAATATCCGTTAGTAACTACGAAATTTGATTTACCTTTATTAACTGTTGCCCATTTGCAGGTTGATGCAATGACGGTCAATTATTCGGACAAAGCGGAAGATGCTATTGTAAAAGGTAAGATAAACGGCAACATCAGCTTTGAGCAAAAAGTACATTTACTGCCGCGCGAAAAGAAGCAGGTAACTTTCAGTTCCGTTAATTATCCGCAATTAAATGTAAAAGACCCACGCATTTGGTGGCCCTGGGAATATGGCAAACCAGAATTGAACAGGATTACGCTTTCATTAATCCATAATGGCGAATTAAGCAATGAATTGTCCGAAAATTTTGGCATCAGGCAGGTTTCATCTGTTTTGACCGATGATAACAAAGCAAGAAAATTCATAATTAATGGCAAACCCATTATGCTGAGAGGTGCAGCCTGGTCGCCTGATATATTCCAACGCCGCTCAACTGAACGCCAGGAACAGGAGATAAAACTGGTAAGGGATATGAACATGAACATTGTTCGCTCGGAAGGCAAACTGGAAGATGATGGCTTTTATGACATGTGCGATAAATACGGCTTGATGGTAATGACCGGCTGGATGTGCTGCGGTGCATGGCAGTATCCCGAAAAATGGGATGCAGCTAAAAGAAGTGTTGCAATGGCATCGGATAGCAGTGTAATGTATTGGTTGAGAAATAAACCATCAATGCTAACCTGGTTAAATGGCAGCGATATGCCACCACGCGATAAAAAAGTTGAAGCCGACTGGCTGGCAATTGAAGCCGACCTGAAATGGCCTAACCCAACCATCGCCAGCGCAAATGAAACTCCGTCGAAGGTTTCAGGCAGTACAGGCGTTAAAATGGCCGGGCCTTATGATTGGGTTCCGCCTGCTTACTGGGAATCAGATACCAGCAAATATGGTGGTGCCTGGAGCTTTGCAACGGAGATTTCACCCGGACCAGCTATTCCACCTTACGAAAGCCTGATCAAATTTATACCTAAGGATTCTATATTAAATACAAGTCAGGATTGGTTGTATCATTGCGGCACAATGCAGTTTGGCAATACTAAAATATTCGATACTGCACTGTATGCACGATATGGTAAACCAGCATCGATGAAGGAGTACCTGGCAAGGGCGCAAGCACAAAACTACGAAGGTAACCGGGCTATGATGGAGGCATATGGGTTAAAGAAATATAACAATGCTACGGGAGTTGTACAGTGGATGTTGAGCAATCCCTGGCCAAGCCTGATATGGCATACTTATGATTATTACCTGTATCCGGCCGGGACATATTTCGGTATGAAAAAATCGATGGAGCCCTTACACGTAATGTATTCCTACAAATCAAACAGTGTAAATATCATTAATTCGCTGCTTGAAAAATTCAGCGGACTGCAGGTAAAGGCAACTGTGTATAATCTTGACGGTACATTAAAGTATACTAAAGAAGCTTTAGCGGATGTAGCAGAAGACGGCACAAATCAATGCTTCATTTTACCGCAAATTGATGGGTTAAGCGATGTTTATTTTTTACGGCTGGAACTAAAGAATGCCAAAGGCAAAGTGGAAAGCATCAACTGGTATTGGCTGTCGGGCAAAAAAGATGATCTGAACTGGAAAAAATCCACCTGGTATTATACCCCACAATCGGTTTTTGCAGATTATAGCGCGCTAAATAAACTTTCGGCAACTACATTGGATGTTCAACACAGTTCTTCAAAAACTGAAACAAAAACAACTCATAAAATTACTGTAACCAATACCGGGAAATCGGTGGCATTTTTTGTGCATTTACGGGCTTTGAACGGGAAGGATGGAGATGATATACTTCCTGTTATTTTTAGCGACAATTATTTGTTATTAGCTCCGGGTGAAAGCCGTGTTATTGATTGCATCTATGAAAATAAAGATACTGGTAAGGCCGAGCCTTATATTTTGGCAAATGGGTGGAATATAGATACCGTTAATAGCAAAACAGGGGGAAGTGTGGGATTTGAGAAGTAACGTTCTTTAGAAGGAAAGGGATCACTAATATTATGTCGCTTACGAATTGACGTTTAGTCAGTAATATTTATACAAAAAGTGTAAACCATGTTTTTTTTCAAAAATAGACATAAATAATTGATTAACAGTTACTTAAACTTGTGTTTACATTGAATTGTGTAAACCCAATGTAAACCCACTTTTTGTTAATTGAGTTAATCTTAATCCATGACCATACGTCAATTTGTGGTTGAGATAACACCAGGATTCTTGTCAAATTTTACAGAACTTAAACATAATCATCCGTAAACTGTATCTATTTTATAGATACCTTTGATTCCGGATGAAAAAGGCGGCCATTTTAAGCATAACTGCATTTTACCTGTTGCTAACAACGGGTATGTTTGTTTGCATAGTGCATTGTGCTGCCGGAAGCTTTGTTACAGAATCCGCTATGCAAATGGCACATTCAGGTGTCATGAAACATCATGAAAAAGCCTGCGATTGCTGTAAAAAGCATGGCAGTTACGTTGTAAAGGAGAATCTGAAGCCAGCGACTGATCTGCAGTTTACGCCAACTGCTTTTTTGATCCCTCAATTTAAAACAGCAGATTTCCTTTTAACTACATCGGTTTCAACCAGTATTGTATGGCATGATAGCAATGCCCCGCCAGGGAAATCTGGTAAAACCATAATCATACAAAACCGCTCTTTCCTGATCTGATTTAAGCTTGGGTTATTTCTTTGGCCCGGACGATAACGTCCTTACTAAACAGCTTTAATTAATAAAAAATCTTACTGTAACAGATGGTTGATCCATCTTCAATTTTTCATTTATGAAATATATAATAATTGTATTGGTTCTCATTTGCGGATTTGCATATACCACATCGGCACAGCAAAAAATGAATATGAGCGATACTACAAAACATCAGCATAAAACGATGAAGGATACCGCCAAAACTAAGGGCGATAAAATGGATGGCATGGATATGAGTGATGACTCCATGAGCGGAATGGATATGGGCATGATGAGCAGCGCACAATCGAAAAATTTACCAATGGGGCGCAATGGTTCAGGTACAAGCTGGCTGCCCGATGCTTCGCCAATGTATGGTATTATGCTGCATGGCGGTGAATGGATGTATATGTTACATGGCAATATCTCGTTCAGGTACACTAAACAGGATCTGTTTAATAAAGGCAGCCGGGGTGATGATAAATTTGATTCTCCCAATTGGTTTATGGGAATGGCACAACGGCCTGTTGGCAAAAATGGCTTGCTAAGCCTTAACTTAATGATGTCGTTAGACCCGCTGACAGAAAAAGGTTATGGCTACCCCCTATTATTCCAAACCGGTGAAAGCTGGAAAGGGGTTCCATTGGTTGACCGGCAACACCCACACGATCTCTTTTCTGAAGTTGCCGCGAATTATACTTATGCCCTCTCCAAAAAAACTGATCTGAGTATTTATGTGGGTTATCCGGGTGAGCCAGCCATCGGGCCGGTTGCCTTTATGCACCGTCCATCTGCAATGTCAGATCCTGATGCGCCAATCAGCCATCATTGGTCTGATGCTACGCACATTACTTTCGGCGTTGCTACCATAGGTTTCAGGTACGATCAGTTTAAAATTGAGGCCTCGTCATTTACAGGCAGGGAGCCTGATGAGAACAGGTACAATTTTGATAAGCCAAGGTTTGATTCGTGGAGTACAAGGCTTGATTATAATCCTTCTGCAAACTGGGCTTTGCAGGTTTCGCACGCATTTATTAAAAGCCCTGAAGCGCTTAGTCCGGCAGAGAATATTTACCGTACTACCGCATCCGCAACTTATAGCCTTCCATTTGGCGATGATAAAACATTCAATGCTACAGCCTTATGGGGGTTAAATAAAACGCCCGGGCACCAGGGAGACAATTCGGCTTTGCTGGAAGGTGATATCCGCTTAAAAAAGCTTGATGTATATACCCGATATGAATTTGTTCAAAAAACAACTGAGGAACTTAGGTTAAATCCTTTGGCTTATGGTGATAATACGATCTTCCCTGTGAATGCCATTACACTTGGTTTAAATTACGACCTGTTTAAACTCGGGCCCTTAAACCTGGCAGCTGGTGGTCAGCTTACTTATTATGGTGCCTACAGCAGGTTAAATAGTCTTTATGGAGCACACCCAATGGGCGGCGAAGTGTTTTTACGGCTTTATCCTGCTTTAACAAAGATGTAAGCTATGTTTCAGGACAAAAATCAAAACAAAAGAAGAAAATATATAATATACTAACTTTGTATTACGACTGCTTTAAGTTGCAGCTGTAATTAAGAAATTAAAAAATAACAAGCTATGAAAACGCTTAAAACACTTTCGTTAATGCTGATATTGGCGATTTGCACAACCTTTGCTAACGCCAAAACAGCGCCAGATAACTATATTGATAAACTTATAAATGCTTACCTCGATGTTAAAAACGCATTGGTAAGCGGTGATGGAGCAGTTGTTAAAACAAAGTCAGCAGAATTGTTCAAATACCTATCGGCAGCGCCTGATAAGAGCTTAAATCAGAAACAGCAGGAAATACTGCAGCAATATCATACCAAGCTTTTGTTTGACAGCAGGCACATGAGCGAAACTGCTATGATCGATCATCAACGCGAACATTTTGCCAGCTTATCAAAAAACATGTACGAAGTTGTAAAAGCTGTTAAAATGAATACCACCCCTGTTTACGAACAATACTGCCCTATGAAAAAGGCATATTGGCTGAGCGAAAGCGATCAGATCAAAAATCCATATTATGGCAATAAGATGCTTACTTGCGGTAAAGTAACTGAAACTTTACCGCCGGTAAAGTAAACTCTTTTGAAAAAATCAGGCTGAATGTCGGCCTACTATAATTTGATAAGTGGCTTTGGGAGCCAGATAATTTTATTTCAATCCCTTTATTATCTCTTCCAAAGCCTTATTAAATTCCTCCGGCTTCTCTACCATCGGGAAGTGCCCAACCGCATGGATAAACTTAACTTGATAAGGAATTTTGTTCGCCCTAAGCCAGGCGGAATTTGTGAGCGTTACATCACTATTAATCATGCACAGTTTCTTTTTTGAAGCAATAAGTTTTTTAGTTTCACTAAAATCACTCATCTGCATGCATGCAGTCGCAATAGTTGTATCTGCTTTTGCCACATCAGCCAATATCCGTTTTTTGATTGAATCTGCAGTGGTTTTATAAAACAAGCTTTGGTTAAAATATTGAGATGCTGTCTGCTTGAAATTATGTTTTAGTTGATTAATAGCCTGTTCGTATTCAGCAGTGTCTTTCTTTGTGGGGACTGCATCATTAACGTCCTTAAAATTATCAACTCCTACTAATCCTATAACCTTTTCAGGTGCATTAACAGCAGCCTCCAAAACAATATCGCCGGCCATTGAATGGCCAATCAGTATCACATTCTTTAAATTCAGCTGAGACATTACTGAATCAACATCTCTTCCGTAGACTTCTGTATTCCAGATTTTCCTGTTTTTACCTGATTGACCGAAGCCCGGGAGGTCAATTGTAACCACCCGATACTTTTTGTCAAAATAATTAACCTGGTTTGCCCAATAGCTTTTGTTAATACACCAGCCATGCACAAAAAGCAACGTAGTATCGCCTTTCCCATTATCAGTATAAGCAATATTTACTCCCTGATCGGTAATTTTCTTTGGCTGGCTTGCAGATTGTTTATCCTGCTTTTGGCTGCAAGATATTTGTATCATTGTAACAATAAAAAAGGCAGCGATAATTAGAGGTTTCATTAGGATTGGTTTTAGTTGTCTAAATATCTTGCTATATGCTGATTAAGCAAAACAGTTTAACAAACTTTAACGTAGATTAGAAATCACCACCATTTCAACGGGAATTCTATAGCATCTACCGAGCTTACAATTAAATCAGGTTTAAAGGCATAGTGGCCGAGGTGCTCCTTTTTTGCGATGCCCGAAAGTACCAGGACTGTCTTATACCCCATTTGAACACCGCCTTGTATATCTGTTTCCATGGTATCGCCTACTACAGTTGTTTCTGCGGTTTCCAATCCGAGGTATTTCCGTGCGGAGCGCATCATTACCGGGCTGGGTTTGCCTGTAACAAATGCTTTTCGGCCTGTTGCTTCCTCAATCATAGCTGTTGTTGCTGCAATTCCAAGGTTATTCCAGCCAGGTTTTTTAGGCGATGGGTCGCGGTTTGTGGTGATAAATTTTGCACCGCCTAATATCATATCTACTGCGCGCTGAACCATCTCCAGTGTAAAATTCCTTCCTTCGCCCAATACAACAAATTCAGGATCACTATCAACCAGTGTAATCCCGTTTTCGTGTAAGCTGGTTAACAAACCGCCTTCGCCTAAGACATAAGCTGTGCCACCAGGGTTTTGGTCGCCAAGGAACTTTCCTGTCGCCATAGCACTGGTATAAACATGTTCCTCGCCTACTTCAATACCCAGCCTTTTTAATTTACGTATGGCTTCGAGCCTTGTACGCTGGCTGTTATTGGTCATGAAAGTAAATGGAATTTTATTTTCGAGTAGTTTCGCAATAAATTTATCTGCACCTTGTATTAAAGTCTCCCCACTGTATATCACCCCATCCATATCAATTAAAAGTCCGTGTTTCATATATAGATTGTTTAATATTTAAATTCTTGAACAGGTAAAATATTACCGTTCCTTATTCTCAAAGATAAGATTATGTGCCGCAACAATGAAAATGTGGCAACAAAAATCATACAATCTTAACAATCTATTATAAAATATCGAGATTAATTAAATTAATGCAAACTAAAAGTATTTTCAGCTTGCTTATTTATGAAAGTTTTATTGTTAACTCCTTTACCAATCGCACATTCAACGCTGCCTCGTACTTAAACTCCTGCTGAAGCAGGGCAATATGTTCATATTTATTAGCCAGATAGCTGCAGGTATCAACTACTATATCAATAGTGAGGTATTTGGCTATACAATTATGCCCGCCAAGTCCAAAAGTGATATGCTGCTCATTATTACTGCGGAAAGTATTATACAGTTCAGGCTTTTCAAATACGGAAGGATCAAGATTGGCTGCAGCCATTATAACCATAATTTGTTCCCCAGCTTTAATCAACTGGCTGCCAATCAGGATATCTTTAACGGCTACTCGCCTTGTATTATGTACAGGAGGATCAAAACGCAGGGTTTCTGTTATCAGTCTTTTAAAATATGCTTTATCTCCCGAATACATTTTCCAATCCTGATGATAGGTCACCATATTAATAAGCGCATTACAAAGCAGCCCACGGCCTGCATCGTAACACTGAATAAATAAGCCAAGGAGGTTAAAGGCAAATAATTCGATATTTTCGGATAAGTAATTGGGGAACTTGGTCTTGACGTATCGTATAGCTATTTCATAAAATTCATTTACCACTTTATTAATTGCGGTAACATCGTCGGCAGTTTTATTTGGCGACATGACACGCACTAATGATGAAATATTTTCAACCACATAATCACATTCAGTTTCGGCAAAACCCATCCCTTTTAAAATAAGCAAAACAGGTAATCGCTTACCTACGGCCTCAACCCAATCAAACCCGTAAAGGGGTATTTTGGCAAGCAAATTTTCCAGCAGCCCGTCAACTGGTACAGGTTTTATACATTGATAGATAATTAAAGCTGCCTGCCTCGATTCCTGGTGCTGCTTATTATTGGTGATACGCGCTAATTTTTTGATCAGCAATTTCGCTATATCATTTAACGGACTGTCATTTTCAATAACAGGTTCGGGAATACGGGCATCATCATTTGTTAAAATAGCTTTGCAATATTCATAGCTATATGTTACCCGTAACTTTAAATCCTCATTGTAATAAACAGGGTTTTCGGCTAATTGCCGGGTGTATATGGCTTTGTGGTCGGTGTTATCCCAATTTGAAATGGTGTTCTCGTTCATTGGTATTCTTTTGGATGGAGGTAAAAGTAAGGAGTTTTATTATTTGATAATTCAGTATAGAATGAAGTGTGGAAAGCTAGCGTTAATACACGAGCATAGTTGACTCACCCGGTTTTTGCTTCGCCCGACCACTCTCTCAGCTACAAGCGGCAAAGAGGGTAAAAAAGAATTTTTAATTATTTTAAGGCTTATCCACTTACGTAAAAGATAGCATTTTGAAGGTGATTTAGCAGAAGTGAGAAAATATTTAACATAATATTTGTTTCGTACGAAATTTTTTCTACCTTTGATTTGTGATGAATATGAAAGATCAAAATAAACAACTGGAGCCTACCAAATCGGAGCTTGAAATCCTACAGGTTTTGTGGGAGTTAGGTCCGTCAACGGTACGTAGCGTAAACGATGAGCTGCTGAAGCAAAAGGATGTGAACTATACCACAACCCTTAAACTAATGCAGATAATGGCCGACAAAGGCATCCTGCAACGGGATGAAAGCCAGATGAAACATATTTACAGCGTTGCTGAGGATGAGCAAAAAACAAAGGCTCACCTGCTTGATAAATTTGTCGACTCAATGTATAAAGGCTCGGCCAGTAAACTGGTGATGCAGTTAATTGGTAACAAAAATACTTCACAGCAGGAATTGCAGGAAATTAAAGAGCTGTTAAAAAAACTGGAAGAATAAAATTCTATAAAAGCAAAATATCATGGACATTTCAATCGTAAAACTGTTTCCGGATAATTTAATAAAGGCATTGTGCGATACCTTTATCCACTCGTTATGGCAGGGTTTGTTACTTGCTGCAATAACAGGGTTAATTATTGTGTTCACCCGCAAATCGACACCTGCAAGGCGCTATAATTTATTAATAGCTGCATTATTATTATTTGCTGCTGGCGCTGTATGTACTTTCGTGATCGAGCTTAATAAAATGCAGGCTAATACTACTCCCCTACCGCATACGTATGCTTTTACTACCGGTAACGCCGCACCCGTACAATTGCAGCAACAGAAAGTTATAAAAACAAGTTTTACGACTAACATAACTGCGTATTTAAATAAAAATGCTTCAACCATAGTGCTGATATGGTTCTTGATAGTTTGCGCACGTTGTTTGCAATTGGTAACAGGTCTTCAGGGTATATATTACCTGAAACGTAAAAGTATTTTTAAAATTGATGAGGCCTGGCAGAACAGGGTTTCAGAGCTTTCAAATAACCTGGGTATCAGGAAGGCGGTGAAGATTGCCGAATCGGGGATAGCTAAAGTCCCCATGGTTATCGGGCATCTGAAACCTTTAATATTGATCCCTGTAGGATTGCTAACTGCTATACCTCCTGAAGAAATTGAAGCTATTTTGGTACACGAACTGGCGCATATCCGCCGATCCGAT
>Ga0206904_1113_pt1 | contig 19910 bp, 18 predicted proteins | sample Alteio_BWOrgHeat_42_FD_152981 | JGI IMG/M metagenome (GOLD analysis project Ga0206904, IMG submission 152981) | Enriched cells from forest soil in Barre Woods Harvard Forest LTER site, Petersham, Massachusetts, United States -... | ecosystem: Environmental > Terrestrial > Soil > Temperate forest >...
GGCAAGCTCAAGGATGCCGTTAACGATAATTAAGAAAAGGATAATCCCATGCCCCTTACCAGTTCACGAATCGCAGGTATTGTAGCATTTATCATACTGCTGATAGCCGGGTGGTTTTTTTCTCACCCTGCCTGATACGCGCACGGCATCACAGAAAGTCGGCGACGCGATTCATGATCTGGATAAGGGGCCGGATAAGGCCTTCAGGCAGCTTGAGAGCCGCACTCCGGGAGAAAAAGCAGGAGATGCGATAAAGGATGCCGGTGACAGCATTAAGCGCTCTACCTCGAATCCGAATCCCTAAAACTAGCGTGTCAGCGGTGCCGGAACAGACGAACTGCAGGCCCAGATAAGCAGGATAATCCAGCCTATACCTGTCCAGCCCAAAAGAATGTTCAGGATTAGAATGGCCAGCCGGTCGGAGTGCAGGCGGGAATATGCCACAACGCTCGGGATGAAATGAATGCACAGGGATAATATCCCGATAAGCATAAGAACTATAGGATTAATAGTCCCAACCCATACGAACATGTCATTATTCACCATAGCGTGTCCCTTTCTTTGAAATCATTGGAACAGTGAATGCAATATTCTATAAATATTCGATAGGGAAAATATCCTCACTATTTCTTAACAGCATGGAACAGATGCACCATGCTTGCCACACCGAGCAAGGGCGCAAAAAGATTAAGCACCGGAACGGTGGAACACAGGCTGATGGTGATGCCGGTCAGCCATATGGAAGAGCGGGCTTTTTTTTGTAACATCAGGGCCTCCGCTTCCGTTACCCGTCTCCCCGCCGCCATGCGAAAAAACTGCATCCCGAGTAGATGGCCGTTGACTCCGTAATAGATCGCGATGCCGACAATCGGCATAAAGTATAACGGCAGGCACAGCAGATTGAGGGCCAGCGCTTTCAGGCAGAATAGCGCATCCTGCAAGATATTGGGCCAGAAAGGAGGCTGAGGCGGCAGCATTTGTGGATAATCTTCACGTTCAATGACCATGGCGACTTTATCATCGAAAAAGCTGACTAATAATGGATATAATAAAGGAAAAAGAAACCATGCGATAATCATACCGCCTGCACTTCCCAGCGCATGCAGCAGGAATCCCTCCCCACCGGATATACCTATATAAGCGCCCAGAATGCTGGAAAGGATCCAGGCCAGCCCCCACCATCCCAGCGCATAGGCCAGCAGGCAATAGAACAGCAGCTTCAGCACATCCGGCAGGAATAAATTGCGCAGCGATTTCACAAAAATGGTTATCAGCATGCCTTTATCTCCCTACCCAATCCGTTGGAACGGCGGCTATGTGTAGTACATCTGTTCATACAATCCCAATATCATAGGAAATCGTCTTTATCGGAAGGAATAGGCGATGCAGAATAGTCACCGTGATACTGAAAACCAGTATTGCATTCGCCTGGTGCATGGCCGCAAGCGGGATAGGCACCACAAACAGCAACGTCAAAACCCCGAGCAGAAACTGCACCACAAAAATTGAAAACAGGATCGGCAGCAGATGGGCGATATGCGGGTTATTACGGCCAATCAGCCAGAAAAGAGGCAGGAGTAACGCCAGCATATAGGCCATCACCCGGTGAATAAACTGCACCGTGGTCGCATCCTCGAATATATTTTTATACCACTCCGGGAAAGGCCATACCCCTTCCGGTATCCAGACGCTGTCCATACGCGGAAAGCTGTTATAACTTAATCCCGCATGCAGGCCGCTGACCGCACCGCTGAGAATTATTTGTGAGAAAATTGCCGTCCCCGTCAGGATTGCAAATATCTTAGGAATCAGGGTTGGCTTGGGCAATTCAAATCCCCCGATGCCCTGTTTCGGGTAGGAAAAAGTGAGTATCTGCCACAATAGCAGGCCAAAAAACAGATATTGCAAGCCAAGCTGCAGGCTCAAGCGGTAAGGCGTAAAATGAATATCTTCCAACAGGTTGTTCTGCGCCATATAGAAACACGCCCCAGGCAGTAAACCGCCAAATGCAAACACAGCGCCCAATTTTACACTCTCCCGTACGCACAGCATCCGTAGGAAAGAGAGCAAAAACAACGGCAGCAACGCTACGGCAACCAGCCCATAGGTAAGCACAGCATACATATATTCCAGTGCATAAATCAGCCTGAACTCATCCAGCGCAATGGTGGGAAAGGCTTTCTGGAATGGCGGCAAGGCTTTATAAATTTCAAGTTCCTGTGCAAAATCCTGGTCATTCAGGGGAGGCATCCATTCGCTGATGGGCCGCCACTGGGTAATGGACATTCCGGATTCCAGAAGATGGGACGCACCGCCTATCACCATGATAACCACAAGGATTACCAGACAGAAAAACAGCCAGACGCTTACGATTCGTGTTATGGTTTGGGGTTGCATTGCCATTATCTGATGTTATAAGCGCAAAAAGCAAAAAGTTTAACTTAAAAATCGCCATGAAACATTATACGGCATTTTCCCTGTTTTACCTGCTGGGCATTTTTCTCTGGGGGCTTGGATACCTCGCGATTCTCCCGCCTTTTGAGGGATTCGACGAAAGTTCGCATTATTCGGGCATACGGGAAATTGCCGATACGGGCAAACTGCCGGTTTACGGGAAAAGCCGCATTGATACTGTGGTGACAGATTACCAGAATAACGCACCTTCCCCTTATGGAACCCTGAACCCTCCCTTTGATCAGAATATCACTTACTTCAAATTCTTTGCCCGTCCCGATCGGATAGACAGCTACATCACCACTTATCGGAACACCCCCATAGCCCACAGCTATATACCCAGTGATAACTTAAGCTGGGAAGCCCAGCATGCGCCGCTTTATTACCTGTTGCTTGCGCCGTTTGAGATAATCAGCGAGAAGCTGTCACTTGTTACCCAAATATTCATGCTGCGACTTGGGTCATTCCTGATTGCACTTGCCGGAATTGCACTTGCACTCTACGCGGCGCGGCATTCTCCCGAAGCTTTACTGGGTTTTGCAGTATACCCTATTCTTTTTCCGATGTTCTTTCCTGAATTCGCACGCCTCGGCAACGATTCCTTATCCATGCTCGTCTGTGCAGTGCTGGCGTTGCTGGTCAGGCGCTATTCACGCGATATCAGCAACAGCAACCTGTATCTTGCCCTGGGCGTAACGCTTGGCATCGGGTTACTCACCAAAGCCTTTTTCATTCCGATTACCGCCGCAATCGCCGTATGGCTTTTTGCAAGCAATACAGTGCTAAACCCACGCCATATGCCGCGCACCATTGAAAATGTAGGCCTTCTGCTGATGACTGCCATTGTAACCGGTGGGTTCTGGTATGTTTATAAATTAGCCAATCATGTACCCATTGTCGGCTTTGAAGAACCGCAAACTTTGGCTGAACAGGGCGGTTTGGTTGCCGGGCTGAGGCAGCATTTTTCCGTCCTCGGCATGCTGCAGGGCTTCGCAGTCAATTTTGTCACCTGGATATGGGCAGGCACCTGGTCGCTCGCCCGCATGCATGCGCTACTCTATGCTCCGATCATCCTGCTGGCCGTCCTGGTGCTCATCGCATTTGCCATGAAACTCAAAGAAAAGCCTCTGGCAGATCCGGCATGGCTTACAGTCTTCCTTTTCGGTTTCTTTGCGCTGGGCTTTCTGCGTCACATGGTCATCAGCCTTGCCATCAAGGGCATCGGCAACACCCCGGCATGGTATCTCCATATACTGCTGCCCTTCGCCGCACCGTGCATCGGCATCGGCATTACCACCCTCTTGCGGCATACATGGGGTAACATCATCATAAAAATTCTGCTGGCGCTTGCAGGGCTGTTCCAGCTCGCAGCCATCTGGTCACAGGTCGCGCTTTTCAGCGGCTGCGCAACCAAAGGCACAGATAAATACTATGTTTTTTCCAATGACAGCTTTTGCCTTGATAAAACCGGCAGGATATTCAATAACCTCTCTGTACTCGCCTGGCCTCATCTGGCTTTGGTGGGATTCGGCGGCGGCCTGATCTGCCTGTGCATTGTTATCTATAGAATGGGAACTTTACGTGAAGAAAAAAATTAAGAAAGTCGTGCTGGCCTACTCCGGCGGCCTGGACACCTCCATCATCCTGCGCTGGCTGCAGGAAAATTATGAATGTGAAATCGTGACCTTTACCGCCGATCTGGGACAAGGCGAGGAACTGGAGCCTGCGCGTAAGAAAGCGCAGATGATGGGCGCATCCAAAATATACGTGGAAGATCTGCGCGAAGACTTTGTAAAGCATTATGTATTCCCCATGTTCCGTGCCAATGCGCTGTATGAGGGAGTCTACCTGCTTGGCACCTCCATCTCCCGCCCGCTCATCGCGAAACGCCAGATTGAAATTGCGCTGGAAACCGGGGCGGATGCCGTGGCACACGGTGCTACCGGCAAGGGTAACGATCAGGTGCGTTTCGAGCTTGGTTATTATGCACTGAAACCCGATATCAAAGTTATCGCTCCATGGCGCGAGTGGGATCTGACGTCGCGTACGAAACTCATCGAATACGCGGAAAAGCACCAGATTCCCATTGCCAAGGACAAGCGCGGCGAAGCCCCTTACTCCACCGATGCCAACCTGCTGCATATTTCCTACGAGGGAAAAGTGCTGGAAGACCCCTGGCAGGAACCGCATGAGGATATGTTCACGCGCTCGGTGTCACCCGAAAAAGCGCCGGATGAACCCACCTACATAGAGATAGAGTTTGCCCATGGCGATCCGGTGGCGGTAGACGGCAAAAGAATGTCCCCTGCCACTTTGCTTACCCATTTAAATAAAATCGGCGGCGAGAACGGCATCGGCAGGCTGGATCTGGTGGAAAACCGGTATGTCGGCATGAAATCACGCGGCGTGTATGAAACGCCGGGCGGCACCATCCTCTCTGTCGCGCACCGCGCGATCGAAAGCCTGACGCTGGATCGCAGCGCAGCACATTTGAAAGACGATCTGATGCCGCGCTATGCCGAACTGATTTATAACGGCTACTGGTGGTCGCCGGAGCGGGAGATGCTGCAGACGCTCATCGACACATCGCAAACCAACGTGACCGGCACCGTGCGCCTCAAACTATTCAAAGGATCGGCAACCGTCGCAGGCCGCAAGTCGCCGGTCAGCCTCTACAGCCAGCAGCACGTCACCTTCGAGGAAGACACCGTATATAATCAAAAAGACGCAGAAGGATTCATCAAACTCAACGCACTGAGGCTAAGGCTTCTGGGCAGAAGAGACTAGTTACGTCGTCCCGCGGCTTGACCGCGGGATCTCTGGCAAAATAATAAGATAGAGATCCCGCGCTTTCGCTCGGGATGACGGAAATGAAGGTTATACCATGGAAAAGCATTTCTATGTATATATCATGACCAACAAGAAGCATGGAACTATGTATATTGGCGTAACTTCAAACATTATAAAACGCATATGGGAACATAAGAACCATGTAGTGAAGGGATTCACAGAAAAATACAACCTTGATAAACTGGTTTATTATGAAGTTCATGACAATGCTGAATCCGCAATTAGAAAAGAAAAAAGGTTAAAAGAATGGCAAAGGCTTTGGCAAGTGGATTTAGTAGATAAATTTAACCCTGAATGGCATGACCTTTATGACTCTATTACAATATAGCATAGCCTCGTCATCCCGCGGCTTGACCGCGGGATCTTTGGAAATAAGTACGGATAACTTGCATAAGATCCCGCGGTCAAGCCGCGGGATGACGTTGTCTGATAGATGTAAGACTCTGTGCCTATGAATCGTTCCACCCGGCTCCGGCGGCTCTATTTCCGCAGCGCGCATCGCGGCTCCAAGGAAACCGACCTGATCCTCGGCCCTTTTGCCGCTGAAAACCTCAATAAAATGAGTGCTACGGAACTCGATGAATTTGAAGCGTTCCTTGCCGAAAACGACACCGATATCTGGGATTGGGTGGCGGGTAAATCCATTCCTGAGGATGGGCGCTATGCAGCGCTGATTGAAATTTTACGAAAAAGACATGCACTTTCCACCTGATATTACTCAAAATAGCAAAAGTGAACTCACCGGCGTACCGCATGGTTCAGAGAGTTACGTGCTGGCGCAGCTTCTTGCGACCTCTAATCGTGATATCCTGTTCATCGGCTCCGGTGACCGCGAGCTGGAATCGGTGCGGGCGGGGCTGGAATTCTTTGCACCCGGCATACAAGTCATCACCCTTCCGGCCTGGGACTGCCTGCCTTATGATCGCGCATCACCGAATGCCACCGTACTTTCTTCGCGCATCCTGGCACTGGCACAGATACTCGCGCCGGTAAAGAACCGGCGTATACTGCTTACCACCGTCAATGCCGCCCTGCAGAAACTTCCGCCCCAATCCCTTATGCGGCAAGCGGTGTTTTCGCTGAAGAAAGGAGCGCTCTTCTCCCATGACCGGCTGATCCATTTCCTCATCGAGCACGGCTACCGCCGCACCGCGAAAACGATGGAACCGGGAGAATTCGCTGTGCGCGGCGGCATCATTGACATCATTCCCTCCGGCCATCCCGATGGCATCAGGCTGGATACATTCGGAGAGGTTCTGGAGACCATACGCCTGTTCGATCCGGTCACACAGCTAAGCAAGGATAATATCAGTGAGATGATGCTTTACCCGGCCAGTGAAGTTATCCTGAACCAGACCACCATCGCCTGCTTTCGTGAGAAATACCGCACCGCTTTCGGCGCAGTCACACGTGACGCCCCCCTATATGAAGCAGTTTCTGAAGGCAGGGGACATCCGGGAACAGAACATCTGCTGCCGCTTTTTTACGACACGCTTGCCACTGTGTTTGATTACAGCACAGACACCGTAATCGTGCTCGATTCACAGGCGCAGATGGCCTGCAAGGAGTGGCTGGAACTGACGCAGGAATATTACGCAGCGCGCAAAACCATGGATACCAGCAAGAAATATGGCGCAACTCCCTATGCCGCCCTGCCCCCGGATGCCTTATATCTCACTGCAGATAGCTGGCAGGCGCAGCTGGAAAGCCGTACCACGGTTATGTTGAATCCGTTTTCCGGCAACGACGATAAATACGCACTTCATTATCGCCAGAGCCGGAACTTCGCTGCAGGCAAGCTGACTGGCGAAGCATTGTTTGACGACCTGCGTCATTACGTCGCCGCCGAGCGCACCCGCGGGCGCAGCACGGTAATTGCCTGTTATTCGGCGGGAAGCCGTGAGCGCATCGCAACGATGCTGCATGAACATGAATTCCACCCTCTGCGCATTGAATCGGCGGACGGCATAAAACAGATCGGCGGCAAAACCATCGGCCTTGCCATCGTGGCGCTGGAGCGGGGCTTTGAGGCGGATACCATCGCGCTCTTAAGCGAACAGGACATTTTCGGCGAGCGCATCATACGCCATACGCCCAAACGCAAAAAGGCCGGGGATTTCTTAAGCGAAGCCGCAAACTTCATGCCGGGGGAACTGGTAGTACATAAGGAGCACGGCATCGGAAGGTTTGAGGGACTTATCACCCTGGACGTGCTCGGCGCGCAGCATGACTGCCTGAAAATTATTTACGACGGCGACGATAAACTCTTTCTGCCGGTGGAAAATATTGACCTCCTCTCACGCTACGGCAGCGAGGAAGAAGGCGCGAAGCTCGACAAGCTCGGCAGCGCCTCCTGGCAATCACGCAAAGCACGGCTTAAGGAACGCATCTCCATCGCTGCTGAAGAATTGCTGCGCACGGCAGCGGCGCGCAGCGTAAGCATTGCGCCATCCTTAGAGCCGCCTCAGGGATTGTATGATGAATTCTGCGCCCGCTTCCCCTATGCCGAAACCGAGGATCAGGCAAAAGCCATTGAGGATATACTGATAGATATCGCCTCCGGCAAACCGACCGACCGGCTGGTCTGCGGCGATGTCGGCTTCGGCAAGACCGAAGTGGCGCTCCGCGCTGCATTTGTCGCAGCCTGCACCACCACCACACAGGGGAAGGTGCAGGTCGCCATCATCTGCCCGACTACCCTCCTCTGCCGCCAGCATTACCATACGTTCTCCGAGCGCTTTTCCGGCCTGCCTTTTACCGTGCGCCATATTTCACGCCTGACGACAGCCAAAGAAAATAAAAAGACGCTGGAAGCCATTGCGAACGGCAGCGTGGATATTGTCATCGGCACCCATGCCCTGCTCGGCAAGAGTGTGCAATTTAAAAATCTGGGAATGCTCATTATCGACGAAGAGCAGCATTTCGGCGTAGCGCAAAAAGAAAAGCTCAAAAGCCTGCGCAACGACATCCATGTCATCACCCTGTCCGCCACCCCTATCCCGCGCACCCTGCAAATGGCGCTTTCCGGCGTGCGCGAACTGAGCATTATTGCCACGCCGCCGGTGGATCGTCTTGCAGTGCGTACCTTTGTGATGCCGCTTGACCCGGTAGTGCTGCGCGAAGCGATTTTAAGGGAGTATCATCGCGGCGGCAGGGTTTTCTATGTGACGCCGCGTATCAAATACATGGCTGAGTTGCAGGCGATGCTGCGCGAAATTGTGCCGGAAATCCGCATCGCCACCGCCACCGGCCAGATGGCCGCCGGGGATCTCGACGACATCATGAATAAATTTTATGACGGCGCGTACGACCTCCTGCTATCCACCACCATCGTGGAATCCGGCCTCGACATACCGACCGCCAACACCATCATCGTCGATCGCGCTGAGATGTTCGGCCTGTCACAGCTTTACCAATTGCGTGGTCGCGTAGGACGCAGCAAAACCCGCGCATACGCCTACTACACCCTCCCACATCACAAGAAGCTTTCACGTGCCGCCACCCGCAGGCTGGAAGTCATGCAGACGCTGGATAATTTAGGCACAGGCTTCACGCTCGCCAGCCACGATATGGACATACGCGGGTTCGGCAACCTGGTAGGCGAAGAACAATCCGGCCATGTACGCGAGGTCGGTATCGAGCTTTACCAGCAGATGCTCGAAGAAGCCGTGGCTGCAGCCAAGTCACGCCAAAGCGGCGTAATCGCCGCGACGGCGGATGAATGGAGCCCGCAGATCAATCTCGGCATGACGGTGCTGATACCAGAGCATTATGTGAACGATCTGGAGCTACGGCTCGGGCTTTACCGCCGCGCCGCAGCCCTTGCAACGCCGGAGGAAATCCATGCCTTCGCCGCCGAACTGATAGATCGCTTCGGCAAGCTGCCGCAGGAGGTAGATCACCTGCTCGCCGTCATGCGTATCAAACAGTTATGCCGCAAAACCAATGTCGAGCGTATTGATGCTGGACCGAAAGGCCTTGTGCTGGCATTTCGTAAAAATACATTTTCCAATCCGGAAAAACTGCTGGCCCATATCACCAAGAATCCATCAAAAGCAAAACTCCGCCCCGATCATAAATTATTCCTCGCACGTGAGTTTTTTGATGAAGAGGCGAAGTTAAACGGGGTGCGTGTAGCAGTGGAAGAGTTGGCAGAGCTGGTTTAAGCTTTATATTCATTCTTCCAAATAAAAAGACGACGCCATACCGCTGCTTGACAGCGGTATCTCATGGAGAAAGCCTGAGATTCCGGCTTTCGCCGGAATGACAGATATGTATTGGAATTTAGGCACGTGAGTATAAAATTACGGCTTCATAATATCCGGATATTCCCATAAAGCTAATTCCAAGAGCATCATATAATTTACCACTGTTACGCCACGAAACCGCCCACCGTATAAGTGACCAAAGTCTTTCTTGTCACCTGTCAGCAGATAATCGCATTTTGCGGCGATGGCCGCGCCAAGGATAGGACGATCCTTATCAATCAGTTTGACATCCATGCGCAACGCTGCATCTGAAACAATGGCTATTTTTTTTATAAGCTTTTTGAAATTGCCTTCCCATTCAGGACGCTTAAGCAAAATATTCCTCTCCGCTTCTGAAAAAGCATAAGGGCTGGTAAAAAGCGTATAATGTTTTTGAAGAAAGTTCAGAAAGCGGTGGATATTGCTTTTCCCATTGCTGGCGGAAAACAATACGTTCGCATCCAGAAATATTTTCACTTGAGCAGTTTCCCGATTTCTTGATCTTCTTCCGCGAACTCGCAGATGCGTTCCTCCGAGTAAATTTCCAGCGGAATAGTCGCCGCCGGACGCAACAGCAATTCACCCTCCGGGGTAGTCAGAACAATAAACTGCTGTCCCCCCGTCAGCCCCAGTTCCTTTCGGATGCTAGCCGGTAAAGTAAGTGTACCGCGATCTGTTATGGAGATAACTTCCTGCATAAATGCAGTATAACAGTAATACTGTAATTCCGCAAGCATTTTGCAGTAATACCGTATTACTGCAATGCTGCAATCACGCCGTGCAGGGTACGGACTTCTTGTTCAGTCAAGCTGGCACGTGTGAAAATATTCTGTAGGTTCATCCACATTTTTGGCTTTTTCTCCGCTACTTTCCAAAAATCCGCGGCATCCAGCCTGCGCTCCAGATGATAAAAAAAGCCCTGCAGTTCTTCCTTCGTCGCGAATTCGCTTTTGTGATGGAGGTGACTCGCGGCTAGTGGCAAGTTACAAGTGGTTTGGAACCATTGATAAGCCACGACTACAACCGACTGGGCAATATTGAGCGAAGAAAGATCGGAGGCGGTGGGAACGGTGATTATACTGTCTGCAATGCTAACGTCTTCATTAGTAAGCCCGGTGCGCTCCGGCCCGAAAAGAATCGCCGTGCTTACGTGTTCATCCGCCATACGGTGTGCTGCTTCCAATGGGGTATATACGGTTTTCACCATCTCCCGCGAACGCGCCGTGGAAGCGTAAACCCGCTTGCAATCCGCAACCGCCTCGGCAGTGGTAGAAAAAATCCTGGCATTATCCAGAATGGGTGCTGCATGGGCGGCCAGATCGTAAGCGCGTTTATTGGGGAATTCCTCACGCGGCGCCACCAGACGCAATTCCTGCAGGCCGAAATTCATCATCGCCCGCGCCGCCGCGCCGATATTTTCAGGAAGCTGGGTATTGACCAGCACAATAGAAGGAGTTGCCGCTAAATGTAAAATAAAGGAATGGTCGCCTGACATACGCTAACCGGCAACTAACCGATAGGTTATGGCATCCCCCAGCGCATCAAAGGACGCATCAATGATATTGGGCGAGACACCGATGGTATTACAGATACCGCCCTTGCCGTCACGGCTTTCGATCATGACACGGGTCAGCGCCTTGGTGCCTTCCTGCGGTGTCAGTATGCGCACCTTGTAATCGGTGAGAATTATATCCTTCACCTTCGGGTAATGCCTGGCCAGCGCCTTGCGCAAGGCCGTATCCAGTGCGTTCACAGGACCGTTCCCTTCCGCGACTGTCATGATTTCCTCACCCTCAATGCTGAGCTTGATAGTGGCTTCCGATACCGTCACCAACTGGCGTTTCGCATTCCAGCGGCGTTCGTCAAGTACGCGGAACTTCTGGACGCTGAAAAACTCCGGCACCTGCTCCAACTGGCGGCGCACCAGCAGCTCGAAACTTGCTTCCGCCGCTTCATAGGCATAGCCTTGCGCCTCGCGGTGTTTCACCTCGCTTACCAGCCTTGCAATGCCCGGATGATCGGGCGGCAGTGTGATCCCCATACCGGCAAGGCGGTCTATGATATTGGAGCGGCCAGACTTATCCGATACCAGCACCGCACGTTTATTGCCGACAATTCCCGGATCGATATGCTCGTAACTGGTATTGTCTTTAGCCATCGCCGAGACATGCAGCCCGCCCTTATGGGCGAATGCATTGCTCCCGACATACGCCGCCTGCGGGTTCGGCACACGGTTAAGCCGATCATCGAGAAAATGGGACACCTCGCTAAGATGCGCCAGCTTATCCCGGGCAATACCGGTTTTGCATCCCATTTTGAGCATCAGGTTGGGAATGATGCTGATAAGGTTGGCATTGCCGCAACGCTCGCCGATGCCATTTATCGTCCCCTGCACCTGCCTTACGCCCGCATGCACAGCGGCCAGCGAATTCGCCACCGCATTTTCCGTATCGTTATGGCAGTGGATGCCCAGATGGCTTCCGGGGATATGCTTCGTTACCTCAGTTACCATTGCTTCGATTTCATGCGGCATGGAACCGCCATTCGTATCGCACAGCACGATCCAGCGACAACCGGCCTCATAAGCGGAGGTAATAACCTCCAGCGCGAATTCTGGGTTGGCCTTATAGCCGTCGAAGAAATGCTCGGCATCAAACAACGCCTCGCGCTTTTTCTTCACCATGAATGCAATGCTTTCCTGCACCATCCGGATATTTTCATTCTTGGAAATGCCGAGGGCCTTTTCCACTTGCCTGTCCCATGCCTTACCGACAAGGCAGACGGAAGGTGTATTGCTCTCCAGCAGTGCCGCAAGCCCCGGATCGTTCTCCGCACTGCGCCCGGCACGCCGTGTCATGCCGAATGCCGTGAGCTTCGCATGTTTAAGCTTTGGAACGGCGGCAAAAAACTGGTCATCGTTGGGATTGGCTCCCGGCCACCCGCCTTCAATCATGTCTATGCCCAGCTTGTCCAATTCGCGCGCAATCGCCTGCTTATCGGCCACCGTAAAGTCCACTCCGCGTGCCTGCGCACCGTCGCGCAGGGTGGAATCATAGAGATAAATCCTGTCATTCATGGGCTTATGCATAGCCTGAATTAACGTTTAGGGTCAAGAAAATCGGTTATTGACTCAGCATTTGGTTAGTATAATCCTATTTCCATGCTCAAAAGTACCCTTATCTCCAAAGCGTTCAGCAAGCTCTCCAACATTGATTGCCTGAGGGCCGAAATCGAGCTGCTTACCAACTGTTCCAGCGACACGGCATACCGGCTGCGCTACGATACCATGCAATATGACTATATCAGTCCGGCGGTGATAAACCTGCTCGGCTATTCGGCTTCAGAGCTTATGCAAATGAACCTGCGCACGCTGATTATTGAGACCCGCATCGTCAGCAACGGAATGAAAACCGTTGATTCCTACGATTCGCTGGAAGAAAGCCGCAAGCGCGGCGAAGTCCAGAAATGGCAGGCCGATTACCTGATGCAGACCAAAGACGGGCGCAAGATCTGGGTATCCGATATTTCCCACCCGTGGTTCGGAAAGAACGGAGCGATTATCGGCTCGACCGGATCCCTCAGGGATATCACCGAACGCATCGCCGCCGAGGAAAGGATACGCAACGAATTCCACCGTCAGGATTACACCGACGAGTTGACCGGGCTGGCGAACTGGCGCACGCTCCATATCCGCCTTGAGGAAGAGATACGGCGGCGGAAACGAACACAGCAGGAATTATCATTGATGATTCTCAGCATCAACGAACTGGATGAGATCCGCGACGCCTATGATCAGAAAATGGCGGACGAGATTATCGTCATCATAGCAAAGCTGGCGCGGAAACATCTGAGAGAAGTGGATATCATTGCCCGCACTGCACCGGGGAATTTCGCCGTGATGATGCCGGAAACCCCTGTGGAATGCGCGCATATCGCAGCAAGGCGCCTGCTGAAGGCTGTCACTGCCCCCAGCCTTTTAGCACATGCGGCGGAGAGCAAGAGCAAATCCTGCACCCTGTCCATAGGCATCGCAGGCTCCAAACCTGGCGATAACACCCTCGACGCCAGCGCCTTATACCAACAGGCCGATGCGCAACTCTATATCGCCAGGCATAAAGGCAAAAACCAAATCGCCGGCGGCGAGATTGTAGAAGAGTGAGCTTTACTTTTATCCCAACTATTGATACGCGATAGGTATACGCGTTTAACATTTTAAGGAGAGCCTTATGAAAAAAAGATTTGCTTATCTGGCAGTGGCTATTCTGGCCGCGGGTGCTGCAACATCGGTTTACGCGCAAACCAGCGATCCCATGACTACTTCGGTAACCGCAGCAACGGCGCAAGGTAAGGAAAAATATCCACTGCTGGCAGCCGCAAAGAAGGGCCTGCTGGTGTCAAGGAAAGCGCTGGTCGGGGCAACGAGTGATTATCAGGGCCACCGCACAGCAGCCATTGCACATATAGATGCCGCCATTAAGGAAATAGATGCAGGCGTCACCGCCGCCGATGCTAAGAGCAGCCATTAAGCCACACTCCAACAATACCGTCATACCGCGGCTTGACCGCGGTATCTCATGGGAATAGCCTGAGATCCCGTGCGTTCGCACGGGATGACGATAATATAAAATAACTATATATAGAGAGGATACTATGAAAAAGAGTTCTGCATATCTTGTAGCGACCGTTTTAGCCGTTAGTATTGCATCATCAGCCTATGCTCAAACTAGCGTTCCCAGTACGTCTGCCGCGCCGGAACCGGCGCCGCAGACTGCACCCCATGTAAAAGAACGTCATCCGCAGATGCACCATGCCAGAAAAGCTCTGGAAAATGCAAAAAAGCATCTGCAGGATGCGAAGCATGATTACAACGGCCACCGCACCAAAGCCCTTGAACTCGTAGATCAAGCCATTCAGGAAATCGATGCAGGCGTGGATTCCGTGAAGAAGTAAGGCTGTCTCGTGTTGCAAAGATTTGATTTAAAAATGTAAGTTATCCGTCATTGCGAGCCGCCGCAGGCGGCGCGGCAATCTATGGATCTATCGCGTGGCGGGATCTGGATTGCTTCGCTGCGCTTGCAATGACGAAACCAAGATAAGCCATCAAAAAGCCTACCCCCTTATAGTCATTCCAAATAACACTCATACACCCGTCATCCCGTGCGAACGCACGGGATCTCAGGCTATTACCATGAGATACGGCGGTCTTCGCCGCGGTATGACGGGGTAGTGTATGTATAAAGTTATTTGGAATGGCTATAACGCACAGCAGCATCACGCGCTGTAAATAGCGCCACTTTACCATGCTGCCGGATATCAACGTTTCTGAAATTGCGTTCCAGCATCGCTCTTAATCCCTGCATAGTATCGGACTGATTACCAAAAATTCCTTTTCGGTTATAGAGCGCCATCAGCTTCTTGCCAAACCGGTTATGGTTTGCATCTTCGCCCAGAATGGTGGCGCCAAACAACACCCCATCCGGGGATAGTTGCCGTTTTATGTTGATGACCACATTTTCCTTTTCGCTGAAATTTCCGGGCAGGCAATGCAAAAGATAAAAGAGGGATATGGAGTCAAATACCCTGTGTCCAACAGGCAATGGCATCATGATATCGTGCTGGATGGATTGGGGGTGCATATGCCTGATACGCGCTTGCGCCGCATGCAGGCTGTTCCTATTTAAATCCAACAACGTAACTTCCGTGCCAGACTTAAGCTTTGCGTTCGCCAGATAGAACCCAGTGCCCACGCCCACATCCATATGCCGAACGCTCACATGGCGGCAGAAAAAAGGCAGAAGCACCGAGCGGGTAGGACATTTCCACGCAAAGCGGTTGGATATGCCCAGCACCCACCAGTCATATAGCATGAGGATCAACGGAGTATAGATGGCGGCGCTCTTTTTTATACGACGCTCCTGCATATGAGGCCGTATATCACTCAGCCTACCTTCTTATATAATTCCCCGCCATCTTCGCGAAACTTGCGAGCCATTTCCTCCAGGCCTTTTTCCTGTTCCGCCCTGGCAAAATCCCTGACTTCCTGCGAAATTTTCATCGAGCAGAATTTCGGGCCACACATGGAGCAGAAATGCGCCACTTTTGCGCCTTCGGCAGGCAGAGTTTCATCATGGAAATCCTTTGCCGTTTCCGGGTCAAGCGACAGGTTGAACTGATCCTGCCAGCGGAATTCGAAACGCGCCTTGGAAAGCGCATCGTCACGCTGGTAAGCGGAAGGATGGCCTTTGGCCAGATCGGCGGCATGCGCGGCAATCTTATAGGTAATGACGCCGGTTTTCACGTCATCGCGATCCGGCAGCCCCAGATGCTCCTTTGGCGTGACATAGCAAAGCATGGAGGTGCCGAACCAGCCAATCATCGCCGCACCGATACCGGAAGTGATGTGGTCGTAGCCCGGCGCAATGTCGGTCGTCAGCGGCCCAAGCGTATAGAACGGCGCTTCATGGCAATATTCCAGCTGCTTTTCCATATTTTCCTGAATCAAATGCATCGGCACATGCCCCGGCCCTTCAATCATGACCTGGCAATCATAGTTCCATGCCACTTTGGTCAGCTCACCCAGCGTCTTCAGCTCGGCAAACTGCGCCTCGTCATTGGCATCGTGAATGGAGCCGGGACGCAGGCCGTCACCCAGCGAAAAGCTGACGTCATAGGCGCACATGATTTCGCAGATATCCTCAAAATGCGTATAGAGGAAATTTTCCTTGTGATGCGCCATGCACCACTTGGCCAGAATCGATCCACCACGCGACACAATACCGGTCATGCGGTTCTGGGTCATCGGGATAAACGGCAGGCGTACACCGGCATGGATAGTGAAATAATCCACGCCCTGCTCACACTGCTCAATCAACGTGTCGCGATATACCTCCCAGGTAAGCTCCTCGGCAATACCGTCCACCTTTTCCAGCGCCTGGTAAATCGGCACCGTACCAATCGGCACCGGCGAGTTGCGGATGATCCATTCACGAATATTGTGAATATTCCTGCCGGTAGACAGATCCATGACCGTATCGCTGCCCCAGCGAATCGACCAGACCATCTTTTCCACTTCTTCCGCCATGCTCGACGTCACCGCCGAATTGCCGATATTAGCATTGATTTTCACCTTGAAGTTGCGCCCGATGATCATCGGCTCGGTTTCGGGATGGTTTATATTGGCAGGAATAATCGCCCTGCCGGCCGCCACCTCGTCACGCACGAATTCCGGCGTGATGAATTCGGGAATCTTCGCACCGAAAGCGTTGCCGCTTCGGTAAGCCGGTTTTCCCTGCAACCTGCCACCTGCAGCCTGCAACTTCCTCCCTTCATTCTCCCTTATCGCCACATATTCCATCTCCGCCGTCACCTGACCTGCACGCGCATAGGCAAGCTGGGAAACCGCCTTGCCCGGCTTCGCGCGCAATACGCGCTTCCTGACATTGGGGAATTCCCTTGTCACCTGGGCATACGTTCCCTTCAGGCCATTGTCTTCCGGCCTGACAGTGCGGGCAATCACTTCCTCCACATCACCGCGCGCAAGCACCCATTCACGCCGCAATTCCGGGAGGCCTTTTTCTATATTTACCTTAAGGGATCCATCCGTAAACGGTCCCGACGTATCATACACAGTAACCGTGGATTTATCCGAAACATGGATGGAACGCATCGCCACGCGCACATCCTTATGCGCCTCGCCCATAACATATATTTTCTGCGACGCGGGCAACGCCCCGCTCGTGACATCAAATGCCGCGTCATCTTTCTTTTTCTCTGCAACTTTAGTCATAAAATCCCCATTACCCTTATCAGGGCGGCGACTATAGCACCTATAATGCGGTTATTGCAATTAGGTAGTTGTCATAAAAAATTCATAAATCCCTGCTGGCAGGAAGTAAGGAAGAAAGCTAAAATGCCCGGATAAGAATGCTTGTAACCTGTATTTCTGTGGAAAACCCCAGGAATACAGATTACTGCCAGACAATTTGTCTATCGCTGTTAGCACGCTGCAGCTTCCGAAAGGAAAAACCATGGAAAAATTATGGGTAAGATTTTGTTTTGCCACAAGGATTCTTGCCTACTTAGATGTTATTTATATTGTTGTGACCCAATTCTTTTTTCCCCACGGGATTGATGATGTTTTAGCATTACGGTTGTTAGCAATTAGCGTCCTACTTTTTGCGGTTAGTTCCCGCAAGAACTAGTCTGAAAAGAGACGTTCCCCCAAGGAACGTCTCTTTTCTATTTCATCGTTCCTATCTCACAACCAATCCGGCAACATATCACGCTGCATCAACTCTTCATACGTCTGGCGTTTCCTTACCACCGCATACTCGCCGCCATTCACCATGACCTCAGGAATCAAAGGCCGTGCGTTATACGTAGACGCCATGGATGCGCCATATGCCCCGGCAGAACGGAAGACCAATAAATCTCCGGCGTTCGGCACCCTCAGCAGGCGATCGCTGGCAAAGATATCTCCGGTTTCACAGACCGGCCCGACGACATCCACCCTTTCAGTCTTCGCATTTTCGTCAACCTTTACCGGAACAATATCATGCCAGGCATTATAGAGCGTCGGACGCGCCAGATCATTCATACCAGCATCGACGATGATAAACCGCCTGGTTTCACTGTGCTTCACATAAATCACTTCCGTCACCAGAATTCCCGCATTGCCGACAATCACCCTGCCCGGCTCAAATATCAGCCGGCAATCCACGCCTTTGGTCGCCGTTTTCACGATTTCTGCATAGGCCTCCGGCAAAGGCGGTGCGTCCGTATTACCGTAAGGAATACCAAGACCGCCGCCCAAATCCAGAGTAGTGATGGCGGATCCGTTTTTACGTAATTCACGCACCAGCTCCACCACACGCCCAAACGCACTGGCAAACGGCGCGAGGTTGGTAAGCTGCGATCCGATATGCACGGAAACACCCTGTACGTTTATTCCCGGCAATTGGGCTGCATTCGCATACAGCGCCAGCGCCTCCCCTATGGGCACGCCAAACTTGCTTTCCTTCTGCCCGGTGGAAATTTTTGCGTGTGTCTGTGGAATGACGTCGGGATTCACCCGCAAGGCAATAGGAGCGGTTTTCTTTAAAGAACTGGCTATCGTTGATAACAGATGGAGTTCCGCTTCCGACTCGACATTGAACTGGAAAATATCCTGCGAGAGGGCATATTCCATCTCTGCGCGCGTTTTGCCGACGCCGGAAAATACAATGCTCCGGGGAGCAATGCCTGCCGCCAGCGCCGCATGAATTTCCCCGCCGGAAACCACATCCGCACCGCTGCCCTCCTGGGCAAGGGTTTTCAGCACCGCCAATGTATCATTCGCTTTTACCGCATAGGCGATCAGCGCATTGTTATCTGCCAGCGCTTCCTTAAACACGCGGAAATGGCGCACCAGTGTTGCCGTGGAATAGCAGTAAAACGGCGTTCCGACTGCTTTGGCTATATCTGCAAGCGCGACATCTTCCGCATAAAGCGCGCCGTTTTTATACGTAAAATGATCCATAATTATTGTATCACCGAAGTGTCTTGAGCAGGCGTTGCAAGAACATCCGCAGGAGTTGGTTGCGGCGGCTCCGTAACGGAAGCACCCGAGCCTGCCTGAGAAGATTGTGTTTTATTTTTGTCATGCCCAGGCAACACCAGCGAGCGCTTAATGCCGCATGAGGAGAGTGAGGTTAATAGGATAGCAATAGTAATGATAGATATAAATCTCACAATTTTCTCATCTTTTGTTGTTAGAAACTATTCTATCAGCGTCATTGCGAGCATAGCGAAGCAATCTAGTCTTTGCCATACGATAGATCTCTGGATTGCCGCGACCGCTTCGCGGTCTCGCAATGACAAATGCAACATTTTTCGTTATAAATAATCTCATAAATATTTCTTCTTTGCCGTCCTGATTGCTTCCTTCACACGCACAGGCGCGGTGCCGCCGAAGCTGGTGCGGCTGGCCACGGATTGCCGTACGCTTAACACGTTATATATATCCTTGGTCACGCGCGGTTCAACCGACTGCATCTGCGCCAGGGAAAGCTCCGCAAGCGTACATTGCTTCTCGGCCGCAAGCTTTACAATCCTGGCAGTGATATGATGTGCCTGCCGGAAAGGCAGGCCAAGGTTCTGCACCAACCAGTCCGCCAGATCGGTGGCGGTGGAATACCCTGCACTCGCAACGGCTTCCATACGCTTGGTATCCGGCGTAAAATCCTCCACCATGCCGGTCATCGCCCCCAGCACCAGCCGCCATTGCAGCACCGCATCGAATACCGGCTCCTTATCCTCCTGCATATCCTTGTTATAGGCCAACGGCAGGCCTTTCATCGTCACCAGCAGCGACATCAATGC
>Ga0206904_1114_pt1 | contig 19902 bp, 16 predicted proteins | sample Alteio_BWOrgHeat_42_FD_152981 | JGI IMG/M metagenome (GOLD analysis project Ga0206904, IMG submission 152981) | Enriched cells from forest soil in Barre Woods Harvard Forest LTER site, Petersham, Massachusetts, United States -... | ecosystem: Environmental > Terrestrial > Soil > Temperate forest >...
ATCTCGAAAAGATTGTGCGAGATGCTGCCACTATGGTCTGTTAAAAAGCCCTTTTCACTAATTTTATGCGCTGAAGGGCGCTTGCCAGCATTGAAACTTTGCTTTTTTAATAGCTTTAACATGCTTTTGCTGTACGGCCGGAGGACTTTTAGATTGTCAGCTTTGGGAAAGTCCGATTTGGCCAACCACCATACATGCGTGTAACTGTCAACTGTTCGAATACGATTAACTGTAACCCATTGAGCAGGGGAAGGCAAACGCGATGGGTTATAGCAAATAAACTCTTGGATTAATCTCAGATTAGATTTTTGATCCCTTTAGTGGCAGTAATACAACAGGTTATATTGCAGAAACAAGTAATAGAAGATGGTTCTCTATTGAGTTAGATCAGCATTATACAGAACAAGCTTTATTGCGCTTTCAAAACCCTAAAGACAAAATTAATATTAAATAAAGCTATAATGGATCTAAAACAAGAACTAGAGTCGATTGCTAAAATTGATATTTTCAAATTAGCTGACGAGACAAAGCAATTTATTGGAAACCCTTTTAAGTTAGACTATAATAGCGCTAGTATTTTAACCTGCGATAGTTGGAAATTCAATGCTGGGGGGATTCCGCAAGGGTGTTTTTTGTTAGCTTTTTATGATAATAACTTTGGCTCTGAAAAAGTGGAAGAAGCCTTACTGCTACGTGCCATAAAACCAGTATCAATTCCAAGCGATAGCGATGTTATTAGCTCAAGAATAGAGTACTTCAAGGACGATGCAAAAACGGCCGGCAAAGACAGTGATTTGGATCAGTATACTAGATACGAATTCAGTTTTTCGGGCCTTGAATGTTCAATTTTGGGAACATTCTATAAGAAATCTAACGGCGAAATAGAGTTCGGGGCGGACGTTGAAAATTTCTATTCAGCGCATTTATATAAAGTTTACAAGCTTGTTGGAAAGCCGCTCCAATATATTGTTAATTTAAGAGATAAAGATGGGCCACTAAAACCAGAGTCGAATTTCACCATCGGCAATGTCCGATATAGTTCTAGTCGGCAAAAATTTTCCGAAAACTCATCAAAAACAGATGAAAAAGTTTTCATGCATACTAAGGACATATTGGGCAAACGAACCGCATTATTTGGCATGACAAGAACGGGCAAATCCAATACCGTTAAAAAACTAATTGAGGCTACTGAAGAGCTATCTAAAAAAACAACTGCATTTACTGGTGCGGCATCTTCTTTTGAAGAGGACATCGATCCTTTTCAAAGTAATGAAGTCCCCAAGAAACCTGTTGGTCAAATCATATTTGATATCAATGGAGAATATGCCAACAAAAATTTGCAGGACGGTACAGCCATTTTTGAAAAATATCAAAGTAAAGTTATACGGTATAGTGTATTAGAAAAACAAGGGTTCGAGGTATTAAAAATCAATTTTTATAAAGAAGTTTCTGCGGGATTGGAATTGATGCGAGGATATTTTAATCAATTTGGCAAACAGTCGGATTATGTAATAGATTTTTTGGGTGTTAATCTTGAAAAGCCAGACGATCCCTCGGAATCTGTTAATTATTATCGCAAATTGGCAGCGTATAAATGCTGTTTAAAAGTAGCAGGCTTTCCAATTTCAGGGGGTGACATTCTGAAATTTCAGGGAAAAGCGGTAGGCATAGATGATAAAATACTTGCTAATAAATCCATAACGCCCAAAGACGGGATCTCTTACAACGATGCAGTTCTTTGGTTTTCGCAGGTTTGGAAAAATTATGAAACTTGGGATTACTTAAAAGACTATGAAAGCAATAACGGACATCAATGGGCGGATAACGACTTTAAAGCATTACTTAGATTTCTAACCCAGTATAGAAGTCCAGGTGAACGTGGCCAAGTAAATAGTTTCATAAAACTTAAGCCCTTGATTAAATATCACACGCCAGTGTCCAACATCTTGTTTGAAAAAGAAATTGATCAAAAATTAAGAGAAGGAAAAATAGTAATTGTAGATCTTTCACAAGGCGATCCAGAGATTCAAAATTTATACTCGGAAAAAATTTGCAGAGCTATTTTTAATAGCTCAATGAATAATTTTATAGAAGCTAGACCTAATAACTTTATCCAATTTTATTTTGAGGAAGCCCACAATCTTTTCCCTAAAAAGGATGATAAAGATCTAAGCCAAATTTACAATAGGATTGCTAAGGAGGGAGCAAAATTAAATTTAGGCATGACATATGCCACGCAGGAAGTTAGCTCAATAAGTTCAAATATTCTGAAAAATACACAGAATTGGTTTATTGCACATCTGAATAATGAAGACGAAGTTAAGGAGCTTCGAAAATTTTATGACTTTAGCGATTTTGCAGACGCTTTGGTTAAGTTTAGTGCAAAAAATGATAAAGGATTTGTTCGAATGAAAACATATTCAAATCCTTTTGTCGTGCCTGTTCAAATTGAGCTATTTAAATAATCGCTGTGGATCGAAAATCAAATTTGAAACCTAGTCAAGCATCGCATGGTCATATTATCAACGACACAGAAGTTCAAGAATATTTAAAAAATTGTGCTATTCCTGTTGAAGGTAAGGAGATTAGTTTGGATGTAAGTTTGGTTTATGATTTGTCATACCCAAGCGAGAATGCAATTCAATACATAATAGCAATTGATGGTGCGAGGACGACCATCCCTGTAAAAAAGACTTTTCCATCATCATTAATAACTTTTTTTCAATTTGGGTCTTTGCTACTAAAATCATCAGATTTGGAAACCTTAGAGCAGCAACCGTTTATATCACCGTCAGACATCAAGGCTCTGAAAAATATTGGAAGAGAAAAATTTGTCCTTCCTACGAAAAACGTCGCACTGGTTAAAGAGGATGATCTTAAAACTTCAGTTAGGAAAGCTATTCAAGATTTTTTCAGAAAAAAGGACCCCGGCAATACATCGATGCTCAATACTCTATATTGGTTTTTGTTTGAGCTCTATAATCATAACATTGATAAACCTGTTTACAAACTTTCGCAATGTCCAACTTGCCATACTACAGGCATAGAGCTGAAAAAAGACACTATCAATTTGAATAATTATAGTTGGGAATGTATAAACGAAAAATGTAAATCTGCAATATATTTAACGGACGTTTTCCGTCTATTTGAAAAAGCTGATAATGATTCTGGAGCGGAAGGAATATTAAGCTATACAAGTAATTTAGTTGAGAGCTTTTTGATTATTCATACGATAAAGAATATATTAGAAATTGAAGATGGATTCATTAATAGCTTCCTATTCATTAAAGATGGGCCATTAAGTTTTGGCGGAGAAACTGCTAACATGCACAAGCCGATGCAAGCCTTTCTTAATTTCTTTCAAGAAAAGTATAATGTTAATTTGATCGGAGTTGAAACTAGTGGAGCATTTGTCGATCATGCTAAAGAAATCAAAGATAAACTCAAGCCAGGACAAGTATTACTATTAAGTAATCATCATATTTTTTCTTATATACAGCCTGGAAAAGCAGAAAGCAATGAATATGCAAGCACATCCTACTATGGAGGGAAATTCATATACAAGTCTTTGGATGAAAGAATATATGTGCTGACGTTGCCTGTTAAAGATCATAAGTTATTTTATAAGCGCCCTCAAATAACTGACTTAAAAAACATTGGGGAAATTTTGTTAAATATCGACAAACTTAAATGCGACATTTATCAAAATGCATTAATTCCCGTAGCGCTTGCAAACAAATTAATTTCTTTATCAAATAGTCCAAGCAGTAATATCTTAGAGAAGTTCGCTAAAAACTCAATTGTCAGATGATCAAAATAGATAAGGGGCAAAAACCATCAATTTTCGATAGCGATGATTTTCAACTTGCAATAGAAAAACTTGAAGCGTTTTATAATTTAGGCAACAGAGCACAAGATAGGTATGACTTTCCTTTCAATTCTAAATTAGACAGGGTACTGAAACCGATTTTTCATGAAATATTTCATGGAAAATGTGGGTACTGCGAAGTTAAAATAGATAGTGAAGATTTGGGTGTTATCGATAGGTTTCGACCATATAGTGGTGTCAGAGATTTGAATGAATATTTCGAAGATTTATATTGGTGGCTGGTATTTGACTGGGATAACTTAATATATTCATGTAAAGAATGTAATCAATATAAAGCCAATTACTTTCCGGTTATTGGGCCGAGGTTGAAATCTAAAACAGATAACATTTTTCGTGAAAAAAAACTATTACTGAATCCCTGTATAGACGAATTGCAATCTCATTTGATTAGTGATAGCTATGGGGCATTAATCGGTATTACAGAAGAGGGGGCACAAACAATAGAGTTATTAAGATTAAATAGGAAAAGTCTTTTGACTCAGAGGGGCGAAAAAACAAAAATAATAAATCAATTAGTTACGAAGTTAACAAATAACTCATCATCAACGGTTGACGATAAAGAGGTAGAATTTTTAAGAGATATATTTAATAATAATCCAGATATTGAATTTATTGGGAGTCAGTCTTCTTACCTTTTAAAACAATGCGAAATTAATCCATTGTTACCTCAAATTATAGGTGTTACCTATAACAGCGATTATCCTATTCCAAGTCCCTATAAGAATTTTGAAGACGGCGAACTTCAAAAAATTGTGAATGAGGTCGAAAAAAAGATACAAATCAAGGATGACTTCTTCCCAATAGACTTTGTACAGATTAAAAATTTCAAAGGCATTAGTGACTTAACTATAACTTTTACTGAAAGCTATGAGAATCGTGAAAAATGGTTATTCTTATTAGGTGAAAATGGTTTAGGAAAAAGCTCTATACTTCAAGCAATTGCGTTAGGTTTTCATCCCATCTATAAAAGTGGAGACCCCAAAGTTTCAGAGCTAATCCAAAAAAGAAAGCATAGGGCCGAGATAATTATAAAGGAAAAAAACTCTAACAATCTATTAACTACTGTTTTAACACGAAAAGACAATTTAATTACACACTCTGGCGCTTTCGACTCGTTTTTGATTGGCTATGGTTCCTTACGATTATCAACTGAAGAAACCATTGAAAAAAGCAAAAATGATTTTAACAAGGTAAGTTATGTGAACCTTTTTGAACCAGTATTGCCACTTAACAATGTCACAAAATGGATAAAAAATACTTACAAAACGGATAGCAAGAAATTTGATTCAATTGCTTATTCAATTAAAAAATTGATGCCTAGTGATTCCGATGGTGAATTGTTGGAGGTAAAGGCAAATGAATTGTATTTCAAAGATTCTGATGTGCCATTTGGGGGTTTTAGTGACGGCTATAAAAGTACAATTACTCTCGCTTTGGATATCATGATGAAGCTGTCAAGCGCAAATGCTGACATGGATAAACTACGTGGGATTGTGTTGATTGACGAGCTTGGAAATCAACTCCATCCTAGATGGCAAATGCGAATCGTAACGCAATTGAGAAGTATCTTTCCAAAAATCAACTTCATTATATCTACCCATCATCCATTATGCTTGCGTGGATCCGAAAGCGGAGAGGTTGTTTTACTAAGACGTATTAAAAACGAGATTATTGCCATAAAAGATTTGCCAAATCCCTCAGAGTTAAGGGTTGATCAGCTATTATCCTCTGAATATTTTGGACTAAGTTCATTAATTGACCCTTCATTAGAAGATAAATTCAATAGATATTATGAATTGTTGAATAAGGAGCCAGAATTAGGAACGTTAGAGCATCAAGAATTAGATGCCTTAAAAGATGAGTTAAGAGAAAAAAAGCATTTAGGAAACTCCCTTAGAGAAGAGTTAATGTATTCTGTCATTGACAAACTTTTAGCTCAAAAAGTCAATTTTTCGGATAAAATACTCAATAGAAATGACTTAAAGGAAGAAACAATTACAAGAGTAAAAGAAATATGGGAACGACTTAATATCAATCCTAATGATTAAAGTTAAACGACTAAGCTGTCCGGATATTTTAAAGATTTCTGTTGTGCCGGAGACTGATGGAGAGTTTGAAACAAAAGATGCGATAGTTTTTTTTTCAGATTCCCTAAATCATCACAAGACATTCAAAAGAATCCGGAAAAATGGAACGAGTAGAACTGAAGCATCCTATACAACATATGCAGATAAAACTATTAAAGAGCGATTACTGATCATGTTTAACGGAAAATGTGCTTACTGTGAAAGTAATGTAAACGCTACCTATTTTGGAGATATCGAACATTTTAGGCCCAAAGGCGGATATGGTGAGCCTCTTGTTCAACCTGGTTATTATTGGTTAGCATCGGAATGGGAAAATTTATTGTACTCATGTGCATTTTGTAATCAAACTTATACACATAAGGTATTAGTTAATGGTAAAATCGTGGAGATCATTCAAGGGAAGTTAAATCAATTTCCATTAGACGATGAACGGCGCCGTATTAAGATTGAAGATGGTCAAAAATATTTTAGTGATTCAGCAAACTATAAAATAGCGTTCGATAAGGAAGAATCAGTGCGGTTGTTGTTAAATCCCTGTATTGACAACGTGGAAGATCACTTTAAGTATATCGAAGAGGGGGTTATTTTAGCCGAAGATAATTTAAACACGTTAGACAAGAAAAGAGCTGATACATCAATAAAAGTTTATGCTCTTCAACGTGTTGGATTAGTTCAAGCACGTGAACAAAAGATAATAATTATCAAAGCTCAGATAGAGCGAATAAAGGAGGCCATCAAAAATTTAAATGATCACATAAATAATTCAAATGAGGAAAGAATCTGGTTTGAAGGTATATTAAGACGAGAAATGCAAATCCTAAAAAGTTTTAAAGATGCAAAACAAGATTATGCAGGTTTAGCAAGATATTTTATTAATAAGCATTTTATTACCTGAGATTTGAACTTAACCTTTGAAATTGCCAAGGGGAATAATTTACAGTCATCCCATTGACTCACTGTTTTGAAAGCTTCTCTGACCCCAATATGGCCTCATCAAGCGGCACAAAATACTGTGTTGAGTGCGTTTTGAAGTCGCACATCAGATCACAAGCCATTAAATTTTCACCTCCCTACTTAATCAATACGTTAAAGAACATTGATCAACGATTAATCATTCCTTTGTTATTATTAAGTAATATTTTTTTATCTATTAACACGCCTTTTCAATTATAAAAACAATTATTATCTTTGAAGTATCCAAAGCATATGTTACCTGATGTATGCCCACCCACTTTAAGCGAAATTAAGTTTCGCGAGGGTCTAAATGCGATGCTGATCGCAGCTTTATGAATACGGGAACAGGCCCGGGGTCATTTCGTAAAGTCCAAATTCACTTTATTTTTTTATTATGGCGGCGATAGAAATTATCACCAAACAAGATCTTTTGGAATTCAAGAATGATCTTATCAGGGACTTAAAAGAAGCCCTCAACCCGACTCAGCAGGCGGGAAAGCAATGGGTAAAGAGCAAGGACGTGAGGAAATTATTAGACATCTCACCCGGCACTTTGCAAAATTTGCGTATCAATGGCACCCTTAGCTTTACGAAGATTGGCGGCATGATGTATTACAAGCTGGAAGATATTCAAAAAGTTCTGGAAGGGGGTAAACAATGAGACCACCTGTAAAACTTGACAAATTCAAGGTATACAATGAGCGGGCTATGAAAATGAAGGAAGACCCGAGTTTATTTATGAGTCATTCTAGTCTTTATAATGCTTTATTTATCTGTTTGCAGCAAAATGGCGGCATTACTCCTTTTCCCGTTAATCGTAGGATATTAATGTCTTATAGCAATATTGCATCTACTGCTACCTATCATAAATGTATTAAGAAGTTGGTTGAATTAGGTTATATTAAATATAGCCCATCTTACAATCCTATAAAAGGCAGCCTGATTTCCTGGCAGGAGGCGGTATCTTGATATCTACCGATCTTACGATCACGAGATCGGTAGATCATGCTATCAATAGATCTTAATATCATGATATCAGCTCTTCCAATATCAAATAGACTAGTTGTATATGTTAATCTGCTATTTAAAACAAGCCGTTTTCGAGGATCTCGAAAACGGCTTTTAAATGCTTGTGGAAATCACCCTGTCTCTTTTTAAGAAGCATCAAATAACATAAAATCATTATCAAAAAACATGTTGCTTTTGCAACTGCAAGATGTCTTTTTGTATGACAAAAAGTCTCTTGCCCTCCCGGGAGGAATTAAAAAAATTCGCAACTCATTTTTTCCTGGAAGTCTTTAAAAATTTGCAGGAAGGCCTTGTTCTTAATTGGTTAGAGGGGCAACAACAAATAAATTACGATCGTGGGATTACCTTACTCACCACTATCGCAAAGGTAGTCCAAGCCGGAATAAAATGTCAAGGGTACACAGCGAGCCGTATTGTTCGCTTTCAGCGGCTGGCTCGCCCTTGACATTTAATCCGGCTTTGCTTTTAGTTGCTTACATGGTGATTAAGGCAGTATTGTTCATAGCTGTCAAAAAAGAAAAAGAATTTAATAAAGTCGATATGTGCTATAAGCGCATGTTTGCCGGATGAAAATTAAAAAAAACAACAAATCCATTGGCTTGCTTTTTCAGCAGGCGCTCGACAGAAAACTTACATCCGACATCAGTAAACTGCATAGAGATAGCCTTCGTTATGCCTACAATCAGTTCATGATCTTTTTAGGGCCAGAAGGTCGTGAAATGTCAATCAAGAAATTAAAGACATCTACAATTGAAGAATTTCTCCAACGCTACAATTCATCTCCAACGAGCTACATGAATAAACGGCGTGAACTGAGTTCCCTTTTTAACGCGGCTACCCGACTAATTGATGAATCTTTAATGACGGTTAAGAAAACAGAAGTACAGAAAATCAAGCCTACACTTCATTTAGCTTATGAAAAAGATCAGCTAAAACCTGTGCTCAATTTTCTAAAAGCCAGGCAAACCAATCTTTATCGCTGCTGCCTGATGACCTATGGCTGCTTATTGCGCCCTCATGAGGAGATACGGCTACTGACTAAAAAGCATTTTAAGATTAATAATACCGAGATCCATTTAGATGGTAGTGAGAATAAGGGTGGCAAGATCCGGGTTGTCTATGTACCCGATTATGTAAGGCATGAACTGGAGCCTGTTCTTGACGGGATTAAAAGAGATGACAATATATTCAGTTTAATTAACGAGCCATTTAATGATGATTACTTCAGCAAACAATGGTCACGGGAAAAGAAGATATTATTGAGCCATGGATTGATATACCCTAAACAGACATTATATTCTTTTAGACACACCGCTGCGATAGATGTTTTTCGCCGTACGAAGGATGTTTATATGGTTCAGAAAATGATGGGACATTCATCAGTACTTATAACGATGAAATATCTGCGAAGCCTGGGTTAATTTAACATGGATGAGCTAAAATCTGCAGCGCCAGTTTTATGATCAGATTTACACGTAAAGAAATCTACCAGATGGTATGGGAGCTACCAATGACCGAGATAGCTAAGAAATATAAGATATCGGATGTTGGTTTTCGTAAAATATGTCTCCGCATGAATATTCCTGTTCCAAAAACAGGCTCCTAGGCTAAAGTTAAAGCAGGGCATCATAGACGCCAACCTAGGCTGCCAGCCCAATGGGACGGACAAGATTTTGTTGAACTCAAAGAACGTCCTCAGGAACAACCTGTTAAAAAAACTTCCGAGCGAATACAACTCGTTAAGGAAATAACTCAGAAGAAATTGCCATTTAAGGTACCAGAACGGTTGATAAAACCTGATCCGCTAATTATAGCTGCAAAAGAAAGCTTGGAAAAACTGACTGATATTAATCATCCTGGAATGGCTGTAACCACAAAAGGGCAACTGGACATTCGAGTGGCGCCATCCAATGTTGGGCGGGCACTTCGTTTTATGGATACGTTAATTAAATGCGTACGTGCCCGAGGATTCATTTATGAGATAACTACAGATGGGAATTATATTGTTGTTGGTGAGGTAAAACTCAGGGTCAATTTTCGAGAACGAACAACCAAATTTAAGGCGGATAAACCCTATCAGGAATTTGAGTGGCGGCCAAATGGTAAAATAGTGTTTCGACTTGATGACAGGTTAAAGTCTGAATGGGGGGATTCAAAAACCAAACTACTAGAAGACCAGCTACCAAAAATACTGGCTAAGTTGGATATAACTGCTAAACAAGAAGAGGAGTATTTAAAAAATGCTCGTATATGGCAAGAGAATTGGGAAAAGCAACGTAAACTTCAGGCAAAACGTGATGCACACCAACATGAAGAGCGAGAGAGTTTTAAAGAGTTAATAACGCAGGCAAAACGCTGGAAGCAGGCCCAACTTATTCAAGAGTACCTTGCTGCAATACCCAACCCCAATAATGACTGGCTTGCTTGGGCCAGGCAAAAAGCAGATTGGCTCGATCCAATTGTAATGGCTGAAGATGAATGGATGACTGAAGGAGACAAAGACATCTTTTAACAATTATCATTACAAATGCTCAAGAGGAGATATAACTTACCATATCTACCTCTTGGGCAAAATATTTTGGCCCTATCTGACACCAAAAAAAACCGCTCGATCGAGCGGCTAAAGCTAAATAAGCATTTTCTTAAGAATTTCTCATTAACGCCTGGGCCCTAATGGCCTTTCGTTGTCATTGTTTTTATAGTGGCTGGCAATGTTAGTCAATTCGTTTTCTATCCAATCAGGTAAATCTTCATTTAAATAGACAAGTTGTTTTTCCTGCACACTTAACAAAGATTTCATTTTACCGAAATCTCCGGACACATTAATAATCTCCAGATTATCAAAACGATCAGCATATTTTTCAAGGTACTGTAACCCCAGCTTGTAATTTTGTTCGATAGTTTTAAGATCTACAAAATGTCCATCATTTTTTACTCGTTGATTTACACGGAAAACAGATTGATCGATACTTTCCAAGGTCAAGTAAATCATGTTTGTAGTATATCCATAGCGCTTGAATTCGGCAACAATATCTACTAAATCATCATCTCTGAAATTGGTCTCCAAAGTAAAGTGCCGCTTATTCTCAACTGCGGCGATAGCTTGTTTTAAAAATTCCTTTGTCGCATCCTCATATACCCGCTTTTTAGGCATATCAGGTGATTGGGCCTCGATACGTGCAACAACTATGTCCACGTCAAAAATAATGGCACCGGGTTTCGACAATTCTTTGGAAAAAGTCGATTTTCCTGCTCCATTTGGCCCCGCGACAAATAGCAGTTGCGGGTTATTTGACATAGGATCAAAGAGTTTTTATAAAGTGTTCCTGATAATCCTCGTCCATCCACATTAATTCTTTTCGATTGCTGTATTCGTGTACAGCATGGGATGCAGTTGGGCAAACTAAGGGGTCATAATACGTAAGATAACCACCTTTAGCAAAAGTTTCATTTCTGACAGCTTCGTAGGTCGGCCGCAGTCTTTCCCGCAATTCTTCGTCTGATAACTCAAAGATTGGCTTTAAACGTAGATTGATTGCGGATGTACTGCTCATGGTTTGATGGAATGTTCTCATACAAATATAATTAATTTAAGATAAATATTTAATTGCTCGTTATCTGATTTGGCGATTCTAAGCCAGTAGGTCAGATTATTATTTTGCATACTTGATTTTTAATTGTGCCATGTCCTGGCTCACTTTACTATCCAGGATTTTAGCATAATGCTGGGTTGTTTTTATAAGTGTATGCCCCAGCATTTTGCTTACGCTCTCAATCGGAACGCCATTAGATAGTGTTACAGTAGTTGCGAAAGTATGGCGGGCAAGATGAAAAGTGAGGTGTTTAAGAATGCCGCATACAGTTGCTATTTCCTGGAGATAGGCGTTCATCTTCTGGTTGCTTAAAACAGGGAGTACCAAGTCTTTATTATTACATACAGGATGGTCACTATATCGCTTTAATATTTTTAACGGAATTGGAAGAAGCGGTATTCTTGAAGAGGTGTCTGTTTTTTGCCGGCTTGTAAAAATCCATTGATCTCCATCCAGGCCAATCCCTATTTCAGTCCTTTTAAGCTTTTGTACGTCAGCGTAAGAAAGGCCGGTATAACAACAGAAAACAAAAATATCCCGTACTTGTTGAAGCCTTTCAATAGTTAGTTTCTTCTTACTGATTTTATCCAGTTCCAACTGAGTAAGAAAAGTACGCTCCTTTGCTTTGGCCGAAGACTTGAATCTGATGAAAGGATTGACCTTGAGCCAATTATTTGCCAGGCAATGGTTGACGATCTTTTTCAGATGTTTAATGTATTTGGCAGCAGATACACCGGAGCATTTGCATTCTGATTTGAGGTAGTATTCAAAATCTACAATGAAAGAATGGTTTAAACTTTGGATCTCAATGTCCGTTTTGCCAAAGTTTGTTTTTAAAAATGCAGTCAGGTGTTTAACTGATGTTTTATACCCTTTCAAGGTGTTCTCTTCAAAACCGTTTCCGATCAGCGATTTCAGGCGCATATTATGTTCTTCGAACAATTGCATAAGATATCGGCCTTTTTCTGCCTTGCCTGATAATTGGTTTTTCAAACTTTCGGAAGTGATCGGCTCACCGCTTTCCAATAACATCTGGTGAGCTATCCTAATTTTGGTTTGAATAGTGTCGAGATAGGTGTTTAACATTCGTGATTCTTCTTTGGTGCCGATGCATCTTCCGGCATCGCCGTTCCAGCGGCTGATTTCACAGCTTCTTCCGGCAGAAAGTTCTGATCTTCTGCCATTTACAGTTATACGGATGTAGATAGGAACAGGACCCTTGTTCCAGGTCTTTTGCTTCTTTAAATAAAAAAGCAGGGCGAAATTTGTCTTCATAAACAAGCTTTAAGGGTAAAACAAAGTTAAGCTTGCATCCTTCAGAAATCAAGATGTTTAATGACTAAACAAGTTGATTATCAATTGTTTATATCATTTTCGGTGAGTAAATACCTAGCCTGTTTTTGCTCACCTTAATTGTCTCTTTTTTAATGAGAATTGGTGTATAAAATGGCATTTTGGCGCAAACAAAAAGACCTGCAATCATTTGATTTGCAGGTCTTTAGTGTTTTTTGATACTGTTTTTCGTAGCCCGTAGGGGAATCGAACCCCTGTTTCAAGAATGAAAATCTTACGTCCTAACCCCTAGACGAACGGGCCATTTATGGCATTTTCCCATTAATCGGATTTTAATAACCCTTATTTTGGGATTGCAAAGATATAGCTTTAATGATAAATTAAAAATATTCTTTTAAAAAAATTTCTTTTTAGTTCTGCTGAGGAAGTGAGGATAAAAGACAGCGGTAATTGTGCTGTCCTTTTCTGAATAAAAATTAATGATTGCCATACAAGCTTCCTGAACTTTACAGTTGTTCTGGTTTGCTAATTTTTACATCAGCCAAACAAATACATAGCGTGTTCATTTTATATCTGTTGCTTAACCGCCTATCTTTATAAACAAATACCAATTTATATGAAAGCTATATGGAACAACCAGGTAATTGCCGAAAGCAATGATACCGTAGTAGTTGAAAACAATCATTATTTTCCGAAAGACAGCGTAAATGCTGAATACTTGAAGCCCTCGCCTACTCATACTACCTGCCCATGGAAGGGCCTTGCATCCTATTATAGCCTTGATGTTGATGGCCTGCACAACCCCGATGCCGCGTGGTATTACCCTGAACCCAAGCCTGCAGCAGCAAACATAACCGGTTATGTTGCGTTTTGGAAAGGTGTTAAAATAACCGACCAGGAATGAAGCAATATGATGCAATTGTAATTGGTGCCGGACAGGCAGGAGGACCGTTAGCAAAAAAACTGGCTCTGGCGGGTAAAAAAACGGCTATCGTAGAAAAACGATGGATTGGCGGCACCTGCGTTAATGACGGCTGTACCCCTACCAAAACTATGGTTGCATCGGCTAAAATGGCTTACCTGGCTGCTAATAGTGGTCCACTGGGAGTAAAGATCAAAAGCTTCTCGGTTGATATGCCGAAGATTAAGAAGCGTAAGGATGAAATTATACACCTGTTTAGAAATGGGAGCAAAAAAGGGTTAGAGTCTGCAAGAAATCTTGATCTTATTTTTGGAGAAGCTGTGTTTACTACCGACAAAACTATTTTAGTAAAGCTAAATAGCGGTCGTAAAACTGAACTCAAAGCCGATCTGATCTTTATCAACACGGGTGCAAAGCCCTTTATTCCTGAAATAGAAGGGCTGGGTGATATTGATTACCTCACATCGACCACGATACTCGATCTGGATCATATTCCTGAACACTTGCTGATAATAGGGGGCAATTATATTGGCCTTGAGTTCGGGCAAATGTTTCGCCGTTTCGGCAGCAAGGTTACAGTGATTGAAAAATCGGGGCGGATTGTGTCGCGCGAAGATGAGGATGTTTCGGCAGAGCTTACTAAAATATTAGCAGACGAATCTATCACTATTCATACCAATGCAACAGCAGGTTATTTCAAGAAAAAGGCTAATGGCAAAATAGTAGCAACCATTAATAAGGATGGTAAGGAGGAAAAGATAAAATGTACGCATGTGCTAGTAGCAGTTGGTCGCACACCACAAACCGGGGCGTTGGATTTGCCTAAAACCGGTGTTAAAACGGATGACCACGGCAATATCATCACCAATGACAAGCTTGAAACCAATATAAAGGGTATTTATGCCCTGGGTGATGTAAAAGGCGGACCTGCATTTACCCATATCAGCTATAACGATTATACCATTGTTTATCGCAATTTGATTGATAAACAAAAGCTTACTATAAAAGACAGGCCGGTGCCGTATTGCATGTTTACCGACCCACAACTTGGCCATATAGGTTTAAGTGAAGCCGATGCAAAAAAGCAGGGCATTAAATATAAAGTAGCCAAATTACCTATGGCCTACGTGGCCCGCGCCATTGAAACCGGGGACACCAGGGGCTTTATGAAAGCGGTGGTTGATCCGGATACTAAATTAATATTGGGTGCAACCATTTTAGGTGCCGAAGGCGGCGAGATCATGACCATACTTCAAATGGCGATGATGGGTGGCATAACCTATGAACAGATCCGTTATTGTGTTTTTGCACACCCGCTTTATGCCGAATCGTTAAATAACCTGTTTATGACTCTTGAGGATTAACCTGAATTTATGATAAAGGTTGAAAAACTGAGCAAACATTTTGGCAAAATAAAGGCCGTAAACGGGATCTCTTTTGAAGTAAAGGAGCATGAAAACCTTATTTTGCTGGGTACCAGCGGCTGTGGTAAAACCACCACCCTAAAAATGATCAACCGGCTTATTGAACCATCCGGTGGTGATATTTTTATTGGCGGGAAAAACATATTTGAGCAACAGCCCGAGGTTTTGAGGCGTGGCATTGGCTATGTTTTGCAAAACAATGGGCTTTTTCCGCATTATACGGTAGCACAAAATATTGCTGTGGTACCGCAATTATTAAAGTGGGATAAAAAACGGACTGAAAAGCGGGTTTCGGAATTACTGGAAAAACTGCATCTCTCTACCGATTATCTGAATGCATACCCAAATGAACTTAGCGGTGGTCAGCAGCAGCGTATTGGCCTGGCAAGGGCCCTGGTTGCAGACCCGCCTGTTTTATTGATGGACGAACCCTTTGGCGCCCTGGATAATGTTACCCGCTCAAAAATACATGCAGAGTTTAAAGCGCTTGATGAGCTGAAAAGAAAAACCATTATAATGGTTACCCACGATGTACAGGAAGCTTTTGAACTGGGTGACCGTATATGCCTTATGGATAAAGGAAAAATAGTTCAGGAGGGCACACCAACGGAGTTGTTATTCAATCCTGAAAACCGTTTTGTTAAAAGCTTTCTGCAAGAGCAGCGCCTGCAGCTTGAATTTAAAACAATACGGATGTACGACATCTGGAAATGGTTGCCGACACAACCGCCAAAAGGTGGTGCAGGTTTGGCTGCCGATACAAGTTTTTGGAGCGGGCTTGAGTATTTTAAATTCGAAGCGGCTGAAACTATAAACATCAGTCATAAGGAAAGTCATGAGATCAGGTCGGCAAGTTTTGAGCAATTAATGTCGGCTTTTTATCAATATAAAAAACAACTGGCCCATGAATGAGCAGCAGCAAACCTTATGGGACTTTATGCAGCAGCAAAGCGATAAACTGGCAACACAAACGCTGCAGCACATCGGGCTTACATTTGTGTCGCTTTTTATCGCTGTGCTTATAGGTTTGCCTTTGGGTATTCTCATCTCACGAAGGCAAAAATTATCCGGTCCCGTTTTAGGTGTTGCAGGTATTTTGCAAACTATCCCCAGCATTGCTTTATTGGGCTTTATGATCCCCGTTTTAGGTATCGGGGCAAAGCCAGCTATTGCTGCTTTACTGCTTTATGCGTTATTGCCTATTATCCGCAATACCTATACGGGTATTACCGGGGTCGACGCAGCTGTTAAGGAGGCCGCTGTTGCTATGGGCATGAGTAAATGGCAAGTGCTGTTTAAGGTTGAACTGCCTTTGGCTATGCCTGTAATATTTGCCGGCATCCGTACGGCTACCGTTATAACTGTGGGGGTAGCTACGCTGGCATCGTATATTGCTGCAGGTGGCTTGGGCGAATTTATTTTTGGCGGCATCTCGCTCAATAATACTAACATGATACTGGCCGGCGCTATACCGGCTGCATTATTGGCTATTTTGTTTGACTTTTTACTATCGCGACTGCAAAAGCTCAACCTTAAAAAGGTAAAAACTGCGGCAACAGCGATGCCGTTTGTGCTGATATTACTTTCCTCCTTTTATTTACTGCCATCTGCCTATGGAAGCAAGTTAAAAGCGGGTTTTACCCCAGAGTTTATGGGCAGGCAGGATGGTAACCTTGGGCTGCAAAGCAAGTATGGTTTAAATATCCGGACAGTTGTTATCAGCGATGCGGTAATGTATAAAGCAGCTTATGAAAAACAACTGGATGTAATCAGCGGCTACTCAACAGATGGCAGGTTAAAGGCGTATGACCTGGTGGTTTTGGATGATGACAAAAAAATATTCCCGCCTTATTATGCCGCGCCAATTGTAAGAGAAAATTCGCTAAAAAAATTTGCATTATTAGAAAAAATACTAAATTTGTTAGCTGAAAAAATAAATGACAGCACCATGACTGCCTTAAATTATAAGACTGATTATCTTCACCAAAGCCCCGAGCGGGTGGCAAAAGATTTTTTAGTTGCTAATAAATTATGGAAGCCGGCGCGCAATGGGAATAATGGAATTGTTAGGATAGGATCAAAAATTTTTGGCGAGCAATATATCCTGGCAAGCATATACAGTATGTTGATAAAAGGTTATTCTGATTATGATGTAGTTACAAAAACAGGACTTGGTGGTACCAAAATTTGTTTTGATGCTTTAACCAATGATCAGATTGATTTTTACCCGGAATATACCGGTACCGGCTTACTGGCCATTTTGCAGCCATCGCCAAAAACAATCGATTCATTAACGCATAGCAAGGAAGCGACTTATAATTATGTGCAAAAGGAGTTTGAAAAAAAGTATAACATAAAATGGTTAAAACCTGTGGGATTTAATAATGCTTATGCCTTAATGATGAGGAAGAAACAAGCGAAAGACTTAAATATTAAAACAATTTCTAACCTTAAACGATATTTAGAAATCAAATAACTGTAATGGATATAGCTGACTGTTACAAAAAAGTACGGAAACGAACGGAGCAGATATGCGAACCTTTGCAAACAGAGGACTACGTAGTGCAGCCCGTTGTTGATGTTAGCCCACCCAAATGGCACATTGGGCATGTAACCTGGTTTTTTGAAACCTTTATCCTGAAACCCTACTTTATGGGCTACCAGGAATACAACCCCGATTATAATTATGTTTTTAACAGTTATTATGAGACCGTTGGCAACCGTGTTATCCGTACCGACAGGGGTAATTTAAGCAGGCCGACTGTTGCTGAAATTTACAAATACAGAGAATATGTTGATGAAGCAATGGCAAATTTTTTATGTGAAGAACCATCTGCCGATGTTAAAGAATTGCTGATACTTGGTTTTAACCATGAAGAACAGCACCAGGAGCTTTTATATACCGATATTAAATATATTTTGGGTCATAATCCATTATTTCCGGCTTATTCAAAAGATTATGTATCGCCAAAGGTTGAATGGGTTGAAAACGGCGAATTCATTAAAATAGATGAAGGGGTTTATGAGATAGGTTTCGAGGGTGACGGTTTTTGTTTTGACAATGAGCTTAACCGGCATAAAGTTTATTTAAATGCTTTTGAGATCAGCCCTAACCTGGTTAGCAATGCTGAGTATCTGGAATTTATAAATAATGGCGGCTATCACGATTTTCGCCACTGGCATGCCGAGGGTTGGGACTGGGTAAAAACCAATAAGGTTGAAGCCCCGCTTTACTGGCATTTGATTGATGAGCATTGGCATAATTATACCTATAATGGACTGGAAGCATTGAACTTGAAAGAGCCTGTTTGCCATATCAGTTATTTCGAGGCTTATGCCTATGCTTCGTGGAAAGGCCTGCGTTTGCCTACGGAATTTGAATGGGAAGTTGCAGCAACACAATTTAGCTGGGGCAAAAGCTGGGAGTGGACAGAGAGCTCATACCTGCCTTACCCTGGTTTTACAAAAGCCCCGGGCGCAATTGGTGAGTATAATGGCAAATTTATGGTGAACCAAAAGGTGCTTCGCGGCGCATCGGAAGTTACAACGCCGGGGCATAGCCGAATAACATACAGGAATTTTTTTCAAACCAATTTAAGATGGCAATTTACCGGCATAAGGCTGGCTAAGTAATACCATTAAACCCCCATTATGGGCCAAGCGCAAGAATAAAAATGAATAAAAGTGTATATGATAGTTTCATTGCATATAAGAAACAAATTATTCCAATGAAAAACATTGAAACAACTTTAGCAAAAGCCGAAGTAAATGGACTTTCGCACTGTACCACAAGCAAGTTTTATGAGGACCTAATTTGCGGATTAAGCTCAACCCCTAAATTTTTGAGCTCGATGTATTTTTATGACGCCATTGGCGATAAGCTTTTCCAGGACCTGATGAACTGTGAAGAGTATTATCCTACCAATTGCGAAACGGAAATATTCTCCGAAAAAACAGCTGAAATTTGTGATGCCCTTATTGGTGAAGGTGACGCCTTCGACCTGATAGAATTAGGGGCTGGGGATGCCACAAAGTCGGCGTATTTGTTAAAATACCTGATGGAAAACGGGGCTGATTTTAGTTACCTGCCTATAGATATATCATCCAACGTAATTTCATATCTCAACATAACCTTGCCGGTAACGCTGCCCGGCCTACAGATGACAGGCCTTAACGGTGAGTATTTTGATATGCTTACAAAGGCAGCATCAATTTCGAGCAAGCGTAAGGTGGTTATGTTTTTAGGCTCCAACATCGGCAATATGCCTGTTGATGTGGCTGAACAGTTTTGCACAAACGTTCGTAATCATTTATCGCCTGGCGATATGGTACTGATCGGTGTCGATCTAAAGAAAAATCCGGCAACGGTATTGGCTGCCTATAATGATAAAGAGGGCATTACTAAACGGTTTAATCTTAACCTGCTTGAACGCGCAAACCGGGAGCTTAATGCTGATTTTGACATCAGCAAGTTTGAACATTATCCAACTTACGACCCTGAAACCGGGGCTTGTAAAAGCTACCTGGTAAGCACGATTGACCAGGATGTTAGCATAAATGGCGCAGAAACGATTCATTTTGAAAAAGATGAATACATTTTTATGGAGATATCACAAAAGTTTACCGTTGAGCAAATTGATGAAATGGCTGTAAAAGCATCGTTTAAACCTGTCGGGAACTTTTTCGACAGCAAAAAATGGTTTACTGATGC
>Ga0206904_1115_pt1 | contig 19852 bp, 17 predicted proteins | sample Alteio_BWOrgHeat_42_FD_152981 | JGI IMG/M metagenome (GOLD analysis project Ga0206904, IMG submission 152981) | Enriched cells from forest soil in Barre Woods Harvard Forest LTER site, Petersham, Massachusetts, United States -... | ecosystem: Environmental > Terrestrial > Soil > Temperate forest >...
CCATTTTATCCTGGCAATTATGGCGACGGCCAGCGTGATCGTGCACGCCATCAAAGGAAGTTATAATGATCCGAAGATCCTGAACATGGTAATCGGATTGATCATTGGTGTGATACCGGGTGCCCAGATCGGAGCCTGGCTTTCCCATAAATTAAAAAGTCATATTATTATCCGTGTCCTGGCCGTTTGCCTTGGACTTGTCGGAATCCGGATCCTTTTAAGCTGACGGGCAGCTAGTTCATCAATGTTTCAGCCATAAAAAGGTAGGGATCGATGGAATATTCCCGCTGTTTAGGACCTGGAAATTCATAAAAATCAAGCGCCAGAAAAGATTGTGTTGTGTGGATTTGCCAGAGCCAGAGCTTTTTTGTCATATCCCGTAAAAGGTCCAGCTCGGGAATCAGTTCTTTTACAAGCCCGTCCCAACAGGCTTTTTCCAGCTGTTCAATAGCGTAAAGATTTTGAGCCCCGGGGCTATCCTTGTCTGCCCATTGACGGTGTGCAAACTGGGTATCTGTCTTTATAAGTACTTCCTGTTGTGTAATAATTGGTTTCATAACGGTGGGTATTAGGTCCTGTATATTAGACGCAGAAAAATATAAAATGTAAACGCAGGAGACTGAAAATATTGTTAATTCCTGGACGCCCTGAGATGTACCTTGGGCTGGATTTACGCTTGATATAAAGAATTTTCATGCTGGGAAATATTTTAATTATAGATGACGAGGACAAATTGCGGAACCTGCTTTCGAGAATCATTAAGCTGGAAGGTTTTGCCGTAAGAGAAGCGGCTGATCTGAAATCCGCAAAAAAATTGCTGGAAAAAGATATACCAGAAGTAATACTCTGCGATGTAAAGCTGCCGGATGGGAACGGGGTTGATTTTGTAAAGGAGGTAAAACTCAGGTATCCCGAAACTGAACTGATTCTGCTCACTGCCTATGGAAATATTGCCGACGGCGTGCAGGCCATGAAGAACGGCGCATTCGATTATATCACAAAGGGGGATGACAATGAAAAAATAATTCCGTTACTGAACCGCGCTATCGAAAAGATCCAATTAAAAAAACGGGTTGTTCAGCTGGAGAACAAATTCAAAAAAACCTACGACTTTGATAATATCCTGGGCGAATCCGACCAAATCCGGGCAGCCGTTGCGCTGGCAAGAAAAGTTGCCGGAACAGATGCAACCGTTTTACTGGCTGGCGAAACCGGAACAGGTAAGGAGGTATTTGCACAGGCGATTCACAATGCCAGCCGCCGTCAGCGGAATCCGTTTGTGGCGCTGAATTGCAGTACACTGAACAAGGAACTTTTAGAAAGTGAACTCTTCGGACACAAAGAGGGATCTTTTACCGGGGCAACAAAGGATAAAAAAGGCCTGATGGAAGAAGCCGATACAGGAACATTATTCCTGGATGAAATTGGTGAAATGCATATCGACCTGCAGGCCAAACTGCTTCGTGTGCTGGAAACCCGTGAATTTATTAAAGTGGGTGATACAAAGCCCACCCGTTCTGATACACGTATCATTGCCGCTTCAAATAAAAATTTACTGAATGAAGTTTCTTCCGGAAAGTTCAGGGAAGACCTTTATTACCGCCTGAATGCATTCACGATCCTGTTGCCCGCGCTGCGCGACAGAAAATCAGATATCCCTGTCCTGGCAAAGCATTTCCTGAAGGTCTATGGAGAAAAAACAAACCCGGCCGTAAAATCCATCAGCAAAGATTTTTTGGACGCATTAAAAAAACATGAATGGAAAGGAAATATCCGGGAGCTTAAAAATATTATCGAACGATCACTGATCGTTTGCAATGGCAGCGAATTGACGCCCCTTGATCTGCCGCTGGAATTCTCTGACTCCGATCCGAAGAACAATCATTTGTCTGATTTCGATCTGGCAAGTGTTGAAAAACTGCATATCCAGCACGTTCTCAATCACACCAGAAACAACAAGTCTGAAACAGCCCGGTTGTTAAATATCGGATTATCCACCTTATACCGTAAAATGGAGGAATATAATATCCAGTAGCGTTATGCCGGAACCGGAAAAAAATAGCGCTCGTTTCATAGACCTCATCCGTCGGTCCCGGCGTGGCAAGTTTAAAATATACATTGGAATGAGCGCAGGTGTTGGCAAAACATACCGGATGCTGCAGGAAGCGCATACACTCCTGCGAAACGGGGTCGATGTACGGATCGGTTATATTGAAACCCATGGCAGAAAAGAAACAGAACAACTCATAGCAGGACTTCCACTGATACCCCGGAGAAAACTATTTTATAAAGGAAAAGAACTGGAAGAACTGGATGTGCAGGCAATCATCAACGGGCATCCGGAAATCGTAATAATTGATGAACTGGCGCACACTAATATTGAAGGAAGCAAAAATGAAAAACGCTGGCAGGATGTAATGGATGTTCTGGATGCAGGAATCCATGTGATCAGTGCCGTAAATATCCAGCATATTGAAAGCCTCAATGAAGAAGTAAAAGCGATTACGGGCATCGGGGTAACTGAAAGAATTCCGGATAATGTGCTGAAGCAGGCCGATGAAGTCGTAAATATCGACCTTACGGCCGACGAACTGGTGATGCGTTTAAAGGAGGGGAAAATCTATGCGGCCGAAAAAATAGCCCAGGCTTTAAATAACTTTTTCCAACCGGATAAAATCCTGCAGCTCAGAGAATTGGCCCTGACAGAAGTAGCGAGTCAGGTGGAACGTAAAATAGAGACCGAACTCCCAAAAGCACCCGGCAGGGATGAACGTTTAATGGCCTGCATCAGCAGTAACCATGAAATTGCAAAAATGGTGATTCGCAAAACGGCCCGGCTTGCCTCATATTATCATTCGGACTGGTATGTTTTATATGTGCAAACGGAAAAAGAGCGCGGTGACAAGATCGGGCTTGCTTCACAGCGTCACCTGATCAATAATTTCAAACTGGCTGTGGAATCCGGTGCTGAAGTGATCCGGGTAACCAATAACAATATTGCACGCGGAATCATAGAAACGGCTGAGGGCAGAAAAATAACCACCATCTGTATCGGCAAACCTCACCTGAGTCTGATTAAAGTAATTTTAAACACGGCTGTTTTTAACCAGATGCTGAACAAATTATCCGAAGCAAATATTGACATCGTAATATTATCATGAAATGGCAGTAAAATTAAAAACCAAATTAACCGTCGGGTTAATTTTTCTGTTCAGCGTGATCCTGATTTTCGGCATCCTGGGAACGATCAATATAAACCTCTTAAGCCGCGATGCCGATCTTATTTTAAAAGATAATTACGAATCCATCCAATATGGAAATAATATGCTTAAGGCGCTGGAATCTATGGAAACGCGGAAAGATGCTCGGGCTGTTTTTCTCGATAACTTAAATAAACAGGAAGCCAATATAACGGAACCCGGCGAGAAAGAACTTACACTGGAGATTCGAAGAAACTATGAAGAATTATTAGCCAACCCCAAAGATCCGTCCAATTATCCCGAGATCAGACAGTCCATTCTCCAGATGCTGGATCTGAATTCTTCTGCGATATACCGTAAAAATGCCTTTGCCCAGGCCACGGCCCGAAATGCCAAGCGCTGGCTGACCATCATTTTCACTATCCTGACCCTGGTTTCATTCACATTTATTTTTAATCTGCCCGGCATCATTTCGGAACCCATCAGGTCGCTCTCAGACGGGATAAAGGAAATCGCCAATAAAAACTATAAAAAACGAATTTTTCTTAAGCAGAAAGATGAGCTGGGGGACCTCGCCATGGCATTCAATTCAATGGCCGAAAAGCTCGATATGTATGAACACAGCAATATTGCCAAAATGCAATTCGAAAAAAGCCGGATTGAAACCATCATCAACCAGATGCGGGATGGCATTATCGGTTTGGACGCCAAAATGAATATTCTTTTCCTGAACGTAGTTGCGCAAAAACTGATGGGATTAAAGGAAACCGATATCGTCGGAAAATATGCCCCTGATATCGCCCTGAAAAACGACCTGATGCGAAAATTACTTCAGACGGACCCGGATAAAAAGGATCTGAAAATTTACCTGGACGATAAAGAAGGATTCTTCAACAAAGATGTCCTCGACGTGACCAATAACAAAGAGGTGATCGGCCAGGTGATCGTACTTCGGAATATTACCATATTCCATGAACTCAACGAAGCAAAAACCAATTTCATCGCCACGGTATCCCACGAATTGAAAACGCCGATCTCCTCCATTAAAATGAGCACCCGTTTATTAACTGATGAAAGAACCGGACCACTTACGCAAGATCAGACACAGCTGGTAAGCAGCATCAGCGATGATACCGACCGCCTGCTGAAGATTACCAGTGAACTGATCAATATGGCCCAGGTCGAAACCGGGAATATTCAATTTAATATACAACCCTGTTCGATTGTTTCTATTGTCGACGATGCACTGGATGCCGTCCAGGTTCAGGCACAGCATAAAAATATTTCCATTACAAGCACGATTTCGCCGGATACACCTATGATTGAGGCAGATAAGGAAAAAACAACCTGGGTTCTGATCAACTTTCTAACCAACGCAATTAAATATTCCTTCGAATCTTCTATCGTGGAAATTTCAGGAGTCCCGAAAGATGAACGGGTGGAACTAATTGTAAAAGATCATGGACGGGGTATAGATGAGAAATTCCTTCCCCGGGTTTTCGACCGTTATTTTAAAGTCCCCGGTTCGCCCGAGCGTTCGAGAACCGGCCTGGGCCTTGCCATTTCGAAGGAATTTATTGAGGCGCAGGGTGGTAAAATCTGGGTTCATAGCAGTCTGGGCGAAGGAAGCGAATTCGGGTTTTCGTTTGAGTCGCACAGTTAGTCACTAAGTGTAAACCATTAGCCCAATTTTTATTCTCTTTTTTTTAAGAATTGGCAGATGCTCTTTGTGAATTAATTAAGTAATCATTTATTTACCTTAACCGTATTATTCACAAAAATGTAAAAATCATGCCCAGAATTCTACTCACTCTGCTGATTGTTTTTTTCTTTTCTCATGCCGCAAATGCGCAGTTCAATAGGGGCGACATACTTTTAGGCGGAGAAATTTCTTATAATCAAAATAAGACGACCAGCAATTATCAATCGAACTCCAACTCACAAATTGCCAACTTTCAGATTTCAATCGGCAAAGCCATAAATAACAATGCCGTTTTCGGATTGAATCTTGGTTATTCGCCATACTCTACTTCGAATTATTATACTGGAATTTCAGGTCCCGTTGATTATAAGAGTCATACTTACCTGATCGGCATTTTTTACCGGAAATACTACCCCATCGGAAAACAATTCTATTTTTTTGGTGAGGCGGGCGGGTCTTACAATGGCGGACCCATATCGGGCAAGGACACTCTTGGAAATAAACTTCTATCCGGTTCGTCCAGCGGCGGAATCCTGGGCGTTACACCCGGAATTTCATTCAAAATTTCAAAGTTGTTGATGCTGGAACTTGGCCTGCCTAATTTCTTCTATGCAAACTATAGTTCGAGTAAATCAACTATACAGTCTCAAACTTCCAAATCCAGTCAATTTTCAATCGGAACAAGTCTCAGTTCGTCTCCGCTCGAGGGTCTGGCCATTGGTTTTAAGCTGGTTTTATAAATGTGTCTGGTTGTTCGCCAGTCCGCTCACCGGGTGATCGGAATAAATAATAACATCTCCTGCCCTGACTTCCTCATCCTTTGATGAATTCAATATTTTGAAAAGCACTTTATGTTTGCCTTTTGGTAAATCGTATTTCCAGCACAGCTCATGCCGGCGACCGGTGAAACTCACCGGCAACTGAATCGTTTCGACCAGCTTTCCGTCGATATATAATTCTGCATTGAATGAAAAATCAGAATGACTGTCCCATTTCGATGCATCCCCTTTCATAACAAAACCGGTTCCTTCAAATTCAAAGTCGATCTGTTTTTTATCGTCTGACCAGTGGACCGGTTTTTTTAGAACAGGATACAAACCCTCAAAACTCTTTTCAAACCTTACAGCCACCGGTTTCTGTGCTTTGATCCGGATCTGATCTCCGTCTACGGTACCACCATTACGCCGGATATTTTCCAGCGCATGCTTCATCCCGATTTCATAAACCGAATTCAGCGACATCACGGTATACTTAAACGGAATGGACTCCGCTTCGGTTAATCCCATTTTCCAGTAAGCCGGAATCTGGTCATAGCCCAACAGGGCGCCCAATATCCCGCCGGCCGACGATGGATTGCAGTCCGCATCCTGGCCGCACCGGGTGGCTATCTCAAGGGTCCTGGTAAAATCTTTATTCCCATACAGCAATCCCATCACCACATACGCGGCATTTACTTTTGCATCTATATTGAAAGGAGCAAACACCCCATCCGGGCAACCAATATCGTTGGCCCATTTTTTCTGCACTTCCAGCCAGGTTTGTTTCCAGTCTTCCGGGTATTTTGCGTGCCACCCGATTACATCACGAATGCATTGATGAAATTCACTTTGTGCCGGAATCGTTTTTAACGCTTCTTCAATAATAAACAGGATACTGTCTGATGTAAATGCAAGTGTATACATGGCACCTACAAATACGCCCCCATACCAGCCGTCCCCATAATTCATAATATGGCCGATTTTGTCGGAGATCGCAGAAGCAGTATTGGGCATCGCCGGACTCATCAGTCCTGCAAAGTCGGATTCAATCTGGTAATCTATACAATCGGCATGCGGGTTATTCTTCCAGAACCCGGATAGGGGTGGATGAATTCCATGAAGAATATTGTACCGTGCCGCCTGGTTTGCATGCCACAGACTGTAGCCGGCCCGGGCAAATGCATTGGCAAAGGAATCCGCTGGCGCATCCAGGCCGTATTTCTCAAATACGTCCACAAAAGTGAGATCCATATACAGGTCATCGTAGAGGTAAGGATTATTCAGCATGGTTTCTTTCAGATAACCATTGTACCAAAGCAATGGCTGGTAGTCTCCGATAAAACTTCCTTCAAAGCGAAACTCATAGGACCCTCCAAACGTAACGCCGATCGTTTGACCGGCCCAGCCGCCTTTGATTTTATTCTGCAAGGCCTGGCGGCTGATCAGAATATCGCTTTTTACAGATGGATCCGGATTGTTTTGGGCAATCAGCGGCCCCGATATAAATAACAACAGAATGAATATTTTCAACCATTTCATATAGCATGCATTTAAACCCGGCTGGAAAGTTCAGCTGAACAAATTACCGAATAAGATTTAAATGCTGATTCAGTATCTTGGCCATTCGATTCAGCCAGATGCAGAAACTCATTTTTCCCTTCTTACTATCCGGCGCATTTCTCTTTGTCTCCTGTGGCCCTGGGAAAACCGGAAATACGATTTCTACCGACTCCGTCAGTATTGCGCAGGGTCAGGCTTTATTCCAAAATAATTGCAGCGGTTGTCATAGTTTCAGGCAGGATGGGATTGGCCCGGATTTATCCGGTGTAACAGAAACGGATTCTGTCAGTTGGCTGAAAAATTTCATCCACGCCCCTAAAACTTTTATCGAAGCTGGCGACGGGCATGCCAAAAAATTGTTTGCAGACTATCATTCAGTCATGCCCGCGTTTCCGGCATTTAGCGACGAAGAAATGAATCATTTGATTTCCTTTCTTAATACGAAAAGGGGTCGCAATAATGAAACGGATGATTCGCTTTCCATTAAAAACCCGGTGCCCGAGAAAATCGCGGCATCCGATATTCAGGCAGGCCTGGAACTGATTGCACAGATACCGGCCAGCAACGACAAAGAACCGCTGACACGTATTAGTAAAATGGACTGGAATCCGGCTGCGAAAGCCTGGTTCATACTGGATCAGCGGGGGAAATTATATAAGCTTGCTGATCAACAGCCCATCGCCTGGCTCGACATTTCGAAATGGAAGCCAAAATTCATCAATCAGCCCGGGCTCGCGACGGGTTTCGGATCATTTGCGTTTCATCCCGATTTTGCACACAACGGGATTTTTTATACCACGCACACCGAAGAGGCGCATACAAAAAAGGCGGACTTCCCCCTCCCGGACACCATAAAACAGACCCTTCAATGGGTGCTCTGCGAATGGAAAACACCGGATCCGCTTTCTGCCGCTTTTAATGGTGCCTGCCGTGAGCTGTTAAGAATAGATATGGTGTCCGGTATTCACGGAGTCCAGGAAATCATATTTAATCCCGCATCAAAACCGGGCGATGAAGATTATGGATTGCTTTATATCGGCGTGGGCGATGGGGGAGCGGTTGAAAATGGCTATCCTTTTCTTACCCGTCATCCCAACAATATCTGGGGAACCATCATACGAATCAATCCATCCGGAAAAAACAGTGTAAACGGGCAATACGGGATTCCCGCCCAAAATCCATATTCAAATAATCCCGATCCAAATACAGTCCGCGAAATCTATGCCGCCGGATTCAGAAATCCCAACCGGATAAGCTGGACGCGCAAAGGCCTGATGCTTTCCACGAATATCGGACAGGCGCATATTGAAGCCATCGATATTATTTTAAAAGGCAATGACTATGGATGGCCCATAAGGGAAGGCAGGTTTGCCATGCATCCGGGTCTGGAAATGAACAAACTTTATCCACTTCCAGCCAACGACAGCATATTTCATATTAACTATCCCGTTGCTGTCTATGATCACGATGAGGGTAATGCCATTGCTGGCGGCTTTGAATATACCGGGAAAAATATTCCTTCTTTCGCCGGTAAATATTTATTTGGTGATATTCCGACCGGAAGACTGTTCTATGTAAATGTGGCCGATTTAAAACCTGGGAAATCAGCCCTTGTAAAAGAATGGTTTGTCGCGCTGAACGGAAAACGTTTAACACTACGGGAAATATGCGGCCAGGATCGGGTAGACCTGCGCTTCGCCCGGGATGAAATGGGTGAAATGTATATTTTCACAAAACCCGATGGAAAGATTTATCGGTTAACGAATTTCAAATAAGAGCCGCATAAGCCGCCAGGCCCGACCAATTACTTCAGCTTCACGTATCTTTCGATATTCAGACGATTCACGCCCAGCTTTTCGATTTTCTCAATTCCGGTTTGCGTAAGCGAGTCGTTCTGAATTTGCACCTGGAAACTAAAATCATTTCCCTCCCACTCACGGTCGTCGCAAAATTGCAGGTGCTCTGTATAGGAGCTGTCAGTTAATGTATAAGTCCCGGCACCGGAAGTATAGAACTTGAGCGAATCTTTCCCCTTATTCAGGTCATGGCCAACAAAAGAAAAATGGGACCCGTTGATGATCTTTAAAAACTTCCTGGTCTTTGTATAATCCGTAAAGGTCGTATCCTTCCCCTGAATAGTGGTACCGGAAACCAGTTCCCAGGTTCCGATCATCGGATTTACCGGGCTGACGGATTTATCCGTATTCTGTTTCGATTCACAGGAAAAAAGGGTGCAGGCAAATAAAAAAAACAGCGTTCTGATTTTCATTGACAAAATTTTTTAACTGGAAAGATAGGTAAAGAACTGCTTTCGATTGTTTAATGTGATGCGATTCAAGGCCCGCAGGTTTCATGTTTTCAAAGTAAGCAGGTAAGCCGCCTCCAGGAGTTTTTCTATATTTTGATAATAGGGTAGTATTTCTTTTACTTCAATACTTTCTGCCACGCTAAAATTCGATAAGGCCGCCTCCATCCATAAATGTATCGATAGTTTCCATTCCGGTAAACTCTGTTGTTCAAAGAATTCAGTGATAACCGGCAGGAACAAAGCCTGATTTTTTTTTACTTCCCCTTTGTTGTTTTTCCTTTTTATATAGATAAGATAACAGGCTTCGATTAACCCCTCCAGTTGTTCATAAAAATAGAGCAGATTGCCGGGCGCTCCTTCATTCCACGAGTATTTTTCGGCAATCGCTGCTTCACAAAATTTCCGGAACATTTTCTTTATCCCGGTTAAATCATAAAAACGATATAAGTTTTGAATCGTTTCCAGAGGATTAATCTTATCCGGGCTTATTTTTTCTGTGAACATCAGCCTGTAGAAATGATGGCTGATCCCCCCCGCCGCACTTTTCGACATAAAATATATAATTTTCGGACAGGGTCAGCCGCCCGTAGTGTTCAACCCAGCGCTTCATAACACCGAAGACTCTTTGCGGATCTATGATTTCCTGGTTCTTTTTTTTGAATGGTATTTAACCTCATCTTCGGCCATCTGTATGGCTTTTAAACCCAGCGACTCTCCTTCAACCACTTCAACCAGTTGATCCGCGAGCCAGAGTGTAAGTAGTTCATCAGCCCCGGTTTTCAATAGTTTGGCAAAAAGCGGAACCTGCTCCTTCTTAGCTTTCCGCTCACCCCTTTCAATTTTACTGAGCATGGGGGTATCCATATTCAGGTGACCGGCCACCTGCCTCAGCAGTAACCGGTTTTCTTCTCTTAGTTGCCGTATCCTCTCCCCGAACTGGTTTGCCATTATCCCGAAATTGACTTGTCAGATATTGACAAATATATGCTAAATATATTAGTATTTCAAAATACTTTTTAATAAATATTTTTATTTTTTTACTGTTTCGGGGTGAACGATGTTTTTAACTTGCATTCTGCGGTAATATTCGCCTCCATGATTATTATTAAAAAAGTTTCGGATCAATCCGAATTAAAAGCCATCAGGAGCCTTCAGCAAAGCAATTTACCGGGGAACCTGGTCCCCGGTGAAGCGGCAGCGGAGGGTTTTGTTACAGCAGAATACTCGTTGGATTTTCTGGAAAAAATGAATAACGAATATCCATCCGTTATTGCAAAAGAAGGTGAACAGGTCGCCGGCTATATTTTAGCTGCTGCCAAATCTATTCGCTTTGAACACGATCTGCTGGGAGACCTTTTTAATGTTATCGATAAGATTGAATACAAAAATCAGCTGCTGAAGCATGCCCGCTATATTATAGCCGGACAGGTATGTGTAGCTAAAAATTACCGGGGACTTGGATTGGTTCAGCGAATGTATCAGGAGTTCAAAAACAGCCTGTCCGGCGATTTTGACTATTGCCTGACGGATGTGGCAGACAACAATCCAAGGTCGTTAAAAGCACATTTGAAATCAGGGTTCCACATTGTTGACACGCTCACCTATGGAGGTCTCAACTGGCAAATCATTCTTTGGGATTGGAGCTGACTAACTCCCAACCGGCTTTTTCTTAACGGTTAGCTCTGCCGGCTATTGCTTACTTTTATTTAGTCAACACCCAACATGCATGCCCGTTTTTTGAAAATCAGTCTGGTCCTGTTTTTTTCAGGTATTTACCAATTCTCCATTGGGCAAAACTTTAATCCATACTATAATTTCAAACAGGTAAATGTTCAAAACGGCCTGGCTGAAAACATTGTTTATCACTTTTTACAGGATAGCCGGGGATATTTGTGGGTGGGCACGCGCAATGGCATTACGCTGTTTGATGGTACCCGCATGATAAACTTTCAGCACGCGGAGAATAATCAGAAAACAATCGCCGGCAACATCATCACCCGAATTCTCGAAGATTCAAATCATGTTGTATGGGTGGGAAATGATGCCGGCATTGACCGGTTCAACCGAACAGATAACAGCTTCACGCATTTTTCCATTCCCATGTCCGATGGCCACCCGGCAAACAACTATTGCGTTTTACTGGGTTTTATGAACACCGACGATCTTTGGTTCATCGACGCTACTTCCAAAGCCCTGAGAATTTTTAATACCAGAACCGGTCAATTCAGATTTATCATGTCAACTGACGCGGTAGACGGTTTGATAAGCGAAGATCCGGCATCCGCGCGAATTCAGATCTGGACCTATCTGAGCATCAGCACCACTCATCTGGTTTTCAAAAACAATTCCCTGATTACCCGCGATCAGTTCTTTAACGGAGATAAAACGAGTGGTCTGCCGCCACAGCTTATCTTTCATGTTTCTCTGCAAAATGACTCCGCCGTGTGGCTCGCTACAGCCAAAGGCCTTATAGAGCTCAACCCGATGACGCGTCGGTTTACGGTGTACAACAAACTGGGTGATGAAACGGTCGGCGAACTACGTTGCGTGGCCCGCTCACCCGCCGGGCTTCTATGGGCTGGCACAGGAAATGAAGGCATCTTTACGTTTGATCCGGTTTCAAAAAAATTCATTGATCATATCCGGAATGAAACCCTGGATCCCTTCAGTCTTTGCAGCAACAATATCGTTTCCCTGTATTTTGACCGCGTCGGAAACATCTGGTGTGGTAGTTATGGAAGTGGCGCCAGCTACGCGCATATCGAAAATAATTTCCTTTCCAAACATCTTTCCAAAAATGAAATGAACCGGTGGCAAAAGGAAAACAATATATCCTGGCTCGGCGCCGATCTGCAGGGAAATATCTGGTGCATGATGCAGGATGTGCAGGGTTTCTGCAAACTCGATTCTTCCCTGCGATTAAAAGAATTCCGCAAGCCCCTGTTGGAAAACGGTATGCCTTTTATTGCCGCTGTATATGAAATGCTTTTCGACAGCAGGTTTACCGCCTGGTGTACCACCGACCGCGGGCTATTCCACTACAATACCCTCACAAACCGGATTAAGCAGGTCGAATATCCCCGTTTATCGAATTCCCTGTTTGGCAGTTATTGGTCAAAAGTTTTAACGCGTTTGCGGGACAGCTCCATCCTGTTTTCAACTTTTGGTGGACTTTACCGCATCGCCCGCCGGCAGGGGAGTGAAACCATAACACCGCTTTCTGCGTTTCAAAAACTTCCGCCAAGACCCTTTGACGTGATCTTCGAGGACCACTCGCACCGGTTATACGTTAAAGAAATGGGTGACAGTCTGTTTATCCTTTCCCCGGGAGCCGGCCCTGGAGACTATACGATCATGAAAAGCATTTTATTTCATCCGGCTGTTTTTCATTTTCAGGAAATCGGTTCCATAATTTATATGGCCACCGATGCGGGGCTCTTCCTCCTGCACGAGAACCGGTTTTCGCTTGAAAAATCATCGATCAATGATTTGCTTCCATTCCTTAGCGTCAAGAATCTGTTAATTGAAAAAAATAAATTCTGGCTCTTTGGCGAAAAAGGTTTGTATCAGTACAATGAACCTGAGCGTTCCGGCCGGCTGTTTTCCATCGAAGACGGCCTGCCCTCCAATGAATTTAAAGAATATACTTTTCTTTACAATGAAACTAAAGGAACCTGCATAGTCGGAACTACGAATGGTATCCTCTCCTTCAACCCCGAAAAATCGCAGGATATTGTTTACCCGCCCAGGGCGCAGCTGATAAACATGTATGTGAATGATTCTTCCACCGGTTTTCTCGCCAACCCCCAGGAATGCACCAACGTAGTGCTGGATCATGACCAGAATACGTTTTCATTTGATTATTCCAGCATCGGGTTCCAGCACGCACAGGCATCTGTCTTCGAATATAAACTGGATGGATTCGATGAACGCTGGATCCGGGGCGGTACCACACATTATACCCGATACAGCCGGATTGCCCCCGGCACCTATACCTTTCGGCTGCGTACCCTGGATGCCAAGGGAAAAATCAGCCCCTTCATGAAGACCCTGGCGATTGTAATCAGAAAAGCTTTCTGGCAAACGAATCTTTTCAAAATGCTGATGGGCGTAGTATTTGGACTTATTATCTGGATGATGATTAAATGGTATCTCAATATCCGGATACGCAAACAGCAGGTCGAATTTGAAAAACTGCAGGCAGTGGAAAAAGAAAGGACCCGGATTGCGACGGATATGCATGATGATCTGGGAGCCGGATTATCGCGGATCAAATTCCTCAGCGACACGATCGGAATGAAAAAACAGGCAGAGCAGCCCATCGACGAAGACATAGGCAGCATCAGCAACTACGCCAACGAAATGATTGGAAAAATGGGCGAGATAGTTTGGGCTCTTAATGAAAAAAATGATTCGCTCAGCGACCTGTTGTCCTATACCCGGGCTTATGCGACCGAATACCTGCTGAATAATGGCATCCCCTGCCAGGTAATTGCTCCGCCAGAATTCCCATCGGTTTTCGTGAGCGGGGAGTTCCGCCGGAATATCTACCTCACCATGAAAGAAGCGCTGCATAATATTGTAAAACATGCGCGGGCTGACAAGGTGACAATTACCATACATATCGACCAAAACCTGATCGTCGGAATAGAGGATGACGGGATCGGATTCGATGGTCTGCATATCCGGCCCTTCAGCAATGGCATGACCAATATGAGAAAACGAATGAAAGATATTGGCGGAGAACTGGAAATAATTCAAAACAGGGGCACCCTGATCATTTTATCAGCACCCCTGCCAGGGTAACTTTCATTCTATAGGTTCCTGTGTTTTTTAAATTTAATTTCAACGCTTTCCATGCAAATTACCCTGGCGATAGTTGAAGATCTTGATGAAGTGAGGGAAGGACTGAAAAACTTCCTGGCATTGGGTCACGATTTTAAGGTGCTGGGCACTTATAAATCGGGAGAAGAAGCGGCCGAAGCCATTCCGCTTCTGCAGCCCGATATCGTGATCATGGATATCAATCTGCCCGGCATGAGCGGCATTGAATGCGTACGTATTATCCGGAAATTAAATATCCCGACCCAGTTCATGATGTTCACTGTGTATGAAAACGATGAAAAAGTATTCGAAGCATTAAAAGCAGGCGCTTCCGGTTACCTTTTGAAAAATACCAGTTTAATTCAAATTATCGAGGCATTGAAGGAACTCTATCAGGGTGGCTCACCGATGAGTGCCAATATTGCCCGTAAACTGGTAAGAAATTTCCAGGAACAAACAAAGCATGAAACACCCGCGGACATAACTCCCCTCTCCAACCGGGAAAATGAAACCCTGCACCTGCTCTCCCAGGGTCTTCTGTATAAGGAAATCGCCGACAAGCTCGGCATTTCCACCAGCACGGTACGGCAGCATATTCACCGGATCTATGAGAAGCTGCACGTACAAAACCGCACAGAAGCCATCAATAAGGCCTACAATAAAATGTAGTTGACAAAAACGTTGTGAACCCCGGCTCACAGGGCATTTGCCGGGGGACATGTAACTTTTGTTCTATTGTTTGGAGAAAGGGGAAGAACTATCTTTTAAGAAATTTTATATGAAACCCCTATACTGTTTTTTACTGATCCTCTTTCCTGCTTTCGTCTTCAGTCAGCAGGACAGTGCCGCAACTAAAACAACAACACCCAAACAGGATACCGTACCTGCCACAACAAAAACGGCACCACCCAAACAGGAACACAAGTCCATTGGGTTTGGTATAAAAGCAGGACTGAATTTTACAAATATCACGGGAGCTTCTTCTATCAACAATGGCAGTGAAACGGGCTACCAGGTTGGTCTTTTCCTGGATCCCAGTTCAAAATCCATCCTGAGCTCGAGAACAGAGCTGCTCTATTCCCACCAGGGTTATAATTATGCGACCGGCCAAACTACCGGGTCTGTTTTCCTGGACTACATCACACTGGCCCAGCTGATGTCCATCAACATCACTCATTTTGTTCAGATACAAATCGGCACCCAGATATCCTACCTTATTAATGCGAAGGCTGACAGCAGCAATAAAATGTCTACCGGATATGCGCCGGCCGACAACTTACTGAACTACTACAACCGGGTTGATTTCGGATTTGCCGGCGGTCTGGAAGTTCGCCCGTTTATGGGAATCATAGTCGGTGCCCGGTATAATCTCAGTGTGACCAATCTTTATAAAATACCGGATCTGAGCAGTACCAGTGGTGGTCAAACCCCTCCGTCATATATTCCGAGCAGCAGCGATATAAATTTTAAAAATAACCTCTTCCAGATATACGCCGGCTGGCGGTTTTAAATTTTTTGGCCTTATACTTTCGAATCCACTAATCATTACCCTTATCCTTCTAATCAATCCGGTCTGCCCATCTCTCCTGGCAGATCGGGCCCGTATGAAAACAAAAATAAAGACCCGTAAGATGATTCTTCTTACGGGTCTTTCAATATTGAATCAGATATTCATTCGTCAGACCTGGAGTGAAACTCCTGTCCGGATCAGAATTGGAAATAGATAAATGAACTGCTGGCATTCTGGCTGAGCATAATTAATATCAGCATCACTGACCACACGATCCCCAAGAGCCACCAGGACATTTTGCCGGCCACGTTCAGTACCATTGTATTCCGCATTAACCAGTGTGCGATTACGAGTATGACGATGATGATGCTTACTTTGGCGATATCCAGGTAAGCCAGCACGGCGGTGCCGCTGTCATTCCGAACAAACATGGAATGCAGGAGGCGCCAGGCAGAGGTGAAATCTTCCGCCCGGAAAAATACCCAGGTCACGTTAACCAGGAAAAATGTACAAAGAGCCAGGAAAAAATTAGTAACAGTTTTGGGATGGTTGGTTTCCGGTGGAAATGAACCCTCCACGGGTTTTGTAAAAGAAGGCGCAAAAGAACTTTTAATAAAATTGTTTTTACTTTCTACAATTGCCAGTGCGGGCAGTGATTTTTTCCGGCGGGCATCGCGAAACGCTTTTTCAATCCATAGATATAAACCATGCAAAGCTCCCCAGGCAACAAATGTCCACTTGGCCCCATGCCACAGGCCGCCGAGCAACATGGTGACCATCAGGTTAAAGTAGGTCCGGTATTTTCCAAGCCGGTTTCCTCCCAGTGGTATATATAAGTAATCCCTCAGCCAGGACGAGAGCGTGATATGCCATCTGCGCCAAAAATCCGTGAAGCCGACGGCTGCATAAGGGAATAAAAAGTTCTGGGGTAAAATAAAGCCAAGGCATAATGCCGCCCCAATGGCACAGGAGGAATAGCCGGCAAAATCAAAAAATATCTGGCCCGAAAAAGCCAGCACACCCATCCACGCATCCAGGGTTTTCAGAACGTCGTGAGACGAAAATACACTGTTGGCGGATTCGGACAACATGCCGTCGGCCAGAAAAACTTTCATAAATAATCCGAGGGTCAGTAAAAATAATCCCTGCAGCAATTGTTGTTGACTCGCCTTACGGGGAGTTTCAAATTGGGGAACCAATTGCGGTGGCCGCACGATAGGACCTGCTACCAGGTGCGGGAAAAAAGTTACAAACAGGGAGAAATCCAATAATGTTTTTACCGGTTTGCTTTCTTTCCGGTACATATCGATGGTATAGCACAGGGTCGTAAACGTGTAAAAGGAAATACCGGCAGGTAAAATGATATTGGGCTTGGCCGGATGATAGTCAACACCCAGCGCATTAACGAGACTCGTAAAATTTTCGAGTATAAAACCGCCATATTTAAAAAAACAAAGCATGCCCAGGTTGCCGATCAGACTAATCACCAGCAACAGTTTTTTCTTGTGCTTGTTTTCCTGGGTGTATAAGGCCCGGCCAACAAAATAATCCACCAGCGTGGAGAGCCAGAGCAAAAGAATAAATGGCGGATTCCATGCAGCATAAAATACATAACTGGCCAGCAGCAGGTTGATTTTTTTCGTCTTCCAGGAAAACGGAAGATTGTGCAAAATCAAAACAACCGCAAAGAAGACGAGAAAGGTATAAGAGTTGAAAAGCATCGTCGGTATATTAAGGGTTATAAAACGGGTTTGTTAAGATTGTGTGTGAAGGACCATCCCTTCTCTTCCTTCAAAATATTAATAAAACTATTTGTAAAAATCACCGCCTGCTCCCGGGACAAATGAGAATCTTCCGGGCATTCAAAATTGGCCATCGCCGGGTAGTCTTTAAAATATACCCCCGGACAATCGGTAACCTTCAGCAGCCGGTCCCAGTATTCAGCTCTCGGATAACGCTTCGTTTCATATTCAAACAAAGGTCCGCTGGATGGAGTGCGAATAAATAAAACCCGGCCACCCCGGGCCTTAATTTTTTCAACCTGAAATTTGACTGAGGAAAAAATGGAATCCAATGCGGTGCCGGTAAGTGGTGGCTTTGCATTCGTCCTGCCTCGCCGCCAAATCGCTTTCACCTGGTTTTGAAGACTGGTATCGGCAACAAAACGGGCAGTCATGAAGGACTGTCTATCAAAACTATTCGGATAAAACTCCATTGGAAAAGGATTTCCGGAGTTGACCTTTGGCCTTGGTGGCACATCCAGTTTTTCGATCAGTGAATTGATGGAATAGAATTGCTGATCCAGAAAAACAAATTGCGACTCCAGCACATGGTTTATCTGAAAGCTAAAACGCTGCGTGGGTGTTCTTTCCTTGTAATAGGCAATCTTCCTGTTCGTTTTCCAATCATAGACGACCGTTCTGGAAAAAAAAGAACCCTCGGTAACATCTATTATCAGTCTGCCCTTAAAATTTTTATCGTTTGCCAGATCCGCCAGTACCGGTCTGGGACTGCTGCCTACATTGGATAATTGTATGACATGATCCCCGGTGCTGTTTTCCCAGGTCGGAATATCCAAGTCATATTTTATACGGGAGGAGCCTATAATAACGGTTGCCTTATCCGAAGGTTCATATACCATCGCTCTTTTATCAGACCATAGGGCCTCGTTATCGTCATAACTGACCGGCACACCGCTATTTCGCAGGTGAATTTCCCAGGAAATGATAGCGATCAGGGAAATGCATACCGCCAACAGACCGGCTTTCTTATAATTCGTTGGTTGCATATTCAAAATTTAAGTCCCGCACCATTCTGCTGATCTATAGTGAACCTGATTTTCCGGGGAACGTCCAGCCCTTTTCTTCTTTTAGAATTTTCACCAGGTTCTTTGTATAAACTACGGCCTGATCGGGCGACAAATGCGACCATTCCGGACATTGAAAATGAGCGATGGCCGGATAGTCTGTGAAAAAAATTCCTTTGCATCCGGTGACAGCTAATAATTTTTCCCAATAACCAGCCCTTGGAAAGCCAGCCATTTCTCCTGGAAATACAGGTCCGCTGGAGGGTGTGCGCACAAATAATACATTACCACCCCGGCTTTTAATTTTATCAGTAAGTAGTTTTATCGTCTGTAACAGGGAGTCCAGCGGCTTACCGTTAATCGGTGGCGGCCCGGGCATCCTTCCACATCCGGCCCAGATGGCTCTTACCTGGTTCTGCATGTTTGTATCGGCAACAAATTCGGGCGTCATGTACGACTGTCTTTTATAGGTAACTTCTCCAAACTGCCAGGGGAAATAAAGCCCTGGGAACACACCGGATCTTGCCGGCGGTCTGGTATTATCCAGCATAGCATTTATCGAAAAATTGTTCTGGTCCAGAAACACGAACTGGGATTCCAGCACGCGATCTACCTGAAAACTGAAGCACTGGGTGGGAGTGCGATTTTTGAAATAGGCGATTTTCTTCCGGGTACTTCCATCGTACAAACTGAATTCCGAAAAGAACAGACCCTCGGTTACGTCTACGATCAGATTGCCTTTGAATTTGGGGTCATTGGCAAGATCCTCTAAAACCGGCCGCGGGCTGCTGCCAACGTTAGCAAGCTGTACAGCATCCTGTCCGGTAAGGGCTTCCCAGGTAGGAATGTCCAAATCGAATTTGATTCTGGATGAACCAATAAAAACCGTCGCCTTATCATTTGGCTCATAAACCATGGCCCTTTTGTCGGCAAATAATGCCTCGTTGTCGTCGTAAGTGATTTTACGACCTTCATGACGTACATAAAATTCGAAGGAGATCATCGCAATTAACGTAACGGTCAGAGCTAAAAGACCTCCTTTAACAAAGTTGGTAGCTGGCATAATTAAGGGTTAAAAAAATAAATAAATCCCCGGGGTTAAGGATCAGGACCGCCTCATGTTCCGGTGCTCGCTGGATTCGGGATGTCCAGACTGGCTTAAAAGATATGAATTTCCAGCAGGC
>Ga0206904_1116_pt1 | contig 19810 bp, 21 predicted proteins | sample Alteio_BWOrgHeat_42_FD_152981 | JGI IMG/M metagenome (GOLD analysis project Ga0206904, IMG submission 152981) | Enriched cells from forest soil in Barre Woods Harvard Forest LTER site, Petersham, Massachusetts, United States -... | ecosystem: Environmental > Terrestrial > Soil > Temperate forest >...
CTTTATACTTTTCACATCATACATATTGCAAATATATAATTTATCACTATTAAAACAAGTTTATATGGTGATAATTATTATAAATTTCTATGAATGCTAAATAGCCTGCAACCTGTAAGAATGCAAAAGCGTGTGTGCTTAAGAAAGTATTTATAATTGCTGCGTCCGGTTTCTGGACCTATGTTGTGTTATTATTTAAACTGAATAGCTTTTACAGGTTGTATTCGTGTTACCAGCATGGATGGGATTTATCATCAAATGCGAATGATATGCTATTATGGCCAATTATTGAATCGGCCCATAATCTCTTAATTGGCAACGAACACCAAAAAATAAAAAAATGCCCCGCGTGCTTTTGGCTTTTTAAGGACAAAAGTAAAGGCGGCAAAAGATTGTGGTGCAGTATGGATACCTGCGGTACAATTGATAAATCGAGGCGTTATTACCATCGTAAAATAAAGACACAAAAAAGTTAACAAACAAAACTTGAATTTATGATAGCAAGAATATGGCATGGAATGGTATTAAAGGACAAGGCGCCTTCATACCATCAGTTTTTATTAAAAACAGGATTGTCTGATTACAAATTAACGAGCGGAAACCAGGGCGTATTTGTTTTAAAAAGAGATAAAGAAGAAATAACTCATTTTTACACGCTCACTTTTTGGGATGACCTGAAATCTATTGAAAAATTTGCAGGTAAAGACTTTATCAAAGCAAGATATTACCCTGAGGATAAAGACTTCCTTTTGGAATTTGAAAAAGAAGTAACTCATTTTGATGTTTTGGAGATGCCTGATTTTTTTGCTCAGCATATTGCCGGAAATATCTAAAACCATATTGATTTACGAAGTTCTGGAAACTTCGTAAATCAATATGTTACTTATGAGCTGTCAGGAAATTGAATTTCAAGTTTACCCCGCCGGCGCCAAAACGCAGGTTTTGCGAACCCAATCCATCAAGCGGATATTTTAAAAATGGTTCAAGTACTACCCTGTTTTTACCAAAAGGATACCCTATACCAAAAGCCAGGTTTAGTGTTTTTGCAAAATAAAAACCGTTAGCGCTTTTGCCAGCTGTTTCATCTCTTGTTTTCTGTAACGATTGCGAATTAAACGATGGATAGTTATACCTGTAAGTATATGATTCATCAATAAACGTACCCGAACTTAAACCTGCCGAAAAGTAGGCGTCAGTTTTTTGCGGGTTAAACTCATATTTCAAATTGACAGGTATATCTAGCCCTACAAGGCTTGCATTGTAGTTTTTAATAGTAGGCGTGGATAATGCAGTAAAGGTCATGGTGGTAGCAGCAGCTGGTACAAGCCTGCTTTGCTGTGTAGCATATAACGACGGACTACCGGCATAACTTAATGAGTTTTGTGCAATAGCAACGCCTGTTACCAATTTAAGGTTCTTGTTAATCCTGATATCTGTTGTAACACCCGCACCCATATTTACCTGGTTATCGCTTCCTTTAGCATAATTAAAGTATGTAGCCGCATATACTCCAAAACTCACTCTTTTCCCTTGGGGGCCTATCTCTTTTAGCGGCGCTTTTTCATTCTTATCCTCATTAAACATAGCCATTATGGATTTATCCTTTGGCTTGTCTTTAATAACAACAGATTTAGGAACATCGTTTTTAGGTGCATTATTTACAGCCATTTGCGTAGGCGGAACCTTGTTAATAACAGCTTTGGCAGTATCAACTTTTGTTTTAACTATAAAAGTCTTTTTACGGGAGGAATCAGCCGAAACCAAGACTGGTGCGGGTTTGTTGGAATTTTGACTGGCAATATTATTAAATGTTTTGTTTTGAGGTAAAAAATCGGCAGGTGCTTTTGCCTGATTTGGTAAAGCAACTACGCTTGCCTGTTCGGTCTTAATCTTACTCTGATTTTTTGAGGCAACTGCAGCAATGTTATTTGCTGTTTCTTTTTGCGGTTTTCCGGCTGCAATATTATTAATCGTATCCTTCCGGGCCTGGCTGGCTGCAATATTATTAACGGTGTCTTTATGCTGTTCTTTAACTGAATTACCCGGTAGTTCAGTATGCCCGTGTGGTTTAACTGTTAATTTTATGGGTTGATTTGGTGTGTTCATTATCCATAACCCAATACCTAAAAATGCCAGCAAAATTGCTGCAGCTGCGCCCCACCGGATCCATGCAAATGCGCGACGGTCTGACTGCTTTTCAGGAAATTTCTCCCTGAGCAGCAACCAACCCGCATCGGCAGAAGTGTCCTCGAAATTATCGAACACTTCCTTAATGTGGTCCCTTAGATCGTTATCCAACTGATCGTCCATGTTTCTGTGCTTCTGATCTTAATATATTCCTTAATTTTTCTTTAGCCCGGCTCAGGTAAACCCTCGACGAACTTTCGGGCATAGCCAATAATTTTGATATCTCATCATGGCTATATCCGTCTATTTCATATAAATTGAAAATGGTAAGTTGAATGGGCGGTAATTGCTGCATCAGCTTTAAAATGTCTTGTACATTTAAATTTTCAATTGCACTTATACTGTTGCCGATCGGCATTGCATTTTCAATTTCAACATGAAGCTGAAACTTCAGGTCTTTGCGCCGCCGGTCAATGGCAGTATTAACTACAATAGTGCGAAGCCATGCTTTAAATGGCCTTTCGCTATTATAATTCTTTATGCTGTTAAACACCTTTATAAAAGCATCATTAACAACTTCTAAAGCATCATCGCGGTTTATGCTGTAACGCAGGCCAATGCCCATAGCATAGCCATAGAACTGCTTATACAGTAGTTCCTGATACTTTAAGCTGCCTGTTTTGCATTGACTAACTATTTCATCTTCAGCAATGCCCCGCCACGGTTGATGCATTAAATATGTTTAATTCGGCTCAAATTATTGCTTGTTTGTATCCTGTACGGTAGCAGAGATAGAATCGCTACAATAAATTGAAATTTAGTTTATAGGAAGATAGTTTATTAACGATTGTTTATAATGCGAATCAAGAGCCAGGAACCAAGAATCAAGAGCCAAGAAAAGCAGGCTGATATTGAATAAATCTAATGAACAGTTTTTTATTTTTTTCTTGATTCCTGGCTCTAATATCTTGACTCTTGATTTTTAATTAACCCTCTGCAAATCATATTGCAGCACCAGCGTATCAAGCGCACCAAAGGCCTCCATTTCTAATTTATCGCCATTTATAAGAAACTGGTATGAACCGTTTAAGTGAGTTTTGGTTGGTGTACCTGTAGTTGGATATGTTTTATCATCAAAATTAATTGAACCATAATCGCCATTCGCTGTAAAAGTTCCGTAACTGCCGGCATGAAGTGTCGATGTATCGCCGGTTACTTTAAAGGCTAAAGACTGCGACATGCTTATTTGTAAGTTAGTTTTAAGGGTATCTTTTGTGCGGGTGTCCGAATGTACATGAATAAGCCTGAACTGGCCGGTATAATTTCCATCAGGTATGGGTTGCGGCGCGTTTTTCTTTGTACCGCCACATCCTGCTGCCAATGTTGCCAATAATGGAAATAAGTACATCAATTTAAGTTTCATTTTAACAATGGTTTTATTGGTTACGTTAATTTTTCAATTAGCGCTACAAAATATTGGCTTTTAAATTTTCTTTGCCTCTTCCCAAAATATATCCATTTCTGCCAGGCTCATGTTTTGCAGCTGTTTGCCATTTTCAGCAGCCTTGCTCTCCAGGTACTGAAAACGTTTTATAAATTTACGATTTGTTTTCTCTAAAGCATCCTCAGGGTTGATATTTATAAACCTGGCATAATTTATCAGCGAAAAAAGTAGGTCGCCAAATTCGCCTTCAGCTTTGTCTCTATCAATGGCACTTTCATCTTCGGCATTAAACTCATTTTTAAATTCCTGCATTTCTTCTTCAACCTTGGCCCATACCTGGCTTTTTTCTTCCCAGTCAAAACCAACGCCCCGTGCTTTTTCCTGTATCCGCGATGCCTTTACCAATGCAGGCAATGACGCAGGTACGCCACCTAACACCGATTTATTTCCTTCCTTAAGCTTTATCTGCTCCCAGTTACGCTTCACATCATTTTCGTCCTGCACCTCAACATCGCTGTAGATATGCGGATGGCGGTTTACCAGTTTATCGCAAATGCCATTCAGCACATCTGTAATGTTAAAATCATTGGTTTCCGATGCTATCCTGGCATAAAAAACCAAATGCAGCATAATATCGCCGAGCTCCTTTTTTATCTCGGGCATGTCGGCGCTCAATATCGCATCCGAAAGTTCGTATGTTTCTTCAATTGTTAAATGGCGCAGGCTTTCAAGGGTTTGCTTTTTATCCCATGGGCAATTCAGGCGCAGGTCGTCCATAATGGTAAGTAACCTTGTAAAAGCAGTTTCGGGTGTTGATGCTGTAGATGGCGGTATTAATGGCATAAATTTTATTTGAGGTAAAAATAGTGTTTATGTTGGTAAGTCTGAAAGTTGGAAAAGCCAGAAGTGGGAGTGATGAAAAGTTTGAAAAATAAAAAGGGCTTTAGCCTAAATTCACAAATTACTAATAATTTGATTTTAGGTGATGAAAATTTAAATAACTTTAATTGAAGTTTTAAAAATGTAATCATGCCTGATCATAACCAAATTCTTTATGATATTGAAGTGCATTCTGTAGAAGGAATCAAAAGATACTTTGCAGAAGGCGGAAATCCGAATGATATTTTGCCGGATGGTACACCTCTTTTTAATACTATGATTGAGATGTACACCCGCGGCCCACGTTTTAAAGATTGTATTAAGGCTTTTATTGATGCCGGATTGAACTTTAATGATAAGGCCTTGCTGGCAGTTTTAGCCGATGATACAGCGGCACTTACAGCAATAATTGAACACGACAAAACAAAAACCTCCATAACTTATAACTTGTTTAATAATACCTATACACCCTTAACCGGAGGTACTTTGATGCATTTCTGTGCCGAATTTAACAGCCTTGCCTGTGCAAAGGTATTGCTGCAGTATGGGGCTGATATTAATGCGAAAGCAGCTATTGATCAACATGGCTTTGGCGGCCATACACCAATTTTTCATACGGTAAACCAAAATGGCAACAGCTCGGCAGATATGCTGTATTTTTTACTCGAAAACGCCGCCGACCTAAGCATAACAGTTAAAGGATTAATATGGGGCAAAGGATATGAATGGGAAACATTTATACCGGCAGTAAATCCTATTAGCTATGCCATGATGGGCTCGTTACCCCAGTTTCACCGTAAAGAAAAAACGATAACAGAAGTAGTAACCCTACTGATAAAACATGCTTTTGGTATTGAATACACCCCGCCAAATATTCCGAATGCATATTTGGTAAGAGGGTAGGTTGGTATTGTATTAAATTATTAACTTATTAACGCAAAATTAATTTCAAAGCCTTTACTTAGTAATAATTTAAAATGCAACTACTACAGTTTATGAAAAAAATATACCTCATACTTTTACTCCTAACTTTATTCATTGCCGTTAAGGCTCAAACCATAAACCCGCAGCTTTCAAATACATCAATTGCACAGCCACAGCCCTTTTTGTTTACAGTCAATACACTTAACCCCTCAGCAAGGGGCTGGAGTTTAAATTATTCTGGTGGGTATGGTCAGCACACAGTTACCCCGTTGGGTTATGACGGGGTGGATCAAAACGTCTCTGTAAAGGGATATCTTGGCGATAAATTCACATTAATAGCCTCAATGGGGGTAGGGTTTGGAACTAAAGGAACAATAAATAGTTTACAGCAAGCTGAAGTACTGCGCGATTTTATTGGCGGTAATTCTGTTGAGGGAATAAGGATAGGGGCGAGTTTAGGTTTCAGGCGTGAATTCAATAGTGATAAAGTAGCCTTAAGCCGAATAACCGCTGCTTTCGATAATCAACAATGGAAATTTGGCGCTAATGTGAGGTTTGAAAAAGCATTTGATAAAAACCGGGACGACCTGGACGTAATAAGCAGCTTAGGTGTCCACAGACAAATCAAAGGAGCATTTTTTGGCGGCTTTGAGGTTGTTGGACAGGACCTGGAAGGATTTTGGGAAAAGGATGAAGCCGAAGGTGGCGCACGTTTACTAATAGGGCCTTCATTAAACTATGTACCGTTTGCTTCGCGTTTTTCATTTACCTTATGCGGAGGGCCAATTATTTATGCCACCCGCAGTGTAACTGAATTAAATCAATTTCCAGTAAGAGAGCTGCCTACAAATAATGGTTTTACTATGAAATTTAATCTCGGGTTTAGATTTTAATTGTGAGATTGATCCCCCGCCCATCAAAATCAGCTTCATCATAAAGATCAGCTAAGCATCAGCGATTCTGTTTCACTGCTCTCAGCATCTCCCTTTTACCAGGTGCACCTGGTGCTTTCTCAACTTTGCAGCCCAAGGCTTTTACTGCTCGTTTCAGGTTGCCAGTAATAGCATAAGTAACAAACACACCTCCGGGTTTTAAATATTGTATGGTGTGGGCAATAGCAGCCTCGTTCCACATTTCAGGCTGATAGCTTACTGCAAAGGCATCAAAATAAATAATATCATATTGCCTGGGTGATTGAAAGTTTAACAGCTGACGGTCGGCTATTTGCAGTTGACAGTTTGCGCCTATGTTTACTTCACCTTTTAAAGCATCCGGATACTTAGCATTAAACTGCTGCCATAATTCTGCTGAAACATATTGCTCATATCCAGTTTGGCCAATCATTTCCTTTGTTAACGGATAGGCCTCAATCCCAGTATAATCCAGGCGGATACCTTTTTCAACGCACATATCTGCACTCAGCAAAAAATTCAGTCCGGTTCCAAAGCCGACTTCTAATATGGAAACAGGAGTCTCGATCGGAAACTTAACAGAAGCGCTTTCTAAAAAATATTGTAAACCCGAATTGAGAAACACGTGTTTGCTTTCCTGCAGTGCACCGTGCTTTGAGTGGTAGTTCTCGCCAACTTGCGGATTAAATATGGTGTTCGACCCATCAGCAGTTTTTACTATTTGCAGCTCGTTGCTCATGGTTTTATAATCAAACTATAAGGTTGGTAATTTTAATAAACCTACTCTACCATGGTCCATGGACTATCGACCATGGACTTAAAAAGCTATGAACTATGAACAGCTAACCTGTTTTTGTATTCAACCACAACTTCGCCCAGATCGTAAACAGGTACAGTTTTTATTTTACGCAAAATAATACTGGCCGCCGCCGCCGATCTGTAGCCCGCTGCGCAATGTACAACTATAGGTTTATTTGTTGGGATCTCATCTAGCCTTTCGCGCAATTCGGGCAATGGGATATCAATGGCCTGTTTAAATATCAAACCTTCAGCAATTTCATTTCTATTGCGTACATCAATCACCGTATAATTTTCCGGCTTTTGCATAAATTCAGTCAAATTCAGGTCGGGCAGGCTTTCTATTGCGGCAGCTGGTGTTAGTAAAGCAGCTTTTATATTTCGCTCGTAGCCTATTTTGGCCGCTTTTTTTATCATTATATCCAAAGCCTCGGTATTTGCCGCAATTAAATAAAATGATTCTCCCGGATTCACTATCGAACCCAACCAGGTTTCAAATTTTTCACCATCCTGAAGGTTGATCGATCCTTCTAAATGCCCTTTTCTAAATTCCTGTTTTGGGCGGGTATCAATAACCAGTATATTTTTCTCTAAACGAGAGTTACTATCAATCCTTAAAATTTTGCTGATGCTATCGTTAAACGATGGTGCGCCTTTTTTATTAAGCTCAACATCTTCTCCAAAATACTTAGGTACAAATGGCTGATCGGAAGTAAGCGTTTTAACAAACTGCAACTCATCCATCAGTTGCAAGGCATAATTCTCGCGTAATTCGCGGCCTATGGTACTTTGCAAATCAGGGCTCATGTTTTTTCCACACAATGAGCCAGGGCCATGTGCCGGATAAACCACTATACTATGTGGCAGTTTCATCAGCTTTTCGCGGGTAGAATGATACATTTGCTTTGCCAGTTCTTCCTTTTTGGCAGTAATGTTGCCAACGTTTTCGCGTAAGTCGGGGCGGCCAACATCTCCAACAAATAAGGTATCGCCCGTAAATAAGGCGGTTTCTTTTCCGTCCTCATTTTCAACCAGAATACAAATAGAGTCGGGCGAATGACCGGGTGTATTTATCGCCTTCAATTTTATATCATTCAGCGCTATAGTGTCGCCATCATCAAAGCTTTCATGCGGATACTCAGCACCTGTTAGCTTGCTGGTATAAATAACAGCCCCTGTAGTTTTATGGATCTCGAGGTGAGAGCTTACAAAATCGGCATGCGGGTGTGTTTCAATTACGCCCACAATATCGGCATCATGCTGTGCGGCAAATTCATAATATGGCTGCGGGTCGCGGGCAGGGTCAATAACGATCATCTTTCCAGTCCTGATCAGCGCATAAGAACCATGCGCCAGCCCCTTGTCGTAAAATTGTTGGATTATCATTTGGGTGCAAAGATAATGTTATTTCGGATTTCGGAATTTCGATTTCGAATTGTTGGTGTAATATGACGTTTAGTTAATCATTTCGGAATTCAGAAGTTTGATTTTCGCTATTATCTATTTGTTTTCAATGGTGTTCAACAAGGCTTCGCCGTTTCGGATTTAAATAATAGGATTGTTTCTATTGACAAAATGTCTTTATAACTTTCTCTTTTGGCGGCGATCTTCCATATTTCAATAAATTCCGCACTTAGCATTCCGACTTTCGCATTAAATCCGAAATCGAACATCCGAATTCCGAAATCGTCAAATCTCTTCTCTTTTTACCAGCAAAAACTCATCGCCGTCCAAAGGTAGGTAGCCATACTCATAACAAAAATGATAGGTTTTGCCATTCTGTGTTTGGTAACTGCGGGTATGGTATTCAAAATCAAAACCTTTTAATGCCATTTTTTTACGGGTTGTTTTAGTCTTGCCGCCCGGATTTAACTCCTCCAGTATTCGCCGGTTCCGGCGGAGGATGTTATTGATATTCCGTACTAAATTATAGCTGTTGCTGTTAAGCTGGTTATTATAATTATTGCGGCAAAGGTCGTTACAGAATTTTTTATCAGCCCTGCCATGCAGTACTGTGCCACAATCAAGGCATAATCTTTCTTCATTCATCAGTTAAAAGTAAGTAAAATATTATCCGTTTGCAAACGGTTACAAACGGAAGCTGTCGACTATAAGCGATTATTAACCGGGTAAGATTCCTGCCCTGCCACAACTTTGCATCGTCAACAAACAGAAACAAATTAAATTTTAACAACATGACTAATGCATTAAGAAACAGTGTACGCTTGGTGGGAAATCTGGGTACTGATCCCGAAGTAAAGAGCTTTGACAACAACAAACAATTAGCAAAATTTTCACTGGCAACAAACGAAACCTACAAAAATGATAAGGGCGAGCGTGTTACGGAAACACAGTGGCACAATTTGGTTGCATGGGGCAGCCAGGCAAAATTCATAGGCGATTACCTGAAAAAAGGTGATGAAGTTGCCATTGAAGGCAAGCTGACTAACAGAAACTGGATTGATAAAGATGGCACCAAACGCTATATGACCGAAGTGATAGTTAACGATTTTATAAAACTTAAAGGCTAAGTATAACCATGAAAAAGTATATAATAACAGCGCTCATTGCAATAGCAGCATTTAGTGTTAAAGCACAAAAACTTGAAAAACCGGTGATCGATAAGATCTCGGGCGATACAACATGGTTAGCAAAAGAGCAGACGCTGGCAAATCCATTCACTATTCCAGGCCATTTCCTGGCAGGCAATATTGTTAAAGGGAAAAATTATTGGGCGATATATTTTCATTTAAGAGATGGGTTGGACATACACTATTATGTTTCAAAGGGAGACAAGGCTATTATAAAATTTGCCGATGGCAAGCTTTTGGAAATTTTATCAATTTTCAATGCACATTCATCCATTATTCCTTATGCTACACCACCGGTAGCCGAAAGCTTTTTAGGTTTTGATTTACCAGAAGAAGCGATTTCCGCCCTTGAAAATGGTAAGATATCAGTAATAAGAATACAGACCTCCAAAGGTGATTTTGATTACGATATAAAGGATAGTAAATCTGAAATAATTAAGAAACAACTTGAATTAATAGCAAAGAAGTAAAAGAATGAAAAAAATAATTATAGTGGTGTTATGCGCAATGTCCTTAATAGCATGCCAAAAAAAATATTGCTGGAAATGCACCATTTATGAGTTAAATTCGGAAGGATCGTTTGATTTAACCAATCCGCACAACTCTACAGAATGCGATATGACCGAAGCTCAAATTAAGGCTTATGAAAAAAGCAATACAAAAAGCGTAAGGGTTTTTAATGGCAATAACTATCAGGAAAGCCCCGTGGAGATTACTCACTGTATGCAACAATAATAAACGGGGAAAGGTTTCAGTAAGAAACCCTTCCCCGTTGCTTTTTAATCAGGCTAATCAATCCCTGGTATTTATTTTTCTTCTTTCAAAAAAATCGTTTTTTCAACTATGGTATGAATTACCTCATCCAGTTCTCTTGCAGTAATTTCAATGTGGTTAATTATTTCCTTATTCATCGGGTTGTCCAATATACTACGGTCAAATAAGCTAACCAGCCCTAAAATGGTTGCTACCGGCCTCCTGATCTCGTGCGAGCTGATTGCAGCAATTTCCTGCAGCCTTTTATTCTGGTCTTTAACATGGTCCTGGTTTCTTTTATTTTCAATTAAAATACGCAGGATATTTGTTGTCCGTTCAATCATCTGCAACTCTTCCCGCTCAGGTTCGCGCTTTTTTGTATAGTAAACTGCGAAGGTGGCCAGCACATTTGAATTGTTTGAGCTTATAATAGGGGTAGACCAGCAAGCTTTAATTCCATAGGGAGATATTAGCGCCCTGTAATCATCCCATAGTGGGTCGGTTTCAATATCACTTACAATAACCTGGCTGCGATGATATGCTGCAGTGCCGCACGAACCAGCCTTAGGCCCGATAGTTGTTCCGTTTATTGCATTAATATATTCAGTTTCTAACCTCGGTGCGGCCAGGTGGTATAGCTTTTCCTGCAACTCATCTACTTCTAATACAGAGCTGATCATTTCCGGAAATATTTCTTCTATACCCTTAAGCAATTCGTTAACTGTTTGAGATAATGTATACAGCGAAGACGCATTTATTTCGAGCACTCTTTTTTCAAGTGCCAGTATAAGCCGTTGTTTTTTTATGCTCGTAATATCCCTTATAAAGATTGCTAATTCATTTTTATAAGGATAAATATTAACCCTTAACCATCTTTTATTAAAGGCATTAAAATATTGTATCTGGCTTGACGCATTTCCATTAAACGCTTTTTCTAACTCTGCTGTTACTGCATCCGTTAGCCCCAGATTGGTTAATTGCCTTAAATTGATATTTTTAAGTTGTTTGTGAGTTAACCCTGTTATTGCCTGAAAGGCAGGATTAAAATTAGCTACTTCCCAGGCCCCGTTAAGAATAAAGAAACCTTCGTTAAAGCTTTGTATAATATGCTGAATATTATCGGAGATGCGATCCTGTTCGGGTTTATCCTGGCTATCGGTCAAATTAATGCCCGTAGCATATATCAGTTCGTCATCCGGATTTAAGATTACTGACCATTTTATATTGTAATAACGTCCGTTTTTTGCTTTTATTCGGTTCTCATAACCGTGAATTTCGCTTTTAAAGGTCAGGTTTTTTAATAATGTTTCTCTTCTTCTCGTATCTGCAGGGTGTGAATAAATGCTGGTTTTTGTTCCTGAAAGCTCGGCTTCCGAATAGCCTAATGCCTCTCTGAACGATTTATTCGTATGGATGACGGTACCGTCCTTCTTCAGAACGCAAAAAAAATCGTTCGATTGGGAAAAAAGAAAAAACAGCCGAAGATCCATATCTTTCGAGACAAGGTGTTCATTTATAGTGGTATATAAAATTAAATAAAAATTCCCTACAATACCAAATAAATATACTACGGTGTGCTGGTAGCTACCGGTAATACTTTCCCGTTAAAAAATTTGTGACCTGTTACCGAGAAATCGGCAATATATTTTCCCATTTCAAAAGCCATAACCGACGATTGGTAACCCGGAAAGGCTTGTTCAAGCATTTCGGTTTGGGCCGACCCCAGCGCCAGGCAATTAACTTTAATTTCCTGTTCTGCCAGCTCGAGGGCAAGGCATTCGGTTAAAGTATGCAATGCAGCCTTGCTTGCTGAATAGGCCGACATGCCTGGAAATTTGGCGCTACCCTGAAAACCGCCCATACTGCCAATATTCAATATATGCGAGCCTTTAGGCATTAGATGAAGCAGTGCCTGGATAATGCGCACATGGCCAATATAGTTGCCTTGCAGCATTTCAACAAAATCCATTTCCTGTAATTGGGAGAACGGCTTGTTAATTAAAACTCCGGCGTTATTGATCAGCACATCAACCTTGCTGTCGAAATTGCTGCCGATAAACTGTTGCAGGCCGGAATAATCGTCGTGTACAATATCAAAAGCCAGGGCAAATATTTCAGCTTCGGGGTTTAAACCATGCGCTATTTCCAATAATCGTTCAAGCTTATCCTGAGACCTCGCCAGGGCAATTACTTTATGCTTGCCGGATAATATTAATTCAAGCACAGCTTCAAAACCTACGCCGCTGCTGGCGCCAGTAACAATGATGTTCATAAGTAGATACGTTGATCGGCCAATTTTACAAACAAATCGTTAAACAACCAATTTTTGCTCAACCGGATGTTTAATTAAATAAAATCCGTCGTTAATCAGCTTTTTACAGTCAGGCTGCTCAATTGCCTTTTGTTCAAGAAATCTTCTTATTTCTGTTGCAAGTTTCGTTTCAACACCTTCATGGTCTAATATTTCCAATATTTCTAAAGCGCAAAGCCAGTCATCATGATGATGCTTCTGGAGCATTGACCATACATTACCTAAAAAGCCAAAATCGCCACCATTTTGCCTCCGGTCTCTTACTTGTTGGTAAAGTTTATGCAGTTCTATTGTAGTGGCATCGTAAACAGCATGATGGGTAAGTGTGTTTGATTTATAAGGGATCTCCAAAAATTCTTCCTTATCTGCTGCGCCGCAAAAAACAGATATAATTTTTTCACCAACAGCCATATCATAAACACCCCATGAAGGATCGAACAATAGTTCGCCACCTTTACCCTTAACAGTGCAGTTGGTAAAGGTGATAAGCTGTGTTTTACCATGCGATGTATGAATTTCTTTTACCTCACCATTAACTGTTATACCGCTTTCAAAATGCAATTCGGCTGTTTTGCCCTGCTCAATGCCAAAGTAGTTCAGCTCCTCTATGCTTAAATTCTCTAAAGGCATTGCATGTTCTTTCAGTTTGCCTACAGGCGAGCTAAAACCATCTTTATGATAATCTTTACCATGGCCGTTGAGTTGTTTGTTATCTACCGAAAGTGCGGTTGGTCCTGTAGTTTTAATAAAAGATGGAACGCCTTTATCCTGTTTAAAATCGGTAAATGTGCCTGAAACCTGCAGGCCTGAACTGTAAACAGCTGTACAAGTGTTTTTACTGTCAATTGCTTTTTGTAAACCATAATTACCACCCTTTCTGAACGACATGGTATTTGCAAAAGTCTCCAGCACATCAATCAGGTTTTGAAACGTTGGGGTAACAAATAATTGCGGCTGTGTTTTGGTAATATCGTAAGTGTATTTTATGGCATCAATGGTATATGGTAACTTTTTGATATCACTTTGCATGCAGCTTACACTTTCGCCAATTGAGGATAACAGCCCGGCACCATAAATTTTAGGGGATTCCAAACTGCCGATAAGGCCGTACTCAACGGTCCACCAATGTAAACGACTCAATAGTGCCATTTCTGAAGGCTCACCCATGTTTTCCTGACGATGAGCAACCAAATCTTCTGCTTTTTTTATTTCATCTTCATCAGCATCCGGCATTTCTTTTAATATTGACAATGCGCGTATGGCTTCATACAATTCAAAATCCTGTGCCGAAAACATGGCTTTAGCGCCTATCGAACCAAAATAGCTCAGGTATTCATGATAATCTTTATCTGCAATAATGGGTGCATGCCCGGCAGACTCATGTATAATATCCGGAGCTGGGGTGTATTCAATATGTTTCAATTGGCGTATGTCGGCAGCAATAACCAAAACGCGGTAAGCCTGGTACTCCATAAACGCTGCAGGCGGTATAAAGCCATCAACGGTGACTGCTCCCCAGCCAATTTTGGCAAGCGCATCGTTCATTTCCTGCAAGCTCGGAATCTTTTCTATTGTTAATCCTGCTTTCTCAAGGCCGGGGATATATGGATAATAAGCAACATCTTTAAGGTAACTATAATTTTGCCGCATTACATAACGCCACACTGCATGATCAATGGGTGTGTAGTGATCATATTGCTGATCGACTATAAATTGTTTTAAATGCGCTGGCAACGCCGCTACCTGCGGGTTGCTAAAATCATTAAAATGGCCCATTAACTTTCAGGTTTATTTAGAAAACGTAAAATTAGGAAATTAGTTTAATTCCGGAATAAATAGATAGTGTATGAACGAGAAATTTACAAAATTATTGAGAAGTTACTGATTTGTAAACCGCAACAATTTATTTTAACTGCGTAAAAAACACAAATTAAATTTTGTTAAACATTGTCGGGGGCATTATTTATTTCTGCTTCAGCAGGCAGGCCTTCCTGTAACCTGCTTGGGCGGATAACATAATAGATGCCGAACAAAGCAACAATTAACGATATTACATAGATAGACGAGGGAAGAAATACAGCCAACCCTTTATCCATTGGAAATACATCTGATAATTTGGTGAAAATAGCCTCCCTTGCGCCAGCACCACCAGCAGTTATTGGAATAATAGCAGCAAGCGCCGAGATTAAGAATGACAGTAAGTATGGTGAAAATTTACCGCTGAAATCCTGGCCTAAAAGCACGCAAACTATCGCCATTAATTGCAGCGATTGTAAAAGCAAAGCTTTAGAGTGCGCCTCAAAAAAGTTCCTGGTATAGTCCCTGAAAAACTTGTAAGCCACGAAATAGTAAACTGCTGAACCTGCTACAAATATCCCAAGCGGGATACCAATATGAACGTCAATCTGAGGTATCAGGAATATCAGCGCAACAGTGATTAGCCCTATTGCCCAAAGACCGCTCAACCGATCGAACATAACAGCCCAAAATAACTTTTTAACAGGTATTTTATAGGTTTTATTCAACAGGTACATTTTGTAGCCATCTCCGCCAATCCCGCCCGGAAGCAGGAAGTTATAGAACAGCCCAAGAAAATAAAGCCTCAGGTTATACTTCCAGTTGAGCTTTAACCCTATCGACCTGAAGAAACTTAATAAACGCCAGGAAGAAACGATCATGGAGAAGAAATAGCAAACAAGCGCTGCAAACATCCACCAATAATTGGCTCGCAAAAGCCGGTATTTCAGCAAATGGATTGGCACCTTGCTAAAAACCCAAACAAGCAATGCTGTGGTTACGGCAACCTTTAAAATTGTCTTAACAACATTCCAAAGCCTTTGCTTGCGCGTTTTGGGTTTAATTTCTTCCTCAGCTTCGTTTACTATTGCCTGTTGAATATTAGTCATCGGTGCAAAGCTAAGAAAAAGGAAAGATTTGTTGATTAGCGAATAGTTAAATAGCGTTAATACACTTTTGCCTAAGCAAGCGATCAGGCTTTTTTATCCATTTTTTGTAAAATGTCCAATATCTTGTCAAGCTTATCAATTTCAATAGAGTTTAGTTTTTGTAACAACTCTTCTATTTCTTTTTTTGCTTCGCAGTTGGTGTGGTAATCTGCATCAGCCTGAGCGCGGTCACGTTCACTTTGACGGTTTTGGGCCATCATAATTATAGGGGCAGCATACGCTGCCTGGGTGCTAAAAAGCAGGTTGAGTAAAATATACGGATAAACATCCCAGTGATAGACAAAGCCTACCACATTGAGCGACATCCATAAAATAACAATAAGGGTTTGTATAATAATGAACCGCCAAGAACCCATTCCGTTTGCTACTTTGTCTGCCAGTCGCTGGCCAAATTCTAATGAGTCCTTGTGCATCTGGTGCCATGTTTTGTTATGTTCCATATAAGGGGATTTAATTTCTAATTTATCAGGCTAAATATAAATAAATTAACACACCAGCATAATAAGTTATCATTATTAAATTATAGGCAAAGGCTGAGATGAAAAAATATAATGAATAAGATTATGATAGAAGGCTGCGTAATTTCCTGCCTTTATGCTTGATGCATTCTTACCATAAATATTACATATTTCATTTTTATGATAAACTTTTATAGTTTAGGTTTGGGGATATTTACCTGCTAAAAAAGATTCTGCCCTGGTTACCTTTATAGCTATTAAATTGATTATTAAAAACACAGATAAATACAGTTCAGTATGCAAGATGACATGATCCTGGAAACCATATCGGTTACCAAAAACTATTTTGGCGATAAGTCTTCGGGAGTTAATAATGTAACCATATTTATTCCGAAAGGTAAAGTAACGGCCATTGTTGGCGAAAGCGGCAGCGGTAAAACTACTTTACTTAACTTATTATATGGTTTGTTGCAGCCTGACAGTGGCGAGGTTTTTTTTAAGGAAGAACGTATTTTAAAACGTGAGGAAAAACTTCAGCCAGCCCACGAGGCTATGCGCCTGGTCACCCAAAATAATCAGGATATGGATATGGAAGCAACTGTATGGGAAAGTGTGAGATCGGGGTTGCGAACTACTGAACTGAATTCGGAATTCGAAGAAAAAAAAATAACCGACTCGTTAAATATGCTCGACATATTGCCGCTTAAAGATCAGCCATTCGGCAAATTAAGCGGGGGAGAGAAACAGCGGGTTACTATTGCGAAAGCGCTGATAAGCAAGCCAGAAGTTATTTTGCTGGATGAGCCATTTAACCAGGTTGATGCTACCTATCGAGAAGGTTTACAGCACGATATAAGATATATTGTAAAAGAGTGGGGAGTAACGATCGTTCTGGTATCGCACGACCCGGCCGAAATATTATCAATGGCCGATGAACTGATTGTTTTAAAAGAGGGGGAAATTGTTGAGAATGGCAGCCCCGAAGAGCTTTATAACACACCAAAGCTTTTATATACTGCACAAATACTGGCCAGTAGCAGCCAGCTAACATCTGCCGAGGCAAAAAGCTGCGGTATTAAAAGCAAAAGGGGAACAGTTGTTATTTACTCAGAGCATGTTAAAATTGGTAAAGGCTTTGGCAATAAATGGACAGTTAAGCAAATATTGTTCAAAGGCTTTTTTGAAGAACTTATAATTGAGCGCGAAGGCGTTATTTTACGGGCTAATAACTATAACAAAGGAAAATACGATATAGGCAGCAAGATCAGCATCAGTATTGAAGATTACTTTGAATTTGGCAAATGGGAAACACCAGTGCGCTCATTGCCGAAGGATTTGTAGGTTATAAGAAAATAAAATAATAAAATTGTCATTGCGAGCGATAGCGCGGCAATCTCGTAGCTATACAAAGCGAACTTTACAGAGCGTTTACGCATTACTACGAGATTGCTTCGTCGTTCCTCCTCGCAATGACAATTCTATTTAAATAGCTAAGAAATTCGAAAGGCTCGCGAAGTTTGACCCCCGCAAGCCTTTACTTTGTAATTAACTTAACTTATTCAACAAGATCTAATTCACGCAATTTAACCGCTTTTTCTTTTCTGTATTTTGCAAGATTAATCAACAGTACACTACCTAAAATGATAAACAGCCCTGCAAACTGTATGAAAGAAATATTTTCTCCTGCAAACACAACACCCAGGATAACTGCTATAACCGGATTAACATAGGCATAAGTGCTCACCTGTGTTGCAGACCGAACTTGTAATAACCAAACATATGCGCTGAATGCAGCAATTGAGCCAAAAATTACAAGATAAAGTACAGCCAGCCAGCTTGTGGTTTGAATGGAGTGAAAGTTTAAACCATTATATTCATTATGGATAAAGCTAACCGGAATATACACAAAACCCGCACTTAGCATTTGCCACGCCGTGCTTACAATTGCCGAGCCTGATGTGGGCCTGTGTTTTGAAAATAAGGAACCGCCCGCCCATGAGATGGTACCTATAAGCAATAGCAGCATCCATGGTAATTTTGAGGCGCCTCCACCTGAAAATATGTTACCTATCTGTTCGCCAAATAGCAATATTACCCCAACAAAACCAATTATCAACCCAGCTATTGTAGCTTTATTCTTTAAGTTGATGCCCCAGTTTGGTTTATCAAGCAGCACAAACCATATTGGTGCCGATGATACGAGGATAGCAACCATGGCGCTTGGCAGGGTTTTCTCCGACCATATTACAATACCATTTGCAACAAACAGTAAAAGAATCCCTGTAACCGCGGCGTTTATAACATCTCTTTTCACAAAGATCTTTTCGCCTTTAATCACACACCAGCCCATCATTAGTAACCCGGCTATCGTGAAGCGGATGGCGCCCAGTAAAAACGGCGGCATACCACCCTGTTCGGCAATTCGTATAAAAAAATAGGTAGAGCCCCATACAACATAAACTGTTGCAAAAGCAATAATTACCAATAGCGGTGATGCTGGTTTTTGTAGAGTGGTTGACATGATTTATTTATTTTTCGGGTATAACTAATTGTTGTTGTTCTTTTACCGTTTCGAGCACTATTGTGGTTCGTGTGCCTAAAAGGTTGGGTATTTTGCTGAATTCGTTACGCATCAGGTGCATTAATGAAGCTGCATCATAAGTGCGTACCTTTACCAGGTAGCAATCGTCGCCGGCTACGTGGTGTACTTCCTGTACTTCCGGAATTTTTGCTAATGCTTTTGCAGTATCATTACATCCTGGCGTATCAGCAGCTTTCATGAAAATGAAGGCAAGCATTTTTTGTTGCAATGCTTCGGGGTTTATGCGAGTGGTATATTGGCGGATAACATTTTTTTGCTCCAATTTTTTTACCCGCTCCAACATAGCAGAAGGGGCCATGCCCAGCTCGCGTGCCAGGTCGGCATTGCTGATGCGGGCATTATCCTGCATCAATCGCAAAATGTGCAGATCTGTTTTGTCCAGTACGATCTCTGTTTCATTAATCATACTATAAAAATACATAATTATCGAATTATATTCCAAATTTTAGTTAAAAAATGAATTTAATTCTACAAATGTGTCTTATGTCAGAAAACTATAAATGAGCGTTCTGAGGAAAAACGCTGAATAAGTCTCGAAGTTGAATACCTAAATCAGGCCTGTTTCTTCAATGTAATTACGGTAATTTCCGGCCAGATCCCCAGCCTTCCCGAGAAAGCTAAAAAACCAAAACCCCGGTTAACATACAGGTAACGATTTTTCTCATTCACTAATCCCGCCCAATCGAGATAGCGGTATTGTACAGGGCTCCATCTGAAACCGGCTGTTTCCACACCAAATTGCGCACCATGAGTATGGCCTGATAACGTTAAATGAATAGTTGTTGGGTTGTACCTCACCTTTTCCTCCCAGTGGGTAGGGTCGTGCGAGAGCAGTATTTTAAAAGCATCTTTATCAACACCTCTTAAAGCTTTGTTAAGATCACCCATTTGAATAAATCCCTTACCCCAGTTTTGTACACCAATAAGTGAGATCTTTTGACCACCTTTTTCAATCTCAATGTTTTCGTCGAGCATCAGTCTGTAGCCAAGTGCTTTATGATGTTCTTTTAACTTATCAAGATTGGCCGCTTTTTCAGCCTCGCTGG
>Ga0206904_1117_pt1 | contig 19610 bp, 22 predicted proteins | sample Alteio_BWOrgHeat_42_FD_152981 | JGI IMG/M metagenome (GOLD analysis project Ga0206904, IMG submission 152981) | Enriched cells from forest soil in Barre Woods Harvard Forest LTER site, Petersham, Massachusetts, United States -... | ecosystem: Environmental > Terrestrial > Soil > Temperate forest >...
TAAATTCATGCGGAAGGAAGAGATGGAGTTTATTGGCGGTACCGATAAAATAAAACAACTGTATGTTTGCTGGTGCGCCAAAGAAGCTGTTTACAAGTGTTTCGGTCAAAAGGAGGTATCATTTGCCGACAATATTTTATTGGAGCCTTTCAACTTTGAAGGGCATGGCTGGGTAAATGCAACCCTGCGTAAAGGTGAAACAGATATTAAGTACGACGTTGGCTACCTGCAATACCAGGATTATATGGTTGGGTATGTAAAAGGATAAGCAGATGAAGAATAAACAGGTAATTTTTAAAGACTGGGGGCTTATTGATTATAAAGAAGCCTGGGACAAACAGGAAGCACTGTTTGCCGATACCGTAAGGGAAAAGATTGAGATACGAAACAGAGAGGTTGCTATTGCAGACAGCAGTAATACCGGGCATACTTATGATCAGTGTGTTACAGCCGAAACACTGAACTATTTAATTTTCTGCGAACACCCGCACGTATATACCCTTGGCAAAAGCGGCAAACCCGAACATTTGCTTTTGGATGAACAGGGGTTAAAAGAAAAAAATGCCGTTTATTATCCTATTAATCGTGGCGGCGATATTACCTATCATGGGCCGGGGCAAATTGTATCATATCCAATACTCGATCTTGATAATTTTTTTACCGATATTCATCTTTACCTGCGCACTTTGGAAGAAGCTGTAATATTAACTCTTGCTGATTATGGCTTAAAAGCAGGCAGGTATCCGGGTTATACCGGTGTTTGGTTCGATGCCGATAATGAAAATGCCAGAAAGATCTGTGCACTGGGTGTGCGTTGTAGCCGATGGGTAACCATGCACGGGCTGGCCTTTAATGTGAATACCGATCTGGATTATTTTAAAAATATAGTGCCATGCGGTATTGACGATAAGGATGTAACCAGCATGCAACGCGAGTTGGGGCATGAGGTTAATATTAATGAAGTAAAAGAAATCTTAAAACATCATATTTCCGTATTGTTTAATATGGAGATGATGTTATGAAAACAATACAGCTTATTTTAATTGCCATAACCGCCTTATCAGGCTGTGCTAAAAAGGCTGAAACTGCTGCCCCATTTAAACCCGATACAACTGTAACTAATAAACCTATGTCAAAACCGGTTACTTATCTTGCCTTAGGCGATTCATATACCATCGGCGAAGCTGTACCCCAAAGCCAGTCATATCCATATCAGCTTAAAGATCTGTTAAACTTTTATAATCTTAATGTACAGTCTCCCGATATAATAGCTGTAACCGGCTGGACAACTGATAATTTAATAGCTGCCATTAGCCAAAGCGCTTTTAAGGATAACAAGTATGACTTTGTTACTTTACTGATAGGTGTTAATGATCAGTATCAGCGTTTAAGCAAGGATAATTACCGCACCAAATTTGCGCAGGTTTTACATACAGCAATAAATTTTGCAAGGGGTGATACAAGCAGAGTATTTGTACTGTCTATCCCCGATTGGGGCGTAACTCCTTTTGCTGCAGGACAGGATAATATTATTGGCCCCGATATTGATCAGTTTAATACCATTAACCGGGAGGAAACAGAAAAAGCCCACGTTTTTAATTACGTCGATATAACAGCCATATCAAGGCAGGCAGCAACCGACCCGGCTTTAATTGCTCCCGATGGTTTGCATCCATCAGGTAAAATGTACCAGCAATGGATACAGTTGTTGGGGCCTTTAGTTAAGCAAAGACTGGAAAAAAAGTAATTTATTTTTATATAATAGGGTTATTTGTTTACCCAATCCGAATATTTTGTTTCCTCAGGTGCATCTGTTTCGCTTTCAAAAAATAAACGGAAACCGTCGGGGTCAGTAACCAGTATTTCCCATAAACCGTTTCCAACCATAGGTTCACTTACGTCAATTCCCTTTCCTTTAAATTCATGATATAAGGCTATAGAATCCTTACAAGTGAAATTAATTGAAACCCCGGTACCTTTCTTGTTTTCTGCGAAAACTGTAGCCTGTTTTCCTTCTTTTGCATGTTCCTGCAGCATTATTGAGGCTTTACCAAGTTGTAACCAGCACCATTCAATTCTGCCTCTTGGCTCCCATTTGCTCTTCAATTCAAAACCAAGTCCTTTTATATAAAAAGCGAGCGATACTGCCATATCCGCTACCCAAAAAAACGGGACGGCTTGTTGTACATTAAATTCATTTGTTTCCATTTCCTTTACTTTTCGAAGCAATTTCTTCAATGGCCCTTACTAATTTATTCAGATCAGGAAGTGTAGTGTAAACATGTGGTGTAACCCTCACGCAGTGGATGTTCTCCCAGTTTATACCAACAGTATGTATTTTATAATCCGTAAAAAGTGCACTGTCTAATTCCCCGGCAGTCATGCCATCAACACTTACACCGCAAATGGCACATGAATACTTAGCATTTAACGACGTATGTAGTTTAACCTTTGGAATCTGCTGAACTTTTGAGGCCCAGTAGTTTTTCAGGTATCTTATCCGCTCTTCTTTTCGTTTGCTGCCGATACCTTCATGAAAGTTAATGGCTTCCCCTATTCCCTGTTCAATCGGAAAGCTCCGGGTACCTAATTCTTCAAATTTTCTGATGTCCTTGCTATGGGGTTCACCGCTGCTGGGCAATGGCCATACTTTTTCTATCTTTTCTTTTTTTACCCACATCATACCACTACCAATGGGGGCAGACAGGAACTTATGCAGACTTGTACCAAAATAATCACAATGCAGGTCAGGTATCTTAAAATCAAGCAGGCCGAAAGAGTGCGCACCATCAACAATCACTTCAATTCCTTTGGCATGTGCCATATCGCAGATTTTTCGTACAGGCAATATCTGGCCAACCCAATTAATCATGTGGGTAACATGCAATAATTTTGTTTTAGGGGTGATAGCATCTTCAAAAGCCTTAACAATTTGCTCATCATCCTCAATCGGAAACTCAAAACTGATCTGTTTATAAACAACTCCTTCACGTAAAGCCCTTTGCTTGTAAGCCTGTACCATATGCGGGTAATCCTGTTTGGTACCTACTACTTCATCACCGCTTTTTAAGTCAAGCCCTAATATTATTGTATTCAATGCTTCGGTAGCATTCCTGTTAATGGCAATTTCTTCAGGAAGAGTCCCGGCTAAGGCTGCCAGTTTTTCCCGGAGTGGTTCCCGGCCCTGATCGAGTATCCGCCACATAAAATAAGAGGGGCCTTCGTTAGCCAGTTGGTTAAACCGCTCAACTGCCTGCTGCACCACCAATGGTGATGGAGATACACCACCATTATTAAGGTTAATGATGCTGGGGTTTACCGTATATGACCGCTGTATCACGCTCCAGTAATCTTCATCCTCTGCTACTTGTTCGGCGCTAAGGTGATTTATCTTTTGCGATGCCCGTTGCCAGTCGGCAGCATGCACCTGGTTAAAAAGGCTGTTCACAGAAAAAGCCCCGGCAAGGGTTGCAGCCTGTTTTAAGAAAACACGGCGGTCATTCGTCATCATAAACGAATTTAAGTGTTTCTACTAAAATAAAGAATAGTTAAGCTACAGTTTAATGTATTGCTGAAACTATTATTATAATCCCATAAACCAAAGTAGAGCTAAAATCTGGCATCAGCTGGTTCGGATAGCAAAGTCCTGGCTTAAAGCACTAACTTTCATAGAATCAGCCGCAGTAGGGAGTTTTCTTTGGTTACAGGTTTTTAACATTCCGGCAAACTGATAGGAATATTAATAGCCAATCCCCCATCAGATGTTTCTTTATATTTCGAGTTCATATCCAGCGCGGTTTGCCACATAGTTTTAACAACAGCATCCAAACTTACTTTAGCATTGTCGGGGTTGGTTTGTAGTGCCAGTTGCGATGCGGTTATAGCTTTTATCGCGCCCATGGTATTACGCTCAATACACGGAACTTGCACAAGGCCGCCAATAGGGTCGCAGGTCATGCCGAGGTGATGTTCCATGGCAATTTCTGCAGCCATTAATACCTGTCGCTGTGTTCCGCCTAAACATTCGGTAAGCGCCGCTGCAGCCATTGCTGATGATACGCCAATCTCTGCCTGGCAACCACCCATTGCAGCAGATATGGTAGCGCCTTTTTTAAAGATGCTCCCGATCTCCGAGGCGGTGAGTAAAAATTGCACAATCCGCTCATTGGAAAATCCATCACAAAAAACAATATAATATTGCAGCACTGCTGGAATAACACCAGCGGCACCGTTGGTTGGCGCAGTTACAACTCTACCAAAAGAAGCGTTTTCCTCATTAACCGCCAGGGCAAAACAGCTTACCCAATCCAGCGTATTTTGAAAACCATTACCTGTATTCCTGATAGCGGCTACCCATTCGTCGAAGTTATTATAGGTATGGTTGCCGATCAATCTTTTATTAAGACTGGCCGCGCGGCGGGGCAACATTAAGCCCTCCCGGTAACCAGCCCTGGGTGTGGCAGCCCCGGTAGATACATTCTTTTAACGAGTTAAAAATATTTGATAACCCCTGCAATGTTTCCTGTTCGCTGCGCCAGGCAAGCTCATTTTCCATCACCACTTCCGATATTTTAAGCCCGGTTTTAATACACCAGTGGAGCAGGTTACTGGCAGTATCTATTGGGAAAGGTAAATCTGCTTCAGCTTTGGGTTGATCTTGTCCACCTTCGGTTACAACAAATCCACCACCTATGGAATAGTATGTTTCTGATACTGCAGTACCATTATTTAAAAATGCCTGGAAGGTTACCGCGTTGGGATGATAAGGCAGACTTTCATTAAACAGAAAAAGCAGGTCATCATTTGCAAAAAACTCAACTTCTTTTTTTCCTCCAAGTACAAGCTTATGCGAATTCCTGATATCATCAGTTTTAGGGCCAACCTGGTTAACAGCAAAAGTTACTGGGTCATCGCCGCTTAAACCTAAAAGTATAGCTATATCAGTACCGTGCCCTTTGCCAGTTTTGGCTAAAGAGCCGTATAACAAAATTTTTACACCTGTTACTAATTGTAAAACATCTTTCTGCTCAAGCAATTGTACAAATTGCTGTGCTGCCCGCCAGGGGCCTAATGTATGTGAGCTGGATGGGCCTATGCCTATTTTAAATATATCAAATACAGAAATTTGTTCGCGTTTCATTAAGTGCAAACTTACAATAACAATGCGTTATTATAATTTCCAAGTTATTGGTTTTTAAATTATTTTCTTCATATTTAAGCAATTAAATCACTTAAAAACTTATTAAACCTCTTACACAATGCAAAATTACGACATCGATCCAAATTCAGGCGGCGCTATAGCTGCTTTTTTTGCCATTATTATGGCCATGTTAATTCCAATTATAATTGTTTCGATAATTGTAATAATTGGTAAATGGAAAATCTACACCAAAGCCGGTAAACCAGGATGGGCATCTATTATCCCTATATACAGCACTATAGTGTTGATGGAAATTGTAGGAAAACCTATTTGGTGGATATTCCTGTTTTTAATTCCATGCGTTAACATAGTTTTCCTTATCTGGACAATTAACCTGCTAAGCAAAAGCTTCGGACAAAGTGAAGGTTTTACAGTCGGATTGATTTTTTTGAGCTTTATTTTCTACCCTATCCTTGGCTTTGGTAATTATCAATACCTGGGTCCTGCCGGCGCCGGCCCACTCGGAATGAGGCCAAACGATCCGTTTAATTCTTCAAATTATAACGATCCGTTTAGTAATTCAAACCCTCCTAATAACCCCAATCCTCCGCAAGCTTAATGCTGATTGAATGTAGTATTGGATTAAATATATTTTGCAGCCAGTTAGTCTTTATCAACTGGCTGCAAAATCATTTACTACGTTGCCCTTTTAAATATTTAACAGGGATTGATTGTCCCGGATGCGGTTTTCAACGTTCAGTTCTGGCACTTATACAGGGCGATATCCATAAAAGCTTTATGCTTTACCCTGCTACAATACCTCTTTTATTATTTTTTGCATACGGGCTCACTGATAAATATTTTAAGCTCGATACCTCAAAAAACGTTATTAAAAAAACGCTTTTTATAGTAATCGGTTCTGTTATATTAATAAGCTATGGCATTAAACTGTGGAGCATATATACCTATTACAAGGCATCTGCCTGAGCTGTAATGTGGCTATAGTCTTTTATAATAGTTTGTAAAAAAAGCAAACTGTTCATTTGACCAGGAGGAGTAACCAATAAGTGTGCTTTTACCTTTTCGGCCATGGTATAAACAATTGTAGTATTACCGGTTTTAAAATAGTTATTTATCACTTCGTGTATAAGTGCTATGTCGCGGTCATTTAACTGGCTTACCTGCGAAAACAATGGCTGGTAAGTATTTTCTACCTCCGGGAAAGCAATGTTGTTCATTTTGGTACGCGGTACAGTACGGATCAATACTGTCCCTGCAACAATATCACCAATTCGTTGCCCGTTGTCGCTCATTGCAGCGGTAATTAAAGCCCCTAATCCTGCGGTCAGCGAAAAATCAACCAGGCGGAATAACCAACGAAGCAAATATTGGCTAAATTTAGGCCTTGCACCATCTAAGCTGATCACCTTTATTTTCATCACCCTTTTTCCGAGGCTTTGCCCGTTGAAAAACACCTCGCAAAGCAGATCATAAAAAACAAAGATTATCCCCAATATTATAAAGTATGCACCGATGCCGAAATTAGAGAGGTATGGAATTGCGAACATAGCAGCAAACAGGAAAGGCAGGAAAACAGCAAAGTCAATTAACCGGGCTAATATTCGTTCTCCAAGGCCGCCAATTTCATAGTCTATATCAATATTCTGGGCGGTTTGTACGGTAATTATTTCCATCTTTAACAAATATAAATTTGTTATTTATAAATTGATTGCAGTTTTAAAATTTGTGACTATTTTAAACAAAAAATAACAGCATAGAAAAATGCGCGAAGCCCTGTTTATAAAACAAAACACGCAGAAGTGGAAAGATTATGAAAACCTAAAGACCAAAGGCCCTGATGAGCTTGCTGAATCCTTTATAAGCATAACCGACGACCTTGCTTACGCTAAAACATTCTATCCAAAATCAAACACCACCAAATACCTAAACGGGCTTGCAGCTGCCTTTCATCAGTCGATCTATAAAAACAAGAAAGAGAAAACCAGCAGGTTTATTACTTTCTGGAAATACGAACTACCGTTGATATTTTATAAGCACCGGAAACCGCTGTTATATTCGTTTTTGTTTTTTATTGTCTTCAGCCTTATGGGCGCACTTTCTGCCAAATACGATAACAGCTTTGTGCGTTTAATAATGGGTGATGATTATGTAAACATGACTAATGAAAACATCTCAAAAGGCGACCCTTTCGGAGTATATAAGCAAGGCGGATCGCTATTAATGTTTATTGGTATTGCTGCAAATAATATAAAAGTTGAGCTCGTAACATTCGTTATGGGTATCTTTCTTTCTATCGGAAGCATTTACCAGTTAATGGTTAATGGTGTTATGATGGGTTCATTCCAATATTATTTTTTCAGCAAAGGGCTTGGCTGGCAATCCATACTGGTAATCTGGATCCATGGGACTTTAGAAATATCTGCCATAATAATTGCCGGCGGCGCAGGTTTAATATTGGGCAATAGTCTGCTTTTCCCAAAAACATATAAAAGAATAGTATCGCTAAAAAACGGCGCGAAGGATGGTTTGAAAATAGCTATCGGTTTAATACCTATATTTTTAACCGCTGCGTTTTTTGAAAGCTTTGTTACACGGCATACCGGAATGCCGGTTTGGCTAAGCCTTTCAATTTTAATAGCATCGTTATTATTTATTGTATGGTACGTAATACTATACCCGGCATACCTTAACCGGAAATTTAATCACAATAATATAATTGTTAATGAAACAACCTATTGAGCTAAGAAAGGTACGTGACTTTGGCCAGTTAGTGAATGACAGCTTTACCTTTTTAAAAGAAAACTTTAAAGCGTTATTTATTCCGCTCCTGGTTATATGTGGCTTTTTTATCGTATTGGGTACCATTGGTACTGCATTTACATATCTGAAAAAGAGCGATATGTATAGTGCCAACTATGATGACTATAGCAATAAAAATATTCAATACCTTATTAGTTTACTTATAAGCACCCTGATTTTAATTATAACCCAGGCATGCATCCACCTTGTTACTATATGTTATATTTCCGTTTACCTTCAAAAAGGTAACGTTCAACCAGTTTTTGCGGAGGTGTGGGGTTATTTTAGATATTATTTTTTCAGAGTATTGTGGGCCAGTATTGTAGTAACGCTGCTATTCCTTTTGGGGTTTGTGTTATGCTTTATCCCTGGAATTTATCTGATGCCTATTCTGTATCTTATCATTCCTATTATAGTTATTGAAAACTCTTCGTTTAGCTATGCCTTTAATAAAAGTTTCAGGATAATTAAGGAAAATTGGTGGGTTGTATTTGGGGTTATTTTTATAATGTCGCTAATCGTTAGCATGTCGAGTTCATTTGCCAGTCTTCCGTTAACCCTTATCACTACAGGGAGCAAGTTTATATCCCTTAAGAGTTTTAAACTACCAGTTATCATTTTTTTCAGCATCCTTCACAGTATATTGATGCTTGCTTACTGCTTGCCTTCTATTGCTATATGTCTTTGTTACTTTAATCTCGACGAACAAAAAGATGGATCAGGGTTGCTGGACAGGATTGAAAAATTCGGAAAGAGAGATGATGATAATCCTGCCTTACCAATTGAGGAATATTAAGTTTATGCAAAGGCTGTCTATAATTTTCTTTACCCTGATAATTACGTTCTTTTTATTAAGTAACGCATTTGCTGCATCTAAAAAAACGCCTTTAAAATTACATCCCGATACATCAAAAATTGAGGTTAAACATTTTAATAAACAGGCATTAGATAAATATAAGGCTGATAAAGATTTTAACTATAATGGTGAAGCCATAGGTAAACCTTCTCTTTGGGAAGTGTTTTGGTCGTGGTTATGGCATAAAATTTCAGGCTTATTCAATCGCATACCTTATAGCGGCGATATTTTAGAGTATCTTTTTATAGGGCTTAGTGTTGCATTTTTAGCATATATCATATTTAAATCGCTCGGGATAGATCCAATCAGGTTATGGCGTGGCGAAGCAAAAAAAGTAAATATTCCTTACAGTGAATCGCTCGAAAATATTCATGAAATAAATTTTGATGAGGAAATTGAAAGGGCCGTTGCACAGCATAATTACAGGATTGCAGTGAGGCTGCTTTATTTAAGATGCTTAAAACAATTAAGCGATAAGGATTTGATAAAATGGCAAATTGACAAAACCAATTCGGCCTATCTGTATGAATTAACAAACCCTGAACAAGTGCAAACCTTCGGGTTGCTTACCAGGCAATTTGAATATGTTTGGTATGGCAATTTTTCAATTAACAAACAGGCTTTTACCAATATCGACCTGCTTTTTCAAAACTTTAAAAAGCAACTGCCATGAAGGGTTTGAAATTATATCTGATAGTTGCTGCAATTTTACTCATCATTTATGTTGTTGCACAGGTTAACCGGCCCAAAGCCATTGACTGGACAGAGACGTTAAACGACAAAGCAAAAGCCCCATTCGGCACGTATGTATTATTTAGCCGCCTGCACGATCTTTTTCCGGGCTCGGGTACAGTCCCTTATCGTCAACCTGTCTATAATGTAATAGCCGAAGATTCTGTTAAGCAATCGTCTTATATAATTATTTGCCAGGGCATTGAGCTCTCGGAGCCTGATTATGGTCAACTTATAAAATATATAAAACAAGGTAATGATGTTTTTATAGCGGCAGAATATTATGGCAAATTGATTGGTAAAAACCTGGACATTAAAACAATTGATTATTATCAATTTGGCAAAGCAATAAACAATGTAAATTTTCTGAGTCCGTACTTGAACCCCAAGCATCATTTTGCTGTTGATAAGGGCACAGGCAGTTGTTACTTTACAAAATTTGATACTTTAAATGCAGTTGTATTGGGTGAGAATATTAATCACCAGGCTAATTTTATTAAATATTCATTTGGTAAAGGCAATTTATACTTGTCAGCTAATCCAAAACTTTTCAGCAATTACAGTCTCCTTAAACCTGTAGGGGCAGCTTATGCCGCAACATCCCTATCTTTTGTGAAAAATACCCGGAAAATAATCTGGGACGAATATTATACGCAGGGTGACACAGGCGGCGATTCGCCTATGCGTTTATTCCTCAGTAACGAAACTTTACAATGGGCCTATTATATCACATTGTTCAGTCTGTTGATTTTTGTATTATTCGAAATTAAACGAAGGCAGCGCATTATACCTGTAATTGAGCCTTTAAAAAATTCGACTTTAGATTTTGTGAATGTTGTTGGCCAGGTATATTATGAAAAACGGAACAATGCTAATATAGCCCATAAAACTATTCTCTATCTTTTAAGCTATCTGCGGGATGAGTACCAGGTAAAAACCAGTAAAACTGATGATGAATTTAAAGAAAAGCTTATTGCCAAATTAGGGCTCGAAAGTTCTTTTGCAGGCGATTTGGTTAACTATATCAACTACATTAATGTACAGGAACATGTTACTGACAGGGAATTAATTGAATTAAATAAACTGATAGAAAAATTTTATAATCAATCCAGATAATCATGGAAGACGAAATATTTGAACAAAGAACTGATCTTGGCAAACTGAATACAGCCGTTGAGCAAATTAAAGCCACCCTTGCAAAGATAATTGTAGGGCAGCAAGGCAGCATTGATCTGCTCATTGCCGGAATACTTGCAGATGGGCATATATTGATTGAAGGTGTACCGGGTGTGGCCAAAACATTAACCGCAAAACTGATCGCAAAATCAATTGAGGCTAAATATTCCCGCATACAGTTCACGCCCGATTTAATGCCATCGGATATTTTGGGCACTTCAGTGTTCAATCCAAAAACTACTGAGTTTGAATTTAAATCCGGACCAATTTTCGGTAATATTATACTGATAGACGAAATTAACCGTGCGCCAGCTAAAACACAATCGGCATTGTTCGAAGTAATGGAAGAACGCCAGCTTACTATTGACGGCCAAACCTATAAAATGGAAGAACCGTTTATTGTGCTGGCAACTCAAAACCCTGTTGAGCACGAAGGTACCTACCGTTTACCCGAAGCCCAGTTGGATCGCTTTTTATTTAAGATCGAAATCCAGTATCCAACACTTGATGAGGAGATAGCAATTATCACGCAACAGCATCAGCAAAAAACGTCTGATCAGCTTAGCCATATCAGTCCGGTATTATCGGTACAGGATATTGTTTCGCTTCGTCAGCAGGTAAAAGGGTTTCATGTGGAAGATAAGTTATTGGCTTATACAGCTAAGATCATTCATGAAAGCCGTAACAATAAATCGTTATACCTGGGTGGTTCCCCACGTGCATCGCTTGCCATAATAAATGCAGCTAAAGCACTGGCGGCAATTAAAGGCCGCGATTTTGTAACACCAGATGATATAACCCATGTTGCCGCACCTGTTTTAAGGCACCGTATTATGCTTACACCCGATAAGGAAATGGAAGGGGTTACACCAGATGACGTAATAGCACAGATCATCCAGAAAATTGAAGTGCCCAGGTAGGGTTAGAGATTAGTTAATTTGAGATCAGAGATTAGGCTGAACGGCTTGTAAAAGTTATTTAACATTAAGTGAAGAAAGTTTTTAGCTTATTTTATAAAAACCTGTTTTTAACCAACCGCCTTTTTATGGGGCTTGGCGGCTGCGTGGTGCTGTTTATGCTTGCTTTCTTTTTTCCCTGGCTTGGCGTAATCCCCCAACTGGTGTTCTATACATTGGTACTGCTTATTAGCATCGATATTATAATGCTGTATAAAACCAAAAAAGGAATATTTGCTAAACGACATGCACCGGAACGTTTAAGCAACAGCGACGATAATGAGTTGGGTATTTATATAGAGAATTGGTATCCTTTAAATATTAATATCGGCATAATTGACGAAATACCGTTTCAGTTTCAAAAAAGGGATGTGTGGTTTAAAACGTTTTTAAAACCCGGTCAGCGAAAACGAATCAATTATACCTTGAGGCCAACCCGCCGTGGCGAATATGAATTTGGAGCTATCAGGGTTTATGTAATGTCGCCGTTGGCGCTTATAAGACGGCGGTATAATTGCAGCCAGGGCGAAACTCTTCCGGTTTATCCTTCATTTTTACAAATGCGTAAATATGAGCTGATGGCTATATCAAATAACCTGTCAGAGATCGGCATAAAAAAAATACGCAGACTTGGCCACAGCCTCGAATTTGAACAGGTAAAAAACTACGTTCAGGGCGATGATTACCGTACTATAAACTGGAAGGCAACAGCCCGTCGCGGCAGTTTAATGACCAACTCGTATACTGATGAAAAGGCACAGCACGTGTATTGTGTGATAGATAAATCAAGATCGATGAAAATGCCTTTTGAGGGTTTAAGTCTCCTGGATTACGCTATAAACGCTAGTCTGGTATTATCAAACGTTGCTCTGCTGAAAGAAGACAAAGCAGGATTGATAACCGTTGCCGAAAAGATAGGCGCAGTGATCCCGGCCGACAGGCGCCCTACCCAGATCAATAAAATACTGGAGGTTTTATATAAGGAGAAAACGCGCTATCTTGAAACCAATATGGAGTTATTATACTCCACTATCCGCAGCGTAATAAAGCAGCGCAGCCTGGTGGTATTCTTTACCAATTACGAAAGTATGTCAGCTTTGCAAAGGCAGCTTCCATTTTTAAAACGAATAGCTAAATTTCATTTATTACTGGTTGTATTTTTTGAAAACACCGAACTAAAAAAGGTAAGTGAACAATCAGCTACCGATGTAGAGGGGATTTACATAAAAACTATTGCCGAAAAATTTGCTTACGACAAAAAGCTGATTGTAAAAGAACTGGCGAAGTATAATATTCAGTCTATTTTGACAACGCCGCAAAACCTTACCATCAATACGATTAACCGCTATCTCGAGCTTAAAGCGAAGCAAAAAATTTAAAAACCAGGCTTAGGGAAATTGATACCTGCTGCCGCAAGGTTCTTCATTATTTTTTCCATCAGGTCTATTTTAACATCCAGAAAATTGGCAGGCTCAACCCAAACGTTTATAGTGATCCTTATACTGTCGTTATCAAGGCCAATAAGCCCCACTCTCACTGCTGGGTCAGTTAATATGTTTTTGGTAGATTTAATAGCATCCAGCATTACTTGTTTTGCCTTGTCAATATCAGCTGCATAACTTAACCTGATATCAAAATCCAAACGGCGCTTGCCTTCGCGGGTTACATTTACAATTACTTCATTAAACAGCTTCCCGTTAGGTATAATCACTGTTTTGTTATCGGCAGTAAGCAAAACGGTATAAAATATCTGGATTGATATTACCCTTCCATCTTGTCCTTGTGCTAAAATGCTATCGTCAAGTTCAAATGGTTTTAGTAATAGTATAAGTACGCCGCCTGCAAAGTTTTGAAATGTTCCCGATAATGCTAAACCGGCAGCAACGCTGAATGCGCCTATAATGGTTGTGAATATAGTCATTTCAAATCCGACTATATTCATTACCGAAATGATCAGTAATACATATAAGCTGGTAATAGTTAAACTAAGAATGAAGGGCTGAAGTGATGAATGGACCTTTCTTTGGCTTAAACGGAGACGGAGGCGAGTCCTTAAAAACCTGATGATCCAGAGACCAATTGCAAAAACTAATATTCCGAAAACGTAGTTTGGCCCGCGGGTAATAAGCCAATGATGAAATTGCTGATAAAATTCTTTTACTTCCATAAACTGAAAGCAAAGGTAAAAATTTATTATTTACCGTAGATAGTTATGAAAAGCTCGGGGCCTTTAAAAAGCACCCATTCCACTATCTGGCTTTGAATGTGTCTTGCTTTTTCTGTTAAATTTTTCATAGTGATAATATTTGTTCAAATCTTATGCCTGATTATCTGCTTTTGATTTGTTGATCAAATTTACGGCTAATTGTAACGCAAAAAATACTTAATCAATCATTTGATTAACAAATGACAGTCCCTTTACGTTGATATGACTAAAGCGGTGCACTATAAAACAAAACCCCTGTCTGATAAAACAGACAGGGGTTTTATTTAGTAATTTATAGTCTTGAGTACAAAGTCTGAAGTCAAGAAAAACCAGACTTAAGACTCAAGACTTAGGGCTTTCGACTCTTACATCATGCCGCCCATACCGCCGCCACCCATTGGTGGGCCGCCAGCTTGTGCATCTTCAGGATCGTCAGCCAATACGCATTCTGTTGTTAATAACATTGCTGCAATTGAAGCTGCGTTTTCTAAAGCTACACGACCTACTTTAGTAGGGTCGATAACACCTGCTCCGATTAAGTTTTCATACTTATCAGTACGTGCGTTATAACCAAAGTCAGCTTTGCCTTCTTTTACTTTTTGAACTACGATAGAACCTTCGATACCTGCATTTTCGCAGATCTGACGTAATGGTTCTTCAATAGCACGACGGATGATAGCAATACCTGTGTTTTCGTCTTCGTTAGCACCTTTAAGGTTAGCTAATGCTTCAACTGCACGGATAAATGCTACACCACCACCAGCAACAATACCTTCTTCAACAGCCGCACGGGTTGCATGTAAAGCATCGTCAACACGGTCTTTCTTTTCCTTCATTTCAACTTCCGAAGCAGCACCGATATATAATACTGCAACACCGCCAGATAATTTGGCTAAACGTTCCTGTAATTTTTCTTTATCGTAATCAGAAGTAGTAGTTTCTATCTGAGCTTTGATCTGGCTTACACGAGATTTGATCTCTTCTGCCTGGCCAGCGCCATTGATAACTGTAGTGTTGTCTTTGTCAACAACAATCTTTTCAGCAGTACCTAAGTAAGTAAGGTCAGCATTTTCTAATTTGTAACCTCTTTCTTCCGAAATTACTGTACCACCTGTAAGGATAGCAATATCTTCTAACATTGCTTTACGGCGATCGCCAAAGCCAGGGGCTTTAACAGCAGCAACTTTCAGTGAACCACGGATCTTGTTAACTACTAAAGTAGCCAAAGCTTCTCCGTCAAGGTCTTCTGCGATAATTAATAATGGTCTTCCGGTTTGAACTTGTTTTTCCAGTATTGGAAGAAGTTCCTTCATTGAAGAGATTTTTTTATCGTAGATCAGGATATAAGGGTTTTCCAGTTCTACTTCCATTTTATCAGCATTGGTTACAAAGTAAGGAGAAAGGTAACCACGGTCAAACTGCATACCTTCAACAGTTTTAACTTCAGTTTCAGTTCCTTTAGCTTCTTCAACAGTAATTACACCGTCTTTACCAACTTTTTCCATTGCTTCAGCAATTAACGCACCGATAACCTCGTCGTTATTAGCTGATATTGCTGCAACTTGTTTTATTTTGTTGTTGTCTTCGCCAATAGTTTTTGACTGGGTTTTTAAATTTTCAACAACAGCTGCAACAGCTTTGTCAATACCGCGTTTCAAATCCATTGGGTTTGCGCCAGCAGCTACGTTTTTAATACCTGCAGTAACAATAGCCTGGGCTAATACAGTAGCAGTTGTTGTACCATCACCTGCGATGTCAGCAGTTTTTGATGCAACTTCTTTTACCATTTGAGCACCCATATTTTCAATAGGGTCCTTTAATTCAATTTCTTTTGCTACAGTTACACCGTCTTTGGTAATAGCTGGTGAACCGAATTTTTTGTCGATAATTACGTGACGACCTTTAGGGCCTAATGTTACTTTAACTGCATTAGCTAAAATGTCAACACCTCTTTTTAAGGCGTCGCGTGCTTCCACATTATATTTGACTTGTTTTGCCATGTTATTTTTGTTTGAATGTTTGAATGTTGTAAAGTTGAAATGTTATACATGTTAATGTTAAAAGGCAACTTTACAACCTTTCAACATTGTAACTTTTCAACAATTTACAGAACCGCGTAAATATCAGATTCGCGCATAATTAAATACTCTTTACCTTCATAGGTAATTTCAGTACCGGCATATTTACCGTATAAAACCTGGTCACCAACTTTTACAGTCAAAGGTTCATCTACTTTTCCGTCGCCAACAGCAACAATAGTTCCGCGCTGAGGTTTTTCTTTTGCAGTATCCGGGATAATAATTCCCGAAGCAGTTTTCTCTTCGGCCGGAGCAGCTTCTACTACTACCCTGTCTCCGATAGGTTTAATGTTTAATGACATAGTTATACAATTATTAATTTTTATATTAATTTAGTTTGGTTAGGTTTCATCATCAATTATGCCAAGCAGGCACAAAGTTCAAAATTGGCATACTAACTGTTCAATTGTCACATTTAGGTTAGCTAAGCTTTTGTTATTAATATTGGCTTAACCCTGGTAGTGCCATCGTGTCAGTATTATCCCTTTTTTATTCAATCCTTATAAGTTTTTATCGATTAATAATGGCAATTTTTTTTTGTTTAGGTTTAATTTTTCTTTATTTTTATTTCCTATTACCTATAAACATATCGCATAGTGAAAAAATATTATAGCCGCTGCCTAATTTTCAAGTTTATTATCTTTACAATACTGCTAACTTTCTCGATAATTATTAATAGCTGCCGTAAAGGCGATAGTCCCGCAGCCGTCGACCCGGATAATAATACATTATTGATTGAAAAAGCTAAACTTTGGTATAACCAGCAAATTAAAGCAAATGTTCGAATAAATAAAGTAAGTCATGCTACTTTACACCCACAGGCATTACCTAACTGGGATGCATATACAATTACAAAAACAGTTACAGGCGAACAATTAATTATTGTAAAAACGGAAGGGCCTGAAGTAACCAACCCTAAATTGGGTTTAACTTCATCACTTGTTTTTACTTACAAAAACGGCGGTATCGTATCTGGCAAGAGAATAGAGGCGATTGGTGAACCAACTTACATTAAAGGTCAGGGCATGCAGCTTATTCAGAAATATCAAGATAAACAAGTACCGGGTTTTAACAAAGGCGCGTTTATACTTTATGATATTAACCATAACCCGCTTGAAAGCCATACACTGTTAAACGGTACAATAAATACCAGTATCTCCGCAGTTATTGCACCGATACCCCATAAACTGCAAAAGAACCTGTCGGCCTTATCCGGCAAAAACCTCTCGGTATTAAGTCTCAAAAATGATTCATTACATAATACAAAAACAAGCCCTGGTACCCAGATTGCCCAAACATCAACTACTATACAAACCTGCACAGACTGGTATTTGGTAACTTATGATGCCAATACAGGAAAAATATTAAACGAGACCTATTTATATACAACCTGTACAAGCATAGGGGATGATAATAATCCGGGAGGAGGGGGAGGACCTGGTGGGAGTGACGGGATTTTTGGCTTAAATAATTCCAATTCGCAAATACCCGATAATAACTTTGATAATTATTTAGCTTATGCAGAAAGCCAGGGATGGTCATTTACCGACCCTGTACATGGCCCATTTACCTACAATGGCATAACTTACCAGGGGGAGTTTACTTATATGTATGATGCAAATGGTGATTTCCAGTTCGCTTATTTTAGCCCGGATAGTAGTACGGGCCTAATGCCCACCGGCTACGAATATAATATTGGCGACGGGCATTCGGGGCCCGGGTCAACTACTATCGATGATGGTGGCCTTGGAGATACACCATCCTTTCTGCCAGGCCCAGGCAAGGCGGCTTTCACACAGCCCTCGGGAGGGGATGTGGGAAAAGGAAGTGCAACAACAATTTCCAATTCAGATATAGCTAATGCCGTCCTTGTTGACGATGGAAAAACTGCAATCGACCCACAAAAATACATTAGCTGCTTTACTGATGGAAAAACTGCTAAAGGCTATAAATTAACTATTTATGTTGATCAACCTGTACCTGGCTCAAATACACAATGGACGTCTGTTTTAAGAAACCTTCCTTTACACCTCATGTTTACGACTTCTAATGGTACATTTTTGGATGTCGGACATACTTTTGTAAGCTTTGAAAAGGATAATACTGATGGTACAAAAGTAACGCAAGTGATGGGATTTTATCCGGGGAAAGGTCCATTCTTACCAGGAGTTGCTTCAAAAGGGATAATAAAAGACGATAGTGGCCATCCTTATAATGTTAGTTATGCAATAAATGTAACCGCCAGCCAGTTTAATGCTGCTCTATCTGGGGTTGTTAGTGATAATGCAAATTCAGCTTACATATTAACCAATATACAATCCGGTACAGAACATAACTGTACAGATGCAGCTATATCCTGGATAGATGATGCTGGAGCTTTGTTTGCTAATCCCCCAGCTACTACAAGGGGAATATTTAATAATACCCCAGGTGACTTTGGACAAGCTTTAGCTGGCGTTAGCGGATCAAGTACTGTTCCGGGTACTGCACCACAAAGCCACGGTCCATGCAATTAGAATATAAAAATATGAAATTACTCTTGATTTTTTTGATAATCTTGTCCCTAATAATGGGCTTGCATTTTAACGGCACATCGAATTTCTTATATGAAGCTGAATTTTCGAATCCTATAAACGCCATCAAAGATGGAACGTTAAAACAAGCCCAATTTGCTTTATGGATAATGCTATTAATAGCACATATTGGCGTTGTTTCATTACCCTTTTTAACAAAGAAAAGCTACTTTAAACCATTATTAATCGTTAACCCATTAGCGTTTATCATAATTTATATATTACTAGCTACTGTATTTGTAATTATTTTATTAATCCCATTTATAATTGTATGGTTAATTTGTATAATGAAATTCAGGGATGACAATAGAAAACAGGACAGGTTAAATAAATCTGAAATATGAAAATGGTAAATTATGAAAGTACTTTTGATTCTACTTCTTTGATGATCATCTTGTCGTTACTTATAGGCATTCCTATCAATGACAGAGAAAAGGGTGGTTTTCACTCTATGATATATATAAACAAAATTAACTATGAAAATCTTTTCCATCATATTATTTTGCAGTATAGTTAGCTTTAAAGCGGCCGCACAAGACACTGTAGCACATAATAAGCTACCTGCTTATATTAGCAGAAAGGTAAAGCTTGTTATGAGTGTAGCTGATTTTGATTTGAGGAAGGAATATATCTACCTTTATATGGGTAATTTCTACCCTAATCAAAAATTTACGGTTATAGTTAAAAGAAATGATGGTAAAAAACATATAAAACTTAATAAAGATATTATACTTGGCCGGGTGATGGTAGCTATAACAGGCTATATCTCAACTTTTGATGGCGAACCTGATACCACAAAAAATTATGACGATGCTGCCATAAAAAAAGAATTTGAAAGAGGCAGGCCAATGATACTTATGATGACGAATCAGCCCGGTATGATGTATCGCAAGTACATCCCCAGAACAGAACCTATTGATTTAAAAGGCAAATTAGTGATGCTGGTGACCAGTCAAAAACAAATAGGCGCCACCTATCAAATTCCACCATTGTCCCCTAATGATTTTCCTGCCGTATTGAACTATAATGACTATTAAGAATATGAAGTATTCATAATATTTTTTTCACACACA
>Ga0206904_1109_pt2 | contig 19570 bp, 20 predicted proteins | sample Alteio_BWOrgHeat_42_FD_152981 | JGI IMG/M metagenome (GOLD analysis project Ga0206904, IMG submission 152981) | Enriched cells from forest soil in Barre Woods Harvard Forest LTER site, Petersham, Massachusetts, United States -... | ecosystem: Environmental > Terrestrial > Soil > Temperate forest >...
CGCAAAAACGCAGAAAGCAAAATTTAAAAACCGGTCAGAAATTAATATTTCATACCCGGGTTTCGGTCTTATTCCATTTACATTTGCAAACAAATTATGCTGTGGATAAAAGCAAAGAAAATCTCCGCATTCAATCCTGGATTCTATTTGTTGCCGTGCTTTTGTTTGCCATCAAGATTATTGCATGGTGGGTTACACATTCGGTAGCCATTCTCACCGATGCGCTGGAAAGTATTGTAAATGTAATTGCGGGGATGGTCGGCCTGTACAGTTTATCCATTGCCTATAAGCCCCGCGACAGTAACCATCCATATGGCCATGGTAAGGCTGAATATCTTTCCGCCGCCATTGAAGGCACCCTTATTATGATGGCTGGTGTTTTCATTATATACGAAGCCATTATTCAACTCCTTCATCCCAGGGAACTTCACCAACTCAACACAGGTATAATACTGGTTGGCATTTCCGCACTGATTAATTTTTTCGTAGGCCTGTATGCCGTCAGAAAAGGAAAGGAAAATAATTCAGAAGCGCTGGAAGCCAGTGGTCGTCACCTGCAGTCCGACACCTATTCTACGCTTGCAATCATCCTCGGGCTGATACTGATTTATTTCACACATATTCATCAGCTGGATAGTATCGTGGCGATCATTATGTCGGTTGTGATCATGATAATAGGTTACCGTATTGCCCGGAAATCAGTGGCTGGCATTATGGATGAAGCCGATGAAAAAATACTGGGGAAGGTAATTGCCCTGTTAGATGATAACCGCCTTCCGAATTGGATAGATATTCATAACCTGCGGGTGATTAAATTCGGGAACGTACTCCATATCGATTGTCATATGACCGTACCCTGGTACCTGAATGTAAGCCAGGCACATGCCGAAGTAGATAGTCTCCGGGTTCTTATCCAGAAAGAATTTGGTTCCGTGATGGAATTCTTTGTGCATGCCGATGACTGCATACCCGATTGCTGCCCTATTTGCATTAAATCGGATTGCCAGGTTCGAAAACATCCGTTCACCAAAAAAATAAAATGGGGAATGGAAAATGTGGTTCCGAATAAAAAGCATGACCTGACCACCTCTCCCTGACAGGAATACAGCCCGGAGCGCCATCTCTTAAAAGGCACTAAATTCGCAGTCATTCACAATAAACCAATTTACATGCAGGCGTGGAAAACATACCAGGAAAAAAATCAGGAAAAGTTTCTGGAAGAATTGCTGGCTTTGCTGAGAATTCCTTCGGTGAGTGCCGATAGCACGCATCAAAAAGATATGATGACCTGCGCCGAAGCAGTAAGAAAATCCCTGCTGGATGCGGGTGCGACCCGGGCTGAAATTTACCCTACCCAGGGGCATCCCGTCGTATTCGCCGAAAAAATAGTGGATTCTTCCAGGCCAACGGTTCTGGTGTATGGACATTACGACGTGCAGCCCGCAGACCCACTCGAACTCTGGCATACCCCGCCGTTCGAACCAACCATTAAAAACGGGATGATCTTTGCCCGTGTATCTGCGGATGATAAGGGTCAGTTTTTTATGCACGTGAAGGCGCTGGAAATCATGAATCAGACCGGCACACTGGCCTGCAATATTAAATTCATCATTGAAGGCGAAGAAGAAATCGGTTCTCCCAACCTGGGCGAATTTGTTTCTTCTCACAAAGAACTTCTGAAAGCGGATGTGATCCTGATCAGCGACACATCCATGATCAGTCTCGAAACTCCTTCTATCGAAATCGGTGTTCGCGGCCTGGCCTATATCCAGGTAGAGATTACCGGGCCGAACCGGGACCTGCATAGCGGCGTTTATGGCGGCGCAGTCGCCAATCCGGTTACTACCCTGGCCCGCATGATTGCCAGTTGCCATGATGAGAATAATCACATTACGATTCCAGGTTTTTATGATGACGTACTGGAATCATCGGCAGAAGACCGCAAAAAAATGGCCGCCGCCCCCTTTGATGAAAAAGAATACATGAAAGATCTTGGGGTGAAAGCACTTTGGGGCGAAAAAGGATATAGCACTAATGAACGCACGGGAATTCGTCCGACCCTCGAACTCAATGGTATTTGGGGTGGTTACCAGGGAGAAGGATCCAAAACTGTTCTGCCATCCAAAGCGTCGGCGAAAATTTCCGCGAGGCTGGTCCCGAATCAGCGTTCGGGTAAGACCGGACAGCTGCTGTTGGATTATTTCCGGAAAATTGCACCCGCCGGAGTTACCGTAAATGCTTTTGAATTACATGGCGGAGAACCTTATATGACGCCTCTGGATTCACTGGCCTATACCGCTGCTGAAAAGGCCATTGAAGCCAGCTTCGGAAAAAAACCGGTACCCCAGCGGGGCGGCGGGAGTATTCCGATCTGTTCGCTGCTGGAAAATGAACTGGGTATTAAAATTGTGTTTATGGGTTTCGGACTGGATAGCGACAATCTGCATTCACCGAATGAAAAATATAATATTGCCAATTTTTATAAGGGCATTGAAACCATTCCTTATTTCCATAAGTATTTTGCAGAAGGAAGGAGGAATGTGTGAGAGTATGGGAGTATGGGAGTATGGGAGTATGGGAGTGTGGGAGTTAAGATATCAACAGTCAGCGATTAAAATGGTAGAAAAAGAAAAACTACGCATCGATAAATACCTTTGGGCGATCCGACTGTTCAAAACCAGGAGCCTGGCCTCGGATGCATGTGAAAAAGGAAAAGTGAAAAATGAAGCGGGCCAGGTGAAGCCTTCCAGGCAGGTACATATCGGCGATATTTACGAAGTAAAAACGGAGGCCAAAAGATGGCGGATTCAGGTGACCGGTTTACTGGATCATCGGCTGGCGTTTTCGGAAGCCATTAAATACTACCTGGATATTACGCCTGCCGAAGAGGTTGAACGGCTTCAATTCCAGGCTGCCAGTTTTCATACCGGAAAACGGCTGAGCAAAGTGGGCAGACCAACTAAAAAGCAACGCAGGGATCTGGATGAAATGGGGAATTCGGAATCTCCTCTGCCATAAAGACAGAGATTTGTCTTCGGATTTAATAAGAGCCTGCGTACTCCTTAATTCGGGAGTTTTAAGCAAGTTCTTCGGGATTTCTAGGGTATTTCTTCGGGGTTTCCTAGGGAGCTCCCGAAGAACTTCCGAAGAAATACCCTAGAAATCCCGAAGAAACCCCGAATAAAGCCCTAATCAATATAGAGTCGATATCGAAGGAACAATTAGAATACCTGAAAAAAAGTCATCTATACATTTGCTTCACTGATACCCGAACCGAATACCTTTATTTTTTAAATTTTCAAATTGCGTATCGACATTATCAGCGTTTTACCGGAATTACTGGAAAGTTCTTTTTCCCATTCCATTTTAAAAAGGGCCAAAGAAAAAAATCTCCTGGAGATTTTTATTCATCCGTTGAGAAACTGGGCAGTGAATGAATATGGGCAGATCGATGATTATCAGTATGGCGGAGGCGCAGGTATGGTAATGATGTGTGAACCACTGGCTAATGCTATTGAATCATTGAAAAAAGAGAGGGACTATGATGAAATTATTTTCATGAGTCCCGATGGCGACCTACTTAATCAACCCATGGCCAATGCCCTTTCTTTGAAACATAACTTACTTTTCATTTCCGGGCACTACAAAGGAATCGACGAACGCATCCGGCAACATTTTATCACCCGCGAAATTTCTATTGGCGACTATGTGCTCAGCGGAGGGGAATTACCCGCCGCCGTGCTGACTGACGCTATCGGAAGATTGCTGCCGGGGGTTTTGAATGATGAAACATCCGCCCTCTTTGATTCTTTTCAGGATAATCTCCTGGCGCCGCCGGTATATACCCGGCCCGCTGATTTCAGGGGCTGGAAGGTTCCGGAAATACTGCTGAGCGGGGATCCCGCAAAAATTTCTGAATGGCGACATGAAGCTGCCCTGCATAAAACAGCCGAAAAAAGACCCGGACTCCTGAACGATTAATTTTCCACTATGGTCATCAAGGGCAGGTTTGTTGATATTCCGTCAAAAAGAATTTATCCTGCCGAAGTCTCGGTTCTGGATAAAAAAATTGCCGGCATTCGGGAACTCGATTCGAATGCCCCCGTTCCGGACAATTATATCTGCCCGGGTTTCATTGACGCCCACGTGCATATCGAAAGTTCTATGCTTGTACCGTCTGAATTCGCCCGCATCGCCGTTATTCACGGTACCGTGGCAACGGTCAGTGATCCCCATGAGATCGCTAATGTGCTTGGGGCTTCCGGAGTCGAATTTATGATTGAGAACGCCCGGCACAGTCCTTTTCATTTTTATTTCGGCGCTCCCAGCTGTGTTCCTGCCACCTTATTTGAAACCGCGGGTGCAGCACTCGGATCTAATGAAGTGGATCAGTTATTAGCCAGACCGGAAATCAGGTATTTGAGCGAGATGATGAATTTCCCGGGTGTGCTACAATCCGATCCGGAAGTGATGAAAAAAATTGCTTCAGCCAAAAAATATGGCAAGCCGGTAGACGGTCATGCACCCGGCTTAAAAGGAGAAGACGCGCGCAAATATATCCGGGCAGGGATCAGCACCGACCACGAGTGTTTTACAGCCGAAGAAGCGCTGGACAAATTGAGTTTTGGAATGAAGATCCTGATCCGCGAGGGAAGTGCTGCCCGCAATTTTGAAGCATTGGCGGATCTGCTGAATGAACACTGGGAGAATATGATGTTCTGCAGCGACGATAAACATCCCGACAGTCTCGTAAAAGATCATATCAACAAGCTTTGCGCACGTGCCATTGCGAAAAATATTGACCCCTTCAAAGTGCTGACGGCAGCCTGTCTCAATCCCATAGACCATTATAAACTTGAAGTTGGCCAGCTTCGGACCGGAGATCCGGCAGACTTCATTATACTAAAAGATCTGAAAGAATTCGAAGTTCTTCAAACCTGGTTAGCGGGAACACTGGTTGCCGAAAACGGAAATACCAAACTGGACTCCGTGGGGATATCATCCCACCCCAACCGGTTCGATTGTGATTTTACAAAACCCGGCGATTTCAAAATGCCTGCCTTCCCCCTGGCTTCATCTCCTTACCCATGGCCTGTTATCGAAGCATATGATGGTCAGTTGATCACAGGGAAATATAACGGCAATATCCAACCGGAAAATGGATTCTGGGAAACCGACCAGTCAAATGACCTTTTGAAGATCGTGGTCCTGAACCGGTATAAAAAAGCACCCATGGCCAAAGCCTTCATCCGGAATTTCGGGTTAAAAACAGGTGCGCTAGCCTCTTCGGTTGCGCATGACAGCCATAATATCGTAGCCGTAGGTGTTAGTGATGAAGCCCTCAGTCTCGCTGTAAACGCCGTAATTACAAATAAGGGAGGTATCAGTCTGGCCAGCGACGGAATGGAAAAAAGTCTTGGTTTACCAGTAGCCGGACTGATGAGTGCGGATGAGGGCTGGCTGGTGGCCAGTGCTTACACTGATCTGGATGCAGAAGCCAAACGGCTCGGTACTACTCTCCGGTCGCCTTTTATGACCCTTTCCTTTATGGCTCTCCTCGTAATCCCGCATCTGAAACTCAGTGACCTGGGATTATTCGATGGCGACCAGTTCCGGATACTCTGATTTTTTTACCGGAAAAATACCGGCATTCACCGCTCCTGCAGCCGGAATAACCTATTCGTGTTTGAATTAAATGGCGCAGGAGCCTAGTTTTACATGAAATTTAGCGAAATGGATAATTTAGGAAACGACATACAGGAAGATATTCATAAACGGGTGAGACGGGGGGGCAAAAGCAGAATCTGGCTTCCCCTCGCGTTGGTTTGTATTGGCGGACTATTGTTCCTGCGGGCATTTGGCGTTCCGTTACCCGAATGGATTTTTGACTGGCCGGTATTGCTCATCGCCATTGGTATTTTCAGCGGATTAACGCATGCATTCCGCGGTCCGGGCTGGCTGATCATGATTCTGGTCGGAACCTTTTTCCTGATGGACCATTTGATTCCGGGTATAGATGTCCATCGTTTCATCTGGCCGGCTGCCATCATTGCGGTGGGTCTCATCATGTTGATACGTCCCAAAAAACCGCACTGGATGGATCACGACTGGCACGAAAAATGGAGCCAGCGGGATAGAGAGAAATGGCAAAGAAGAAGGGCATGGCGTGGTTATCCGGGATTTCCGGAGACGGGTTCCAATCCGTCCGATACGGCTCAGAACACAGGATCAACAGGAAACACCGGCTCGGGACCCAGGAGTTTTTCATCAGAGGATTTTATAGACGCGACGACGGTTTTCGGATCCATTCATAAAAATATTTTATCCAAAAATTTTAAAGGCGGGGACATCACGGTGTTTATGGGAGGAGCGGAAATTAACCTCAGTCAGGCGGATATACAGGGAACCGCATCCATTGACATTACCCAGATTATGGGTGGAACTAAAATAATTGTCCCTTCCAACTGGGAAATAAGGAGTCAGCTGACCTCCGTGTTTGGAAACATTGAAGATAAAAGACAGAATATAACCAACTATGACCCGAACAAAGTACTCATCATAGACGGATCATCTGTTTTTGGAGGAATTGAAATCCGAAATTATTAAACACTTATCCTATCATATATTAAATCAAAACTATGAGCTGGTATCTTACTAAAATCGTATACAGAATTATTTGCGGCCAGGGAAATCATACAGCGCAATTTGACGAACAACTCAGGCTGATTGAAGCAGGCAGCTCACAGGAAGCATTTGAAAAAGCCACTGCGCTGGGATTAAAAGAAGAGGATAAATTTTTCAATGAAGAACAGAAGCTGGTGCAATGGAAATTCGTAAACGTCGCCGAACTCTACAAGTTGAGCGGCCTGCTGGATGGTGCCGAATTGTATTCCCGGGTTCAGGAAACAGACAATGCAGAATTGTACATTGAGCTGACCAATCGTAAAGCAGCGCATATCCTGCATAATAGCAAACACCAATTTCTTGAAATTATTTAATTGCAGTCATTGGCCAGGTCACCGATCAGTGTCAGCAAGTTTCGCAACAGCTTTTTTGGTTGGTGGATTGTCTGGGGTGCCCTGCACGCGTTGCTGATCACCAGTTACGGATTCACTCTCAACGAAGCTGTAGCTGACAGTCTGATTACAAACGGCCCGGTTTTGGGCGCCTGTTGGATCGTGAGCAATATCCTGCGATTTTATATTCCATATAGTGACCGATACTGGTATGTGCTGTTCATCAGCCTGATGTTCGCACTGGTTGTAAATGCGTTGAGTAAGTTTATCTTAAACCTTGTGCTGGCAGATCCTTCTCATTTGGAATATCTGAACTTTCTTGCCAGGGCATACTGGATCCGGCTGGGGATCGCGTTCCTGCTGATCGGCTGTATGGCTATTATCTGTGTGCTATGGTATACACAGGAGGAAGAACAGGAAAACCGCCAGCGAAAGAATGACGCCGAAAAGCTGAGCCGCGAAGCCGAGCTTTATAAACTGCGCCAGCAACTTCAGCCGCATTTTTTATTCAACAGCCTCAATTCCATCAGTGCACTGATCACCAGCCAGCCCGTACAGGCAAGGAATATGATTCACCAGTTGAGCGATTTCCTGCGCGCCACGCTCAGGAAAGAAGAGGATCAGTGGGTAAAAATGGAAGAAGAGCTACAGTCCCTCGAACTATACCTGGAAATTGAAAAAGTCCGTTTCGGCCACCGCCTGTCCACCATCATTGAGAAAGATGAAATGAGCCTGCAGATGCTGATACCGCCCATGCTGTTGCAACCGGTGGTTGAGAATGCGATAAAATTCGGATTATACGATACTACCGAAGCCGTTACCATCCGGATTTCCGTGAGAACTGAAAATGATTTGCTGATCGTGACCGTGCAAAATCCATTTGATCCGGAAACCGCCACTCCTCGGCACGGGACCGGTTTCGGGTTAAATTCGGTGAAACGAAGACTTTATCTTTTATTCGCAAGAACGGACCTCGTGGGAACATCGGCCGGGGACCATATATTCACAACAGTCATAAATATTCCACGACATGAAGTTGATCATAATTGATGATGAGCCACTGGCAAGATCCATCATCCGGGAATACCTGCAATTTCACCCGGAACTGGAATTGATTGCCGAATGTAACGACGGTTTTGAGGGTGTAAAGGCGATCCAACAGTTACAGCCGGATCTGATTTTTCTCGATATACAGATGCCAAAAATCAATGGCTTTGAAATGCTGGAACTGATTGAAGAACCACCGGCCGTGATCTTTACGACCGCCTTCGATGAGTATGCTATCAAGGCATTTGAAAGCCATGCCGTGGACTACCTTCTAAAACCTTTTAGCCGGGACCGCTTTGATAAAGCTATTTCCAAATGGCGTATTAGCAGTAAGAATATGTCGAGCAAAGAGCAGCTGGCACCGCTGCTGGAAAGCGTTTCCAATAGTCCCGCCGAACAGCACCGTGTTGTTGTGAAACTCTCCGGAAAAATCCGAATCATACCGGTTGACGAAATCCAGTATCTCGAAGCGGCAGACGATTATGTTAAGGTTCACACGAAAGACGGCGCATTCCTTAAAAATAAAACTATGGGGCATTTTGAAAACGTGCTCAACCGGGATCTGTTTGTAAGAACACATCGTTCTTACATGGTTAATATCACTGAGATTACGCGTATCGATCCCTACGAAAAAGACAATCACCTGGCGATATTGAAATCCGGTGCCCGGGTGCCTGTGAGCAAAACCGGCTATGTTAAGCTGAAAACTGTGCTCGGGCTTTGACGATTATCGCAGATCGTGGATCGTTTATCGTGGATCGATTCGCGAAATACGATAAGCGATATACGATTTACGATATAAGAAATCAAACCGCCCAGACGGCTCCGTTGATACTGTCTTTCGACGCCCCCGTTACCGAATGCATCACGTTTATTTCCTCCCGCCAGCGAAGGGCGCCCATCAGAGCAATAACCAATGCTTCTTTAAAATCAATGAGATTATCCGGAGGAATCACGCATTCCACTCCAACAGAAGCAATCAACTCCTTCAATTTCTCAATCAGGAATCCGTTGTGCGCCCCTCCACCTGTAATAAGTAAGCGCAGTTTTTCCTTCGTGATCATTTCATTCTTTATCCGGTTAACTCCTTTCACAATCTGAATCGCTATGTGTTGCACATAGGTTGCCAGGGCGTCCCGGATCGAAAGATTTGAATTTTCCAGCAATGGAAAAATTTCATTCAAACCGAATTCATTTGAAAGTGATTTCGGGAAAGACAACTGATAATACTCAAACAAATTTAACTGATTCAGCACAGCGGTGTTCACCTTACCTTTTGAAGCGAGTTCACCGTTTTCATCAAATCCCTTTGATGTATCAGCCGCCAGCAAATTCAGAACCCGGTTTGCGGGGCAAACATCAAACCCGATAAAAGATTTGCCTTTCCCGGAAAGATTAGCGATCCCGCCGATATTCAGAAAGAGATCATATTCAGGAAACAATAATTTTTCTCCGATGGGTACGATCGGAGCACCCTGACCACCCAGCGCCATATCCGTGCTCCGGAAATCGGTAATTGTGCGGATCCCCGTAATTGCGGCGATCGACGCGCCGTCGCCCAATTGTGCCGTAGTCCTTTGCACAGGAATATGAAAAGCGGTATGGCCGTGAGAGGCGATCAATTGTATCCGGTAAGCCAGGCTTTTTTCCTCCAGAAAATCATTCACCGATTTTCCCAGCCAATGTCCATAGGAAACATGAAGCTGAAGGTAATCTCTCGCGGAAAGGCTGGTTAGGGCGGATAATTTTTGTTTCCATTCCGGAGTATATGGGATGCAGGCGGTTTCCCGAATTTCAAACTGCCACTGACCGGCGGTTTCTTCGAAATGAACATATGCAATATCCAATCCGTCGAGTGAACTTCCGCTCATCAGTCCGACCACATTATACTGCATAGGAAATGATTTTCTGATTCAATCTTTTAATTTTAGTTTTAATTCCGGCGGAATTTCGAATATCGGATTTTTAATTTTTATCTATGGTGATAAATCTGAGTCAGGATTACTCGATTCTCTGCGACTGGGTCGCAGAAATCAGGGATCAGGCGATACAAACTGACCGTATGCGCTTCCGGCGTAATCTGGAAAGAATCGGGGAGATTGCCGGCTATGAAATCAGCCGCCATTTGCCTTGGGAGGAGAGAGAAATTCAGACTCCCCTTGGTATTTCCATAACAAAAGTACTCAAAAACCAGCCCGTACTGGCCACCATATTACGTGCCGGACTGCCGCTGCATCAGGGCCTCCTGAATGTTTTTGACAAGGCCGATAATGCCTTCATATCTGCTTACCGGAAACACGACCGGGACGGGTCTTTTGAAATCACTATGAGTTATATAACAAGTCCGGAGGTCGAAAACCGTATACTGATCATTTCCGATCCCATGCTGGCTACGGGCTCTTCCATGGTCAAGACCATCCAGCAATTACGTTCGGAAGGCAACCCCGCAGAGATTCATATCGTTACTGCCATTGCCTGTACCGTCGGTATTGAGTACCTGCGACGGGCTTTACCGACCTGCAAAATCTGGTGTGCAGCCATTGATGACGAACTGACGGCCAAGGGGTACATTGTACCGGGTCTGGGGGATGCCGGAGACCTTTCATTCGGAACCAAGATCCAGCTTTAACAAGGCCTGAAAATGGCTTCCTTGTTTGGGAATTTTTGTTTATTTTCATCCCCCGATCCAATATGAAATGCCAACGCTTTTATTTGCTTTGACCGGATTTGCATGGATCATTTCACAGATTTACCCAATCCGTTCAATCAGATCTTCAAACCGGCCGTAACCAAAGGACTGTGCTTATGAGAAGAATTATTTACGTGCTGCTTTGCATTACCTACTTTTTCCCTGGAAATATTCAGGCCCAGGATCCGGCATTTTCCCAATTCTTCGCTTCTCCTCTTACCCTGAACCCGGCTTTGACCGGAAAATTCAGCGGTGATCTTCGTGTAGCCGGTAATTACCGAAACCAATGGCCTCAAATAAATAATGCGTTCATCACATCAACCATTTCAGTGGATGGAAATATCCTGGCAAGTAAAGTTCCAGCCGGCGACGCCTGGGGCCTGGGTCTGATGACCATGAGCGACCGTACCGCCAACGGAATACTCACAAGCAATTATATTGCTATATCCACCGCCTATCAGAAAGCTCTGGATGAAAATGGATGGAACCAGATCGGCATCGGATTTCAGGGATCATATGCGAGCAAGAGACTCGATGGCACTAAATTGAATTTTGAAGATCAGCTGGATCAGCAGGGTGGCTGGACACTGCCCAGTTCAGAAGTAATCAGCGGTCACCAGGTCAACCTGAGTTATTTCGACCTCAACGTAGGTATTTTGTATAACGGATCTTCTGACGGAAATAATAATTTTTACCTGGGTGCCTCTGCCTATCATGTTTTGCAACCGACCGAGTCATTCACCGGAAATAACCTCTATACATTGCATCCCCGTTTCACACTGCATGGCGGCTACTCATTTCCGTTATCCGAGTCGAACAACAATAATTTCATTCATTTCAGCGGGTTATATTCCCGGCAGTCGAACGCTGTGGATGCCATGCTTGGTGGCGCCTGGTCGTATAATTTAAATGCTGATGAACCTTCCGGAGCGCCTCTGAATTTATACCTGGGTGTCTGGGGCCGCTACAGTAACCTGACTGACGCCATTATTCCTTATCTCGGACTGGATGTCGGCTCATTTACGATCGGTTTATCGTACGATGTAAATGTGTCCACACTGAAAACAGCTTCTGAAGGTCAGGGTGGATTTGAAATCTCGATCATCTACATCAAGAAACCTTCGGACGGAAGAAAAACCATTCCCTGCCCAAGATTCTAGGATTTTTTCGCACTCACATATGGATTCCCTTTTACAATAAAACGATATGGGAGTTCTGCGTCTTCACGGGCTGATTCCACGCCGATTCTCTTTGTAACTACAATCTGTTCTGTTTTGTAACGGAGACCATCGTCTTCAATGTAAATTTCTTCCGAAAATAAATTTCCGCCGTTATGCAATTTGGACATCCCCATCGCGCGGGCCAGATTGCCGGGGCCTTTCGTTAGTGTAAAATCTGCAGTCGGCTTCCCTGTTCGTTTTAACATAAAATCAATCCCTTCCAACGGTTCAAGTGCGCGGATCAGGATGCCGTGCGGAATATCTTTTTTGTTGGTGATCACATTGAAAAGATGATGCATACCGTAAGCGATATAAACATACACAGATCCTGGTTTTCCATACAGAAGTTCTGACCGGGCCGTTCTTCTGCCGCCGAATGCGTGGCTGGCCCTGTCGCCTACACCGGCATAGGCTTCTGTTTCGACGATACGACCCGAAGTACGAATGCCATTTAATTGTGTAACCAGTATTTTCCCAAGCAGTTCCCGGGCAATCCGTACTACATCTTTCCGGTCATAAAAAGACAAATCCAGTTTCTTTGAGTTCCTTATCATATACAGGCTTAAAATGTAAATTAGTGCTATATTGAATGCCGTAAAAAAAATGGTTTGCTGAAAGAAATCGTCATCGCCATCCAGGCCTACCGTAAGGCACATGTATTCATCGGCAAACATCGTTTGTGGAAATGGATCCTGATTCCGGGCCTGGTTTATATGATCCTGTTTACCATTGGTCTTTATGTCTTCTGGAATTCCGCTGACATGGCCGTTTCCCATCTGAGCCAGATTTCCGGTGTTGATCACTGGCTGCACCAGCAGCACAGTGCGGCCTGGAGTTTCATTTTAATCATGGTTGGAATAATGGCGCGACTGATCATGATGTTTTTTTATTTCTCCCTGTTTAAATACCTGTTTCTTATCCTGGGCAGTCCGGTGTTTTCCTATCTAAGTGAAAAAACGGAATCGATCATGGAAGGCAAAGAGTTTACTTTCAGCTCAGCGGTTTTTTATCATGATATCCGCCGCGGCATCCGGCTCGCCCTGCGAAATTTTGGCTGGCAAACGGTATATACCATCTTTATTCTGCTGCTTTCCCTGATCCCGCTGATCGGATCGATTGCACCGGTAATTTCGATGCTCGTAGAGTGCTATTTCTATGGATTCTCCATGCTGGATTACAGCTGCGAACGACATAAATTATCACCATCAGCCAGCATCAGTTTCATCAGTCAGCGACGTGGTCTGGCAATCGGCAACGGACTGGTTTTTTACCTGATGCACTTTATTCCTTTCGTGGGCTGGGTGCTGGCGCCCTCGTATGCATTGGTCGCGGCCACGATCAGCCTCTATCATCAGAATATTGACACATGAAACGTCCCGCAACGGTTTATCTGATTCCCAGTTTTCTGGATGAAGAAGGAATGGATGCCCTGCCGGCCTATATATTGCAGGCGGTAAAAGAGGCGGAGGTTTTTTTTGTCGAAAATGAACGCAGTGCGCGACGGTTCCTGAAAAAAATCTGGCGGGAAATGGATATAGACAGCTATCGCTGGTTTGTGATCCATAAAGCGGAGGCCGAAGTAAAACTGGAATTCCTGCAACAAATTAAAGAGGGAAAAAAAATCGCGATACTGAGCGAGGCGGGTTGTCCGGGTATCGCCGATCCTGGGCAAATGCTGGTTGCTGCAGCACAGGATGCGGGGGCCGTGATTAAACCACTGGTAGGGCCGAATTCCATTTTACTGGCCCTGATGGCCAGTGGCATGAATGGTCAGCATTTTCAGTTTCACGGATATCTTCCGATCGATTCAGCCGAACGCGGAAGGCGTATCCGGGAACTGGAAATAAATTCGCGAAGAGATGGCTCATCCCAGATCTTCATCGAAACTCCTTACCGGAACATGTCACTTTTGGAAAGCTTGCTAAAAAACGGCGCTCCCGATACGCGTTTATGCATTGCCGTTAATCTGACCGGAAAATCGGAATCTGTTCTTACCAAAACCATAGATTCCTGGCGGAAAACCGTTCCGGAGATCAATAAACAACCGACTATCTTTATTTTACAGGCTTCATAAAGCTTAAGCCTTCTGCCTTAAGCTTTATGCCTTAGGCCTTGAGCGTTTCAAGGATGAAACAGTTCAGGCACCGCTTTCGTATCGCGCATGGCGTATATGCTGTCTACTACAAACACCGAAACTCCGCGCCAGGGAAGGGCGCCCATATATTCTTTGTAATGCAACTCAAATTCCTTTCCGCTGTTTGACATCAGCGTATTAGCCACCGTTTCATTTACCACCGAAAACCGGAATTCATTTGACTGAACGGAACCTGCCGGTCCGCCGCCCTGAAGGCCCGTCTGGATCAGCTTCCCTTCATAGGTTTTAAAGATGTAACCCTTTTTGGTGATATTATTCAACTGACCCGCTTTCACACCTTCACCGAGAACCCAGTAAAAATGCCAGGCAAACCATACAGCAGTGATGATGATTGCACTGGTGAGGATAATGATCAGGAATTTTTTCATGGTTGTGTTTTTACAATCCGTATTTGTCGATCAGATATATCAGGGCGGCCATGTTGATCGCACCCAGCTCCACCTCTCTTTTATTTACTTTTTCAAAGACATCATTTGCTGCATGATGATAATCGAAATAACGCTGTGAATCCGGGATCAGTTCGGCGGCCAGGGCTCCGGTAGAATCATTCAGTGGTTCCACATCTGCCCCGGCTCCGCGCATCGAAAAAGCCGTTACCCCATATGGCACAAACAGGTGAACCAGTGGCTGGATGGATGCCATTTGAGTTTCGGCTCCCTTGAAACTGAATTCTCTCGGTGTAAAACCGCCACCATCGCTTTCCAGTGCAAATATATGTTTCTCTTTTTTTGATTTAGCCTCCGAGCTGTATGCCAGTGCTCCTCTCCCTCCATTTTCCTCATCTGTAAATAGTACGACGCGGATGGTGCGGTTGGGTTTGTAGCCGGTTGCTTTCAATGCGCGTAAGACCTCTACGGATTGAACGCAACCCGTTCCGTCGTCACTGGCACCCTCCGCCGGATCCCAGGAGTCCAGGTGACCACCAACTGTTATAAACTGGTCGGGATTTGCTGTTCCCTGCCACTCTCCAATCACATTATACCCGACAGTATCCGGTAAACTGTGTGCATTGGTGGAAATAAAAAGCTGCAGGTCTTTTTGTGTTGCAGCGGCGGCAACCAGCTTGTCTGCATCCTGGAGACCGACCGCCAGCGCTGGTATTTTCGGGAAACTGTCATTATAAATCATGGCACCGGTATGGGGGAAATTGTCGGTCGAAGCGCTCATGGAACGCACTACAACGCCAAGCGCTCCATATTTAGCTGCCCGGCTCGCGCCAAAAACGCGGTAGGGAACAGCTTCCGCGTAAGCGTTAAACATCCATACAAAATCAAGATTGAAGGGATGGTTGTAAAAAACAATCTTACCCTTTATTTCATCTTTTCTTTTTTCCAGTTCATCAAAATCACGGATGAGAATCATGGGTGCGGTTATGCCACCGGGTTTGGTAGAGACGGAATTTCCCAATGCAATTACAGCCATATTTTGACGGTTTTTTCCGGATATCATGGCAGCTTCATCCCTACCCCCTCTTACCCAATGCGGGATCATTGCTTTTTGTAAATACACCCGGTCGGCCCCGGCCTGTTTTAAAACCTCCTCACCCCATTTCTCTGCTGTATATGTTTGCGCTGATCCGGAAAGACGCGGACCGATGGTTTTGGTCAAAGTATGCAAATTGCTATAGGCTGTACTGTGCCGGAAAACCTCATTCGCAATTTTGCGGATATAAATAGAATCTGATTGTGCTTTTAACGTGCCGGTAAAAAAAAACAGAAAAGAAGCAAACAAAAACGAACGCATAGCTGTTTATTTCCGCTAAGATAAGTATTGCGCAGATCTTATAAAGCTCTGGGAAATCTCTTTAACTTCGTTCAATAAAATAAGTACATGCGGATCGGTATAGTTTGTTATCCAACATTCGGTGGCAGCGGAGTTCTTGCTACAGAACTCGGCAAAGCACTTGCTGATAAAGGACACCAGGTACATTTTATTACTTACCAGCAACCCGTTCGGCTCACGGAGTATTGTGCAAATATTTTCTATCACGAAGTAAGGGTAACTACCTATCCGCTTTTCGACTATCCTCCCTATGAAACAGCATTGTCCAGCGCTATGGTGGATGTTATCATCAATCACCAGTTGGATTTACTTCATGTACATTATGCCATCCCGCATGCATCGGCTGCCTATATGGCAAAAAAAATAGTAGCGGTCCAGGGCATCACAATACCGGTGATCACGACATTGCATGGAACTGATATTACGCTGGTCGGCCGGGATAAAACGCTGGCCCCGGTTGTTGCCTTTTCCATCAACGAAAGTGATGCTATTACGGCGGTTTCTGAAAATCTGCGGGATGAAACGTACGAAATCTTTGATATCAAAAAAGAGATCGAAGTGATTCCAAATTTTGTGGACCTGAGCCGTTTTCAAAAAAAAGCGATTGATCCCTTCCGCAAAGTAATCGCACCCAATAATGAACGCATCGTAGTGCATGCTTCTAATTTCCGGAAGATCAAAAGAGTACTGGATGTGGTAAAAATTTTTTCAGAAGTAAATAAAAAGATCCCTTCTAAATTATTATTTGTGGGTGACGGACCAGACCGCCACGATGCGGAAAATCTGAGTCGTGAGCTTGGCCTCACGGAAGACGTCCGGTTTATTGGTAAACAGGAACAGATTGAAGAGATCCTGGCCGTGTCAGACCTGTTTATACTTCCGTCAGAATATGAAAGTTTCGGTCTGGCCGCCCTGGAAGCCATGGCTGCCGGAGTACCCCTGATCTCATCAGATGCGGGCGGATTACCTGAAATAAATATCAATGGGAAAACGGGGTATATGAGCCCAGTTGGCGATGTGGTGTCCATGAGTCGAAACGCCATCAGTATTCTGGAGAACGACGATACATTAAAAGCCTTTAAAATTAATGCGGCGGAGCAGGCAAAGAAATTCGACATCCATCATATCGTTCCCATTTATGAAAAACTGTATGACCGCTTTCTGATAAAGCCACTGCCTTTAAAAAAGCTTTCCCCGGAAAAAATTTGAATCATTAGCAGCGCCGGTTATCTTCTTAACCATTTTTCAGGATCGAAGAGACGATCCTTTTCATCTGAGAGAACAAAGTCCAGTTGGCCGATCTCTGCCAGTTTACCCAACAACTGACCGGTTTTCACCTGTTGTCCTTTGGCGACATCCACAGAAGCCAGGTTACAATATGTGGTAAAATACTTTCCATGCCGGATCATAACGGCATTCACGTCCCCAACGATAAATACACTTTGAACAACCCCTTCAAATACAGCCATCACGGAGGATCCCGGAGGGCTTTCAATAGTAATACCCTGATTGTTATGAACAAGCCCTTTCAGATATTCGTGCGGACCAAACCGCATGGAGATCGTTCCGGAGGCGATCGGCCAGGGAATATGTCCTTTATATTTTTCAAAATCTCCAGACAGTGCAATATCAGCAGTCGTGTTAAAAACAACGGGGGCCGAGGTTTTGATAACCGGTTTGGCGGTAGCAGGATTAGCTCCGGCATTTGCCGGGCTACCCGGGTTTTTCGCCGGATCTGTTTTAGGAGGCGTTGCAACAGTGGTAGCATTCGCCGCATCAGCCGCTGCTTTTTTCTTCGCTTCCCGCATGGCTTCTTCCCTGGCACGACGAATGGCGGCGGCAATGGCGTTGCCCAGTTTCTGATCCTGTCTTTGCTTCAGGCTCATTTGTTTTTTCAATTCCTTCTCCTGACTCTGAAGCTGTTCAACCACCTGATCCTTCTCTTTTTTCTCAACTTCCAATACCTGTTTTTCCTTACTTTGTTTTACCAGCGCTTCATCCTTTTCCACCCGTTTTATTTTAAGGCCGTCGATTTTATTCTGTAACAGCACCTGCGTTTTCAGGATATTATCGGCGCGCTGTTCCCGGTATGCCCTGTATGATTTCAGGTATTCAACCCTCTTCAGGGCGTCATTAAAATTGCCGGCAGCAAAAATAAAATTCAGGTAATCGTAGTTTGTCCTGTTTTCATATGCATACACGACACTCTCGGCGTATTGTTTGCGAAGAGTATCCAGTTCTTTTTTGAGTTTAATGATTTCCTGCCAGGAAGTATTCATATCTGCCTGAATAAAATTCAACTGCTGGTTGATATTCGCAATCGCTGCCTGACGCAGGCGCAATCTTTTTTGAAGAAGGGCGAGCTGTCCCAGGGTTTGTTTCCGGTTTTTATGGGTGATATCCAGGGAACGCTTTACATCTTCTATTTCCTTCTGTATGGAGGCCCTTTCTTTTTCAAGATCGCTTCGATTCTGTGAGGGGGACTGGGCCAGGCAGGCTGTTACCGAATTAAAAATAATAACAAAGAGAACCAGTTTGCGCATGGGTCTTACGTTCGGGATGAAGTTAATATATAACGACTAGTTCCGTTTATAATTTTTTGGAATGGAAAAAGGAAAATCTAAATTATCGTTAAAAGAAAATTTGTTGAAACTCAGTTCCACATCGAGCCTTGCTTTCTCCGCTACTACTATTTTACGATACGTGGAAAATAGCACCGTATCTTTTTTTTCATAATCACCATAGGTGATGTCGCAGGAACGGGCTTTCAGCGGATCCACGTCATCCAGTTTACTGTGTTTTAAACTCAGATCACCCGTATTAAGCGTCAGATAGTTCCTGAATACCTTTCCGATAGCCAGCATAGATATGCCCTGAGGGTCTTTCCGGTAGTAAAGAATATTGCTGTCCAGGTAAATAGGATTGCCCAGAATGATCGACTGCAATTCATTAAAATCGAAAGGGAGATGACTGATTTCTTTAATATAACTGACAGATCTCAACTGGTATATTTTATCCAGTTTGTTTAAAACCTTTACACTGTCGGGCGTGATCATAACCCGGAAAGCCTCTCCAAGTATCGAGGTAATCGAAACCCAGATGATCTTATCCTTTTGTAAATGTATAAAGGCCGTAAAATTGTAGTCCCTGCCATCACTGACCTCATAGTGCACTTTCAGTTTGGCTGAAAATGTTTTGCAGTCAATCATATTTGACCGGACCTGGTTGTACACCTGTTGGATAAACCGCAGGGAATCAGTATGCAGGTCTTCCGGTGAAGCCGAATCTTTTTTTGCAATCGTCGTGTCTTTTTTGCTGATAGCGCGGGTGATTTTTTTTGTCGACCGGCATGAAGTGGTTACCATTATAACGAATAATACGAGCAATAATCCAACGCTTCCCTTGAAAAAAATCTTACCGGCTCTTTCCATATTCGAAATTCTGTTTTAAAAAACATTTTTAACGGCCGGACTATGCTTTTCCCGTGTGTCCGAATCCGCCTTCATTCCGCATTGTACCATTTAATTCAGTAACCGGCTTCCATTCAACTTTTTCAACTGAACCGACTACCATTTGTGCGATTCGATCTCCCGGATGTATGACCTGATCGGTATCCGAAAGATTAATCAGAATAACTTTGATCTCCCCGCGATAGTCTGCA
>Ga0206904_1119_pt1 | contig 19503 bp, 15 predicted proteins | sample Alteio_BWOrgHeat_42_FD_152981 | JGI IMG/M metagenome (GOLD analysis project Ga0206904, IMG submission 152981) | Enriched cells from forest soil in Barre Woods Harvard Forest LTER site, Petersham, Massachusetts, United States -... | ecosystem: Environmental > Terrestrial > Soil > Temperate forest >...
AAGGCCTATACCCCCGAATTATTCCACAAGCTCGGACTGGACGTCATGGTGCGTGACGAGTTGATTAACAACCAGCTTATCACCAGCGAAGCGCAAGCGCTGGGGATTGTCATCAGCGACGGCGAAGTCATCAAGGTCATCGGTCATAACCCAGCCTTTCAGGACAAGGACGGCAATTTTGACAAGACTGCCTATCTCACGACGCTGCGCAATCATGGCTTGAGCGAACAGCGTTATGTGGACGATGTGCGCAAAAGCCTGGCAACCAGCCTGCTCGCGGATACGATCACTTCCGGCGTCATCGTACCGGATACTCTGCTGCAGGCGGTCTATAAATCCCAGGAAGAACGGCCTACCGCCAGTATCACCATGGTTACGCCCTCCGTCCTGAAGCAGGTTCCTGCGCCGACCGAGCAGGAGATAAAAGCCTATTATGATGCCCATGCCAATCTATTCCAGACGCCGGAATACCGCACTATAAGCTATGTGGATATGCCGCTCTCCGGCGTGCAGTCAAAAATCGACGTGCCGGAAGAGGAGATCAAACATGCCTATGAAGAGAGGATACAGGATTTCCATAGCCCGGAACGCCGTCAGGTGGATCAGATGATGTTTGCAACAGAAGCGGATGCCGAAAAAGTGGCGGATAAGCTTAAACACGGCGAGCGTTTTGCCGATTTAGCCAAAACTGCAAATATAGAGAATAAAGGTCATACCACGCTTGGGCTGATTGCCAAGCAGGATCTGCCGCCTGAAAATGCCGATGCCGTATTTGCGCTGAAAGAGAATACCGCCACCAAGCCGCTCAAATCCGATTTCGGCTGGCATATTCTATATGTCAGCAAAATAGTCCCGGAAGGCACCGAACCGCTGACGGAGGTACGCAAAGCGATCCTTCAGGATTTAAGCGCCGCCAAAGCGAATGAAACCCTGTCTCGGCTGACAAACCAGATGGTAGATGACATGGCCGGGGGTATGACGCTCGAAGATGCCGCGAAGAAAATGGCTATCATGTGGAATCCGTAAAGCAGATCGAGCATGCCAGTAAGACTGCGGACGGAAAAGCCGTGAACTTGCCGCATTACGATAACTTTCTCGACATCGCTTTTTCCACCCCTGAAAAAGAGCATTCACAAGCCACCCAGGGGGCAGACGGCTCTTTTTTCATTGTACGCGTGGATAGCGTTACCTCGCAACATGCGCGACCGCTTGCGGAAGTCAGGGATCGTATCCTGACGGCCCTTAAAGAGAAAGCCACCGGGGAATTACTGGAAAAGATGGCCTATGATATCGGTGAAAAGCTCCGTGCCGGAAAAAAGCCTGACGTAACGCTTACGACCATTGCCTCCGGCACTATCAAGCGCGACACCACCGCCACCGAAGACGGTAAGACCCCGCTTCCGCGCAAACTGGTGGAAGAGCTTTTCACCTTGCAACCGCACGGTTTTACCAATGCCTACAAGTCAGCCACCGGCAATTACCTGCTTGCCTCTCTGGAGAAAATAATTCCAGCGCCGGAGAAAGCCGATCCGCAGGCGCTCAAAGCCACCTCTGAATCGTTGAAGAGCGCATTGCAGGATGAAGTCATGAGCCATTATCTTATCTATCTGCGCGGGAAGCACCCCATATGGATAAATCAAGCTGCATTCCGCTCAAGGGAAGATGAGGGCAATGAGTGATGCACTATTCGTTATCGCCGGACTTTGAGGGCTTTGCCGAAAAATTTCGCAGGCATATTCCCCAGTTGGTAAGCACCGTTCTCATTGCCGATCTGGAAACGCCGGTTTCCGCCATGCTGAAACTGCATCGCAGGGGAGAGTTGTGTTTTCTGCTGGAATCCGTGCAGGGCGGCGAAACGCTGGGCCGGTATTCGATTATCGGCCTGAAGCCGGATCTGCTCTGGCGCTGCCGGGGCAGACACGCGGAAATAAACCGCAAATGCACTACGGATGACGGGGATTTTGATCCCATCACAGAGGATAGCCTGACTTCGCTGAAGGCCCTGCTACGCGATTGCCGGATCGACATCCCTGACACGATGCCGCCTATGGCGGCGGGGCTTATCGGTTATATGGGCTACGACATGGTGAAGCTGATGGAGGAACTCCCCGACAGCAATCCCGATGCCATCGGCCTGCCGGATGCCTGCTTCATGCGCCCGCGTATCATGATTATCTTTGATTCGGTCAAGGGCGAACTGCATATCGTCACCCCCATCTGGAAAGATCATGGATTTCCCGATGCCGAGTCAGCCTATGAGAAAGCCACGCGGCTGATAGCAGAGACAGCTGAAACTTTAAAAGGCTTACCCGCGACTCGCGATTCGCGTCCCGCGACTCCCCTTTCCTTCTCCTCCAACACCACCCGCGAGGAATACCACGCCATGGTGGCAAACGCGAAGGAGTATATCCGGGCGGGCGATATCTTTCAGGTAGTGCCGTCGCAACGCTTCAGCGCCGATTTCACTCTGCCGGATTTTTCGCTCTACCGATCGTTGCGTCACCTCAATCCCTCGCCGTTTTTATTCTTCCTGCATTTTGGTAATTTCTCGCTGGTCGGCTCCAGCCCGGAGATTCTCGTGCGCCTGCGCGACAACGTCGTCACCATCCGCCCGATCGCGGGGACCCGCAAGCGCGGCGCGAATAAAGCGGAAGATAAGGCGCTGGCGGAAGATTTGCTCTCCGATCCCAAAGAAGTCGCGGAACATCTTATGCTTCTGGATCTGGGCCGCAACGATGTCGGGCGCATCACCAAAACCGGAAGCGTAAAGGTGACGGAGCGGATGGTGATTGAGCATTATTCACATGTCATGCATATCGTTTCCAATGTCGAGGGCGAAATAGATCCGAAATATGATGCGATAGACGCGCTGATTGCCGGCTTCCCGGCAGGCACGGTGAGCGGTGCGCCGAAAATCCGGGCCATGGAAATCATTGACGAGCTGGAAAAGGAACGCCGCAGCTTTTATGGCGGCTGTGTCGGCTATTTTTCGGCAAACGGCACGATGGATACCTGTATCACACTGCGCACCGGGCTGATAAAGGATGGCAAGGTTTATGCGCAGGCGGGCGGAGGCGTGGTGGCGGACAGCGACGCAGAAGCTGAGTATCAGGAATCCTGCAACAAAGCCCGCGCCATTATCCGCGCCGCCGAAGATGCCTGGAGGTTCGCATGATTCTGCTTATCGATAATTACGACAGCTTTGTCTACAACCTGCTGCACTACCTGAGCGAGTTGGGCAAGGAAGTGGTCGTCCGGCGCAACGACGCATTAAGCGTGAAAGATATCATCGCGATGAAGCCGGAGGCCATCGTCATTTCTCCCGGCCCCGGCACGCCGGAAGAATCCGGCATCTGCCTTGACCTGATTGCGCAGGCAGCGGGCAGGATTCCGCTTCTGGGTGTCTGCCTCGGGCATCAGGCCATCGGACAGGCCTTCGGCGGCAAAGTCGTACGCGCCGATAAGCCTATGCATGGCAAGGTCAGCGCCATCTATCATCAAGGCAAAAGCGTATTCAAAAGGCTTCCCAGCCCGTTCAACGCCACCCGCTACCATTCGCTGATTGTCGAAAAATCCTCCTTGCCGGATTGCCTTGAAATCACCGCCGAAACCGGCGACGGCATCATCATGGGCCTGCAGCATAAGCAATTCAACCTACACGGGGTGCAGTTCCACCCCGAAAGCATTGCCTCCGAGCACGGCCATGCGCTGCTTAGGAACTTTGTAGATACTATCCGATAATTCAAATGTGTATTCACACAAGGGTAGTATGATTTTGTTATAGATTTTGAGTTCTTTTTTATTGCTTAGGTGCTCGTCATCCCGCGCAAAAGCGCGGGATCTCAGGCTACTAGCACTAGATACCGCGGTCAAGCCGCAGTATGACGGGATCAATAGAACTATAATAAAATGACACTACCCACACAAGACTGTCATAAAACTGTCATTTTACAGGTCACAATCGCGCCTATATAATAGATTTCAGAGGGCATTTATGAACTGCAATTCCGATAGAGATGCAACGCTTCCTGTTTCCCTAAAGGCACCGGCACCGGAACAGGAGGTTGTCGTTATACATGAGGAGAGAAAGTTAAGCATATTCTCGGAAGTTATAAAAGGCGGCCTGATAACGGGCGGCATTTCGGTAGGGCTTGGCGCCTTCCTTAAGACCGTATTCAACAAAGAAGCATGGAAACACCCCTTTACGACTGATGTAACGATAACCGCAGGCATACTGGACGCCGGAGCCTCAATGTTCGGTGCGATCTTATATGGCATACAGGCCCACCGCTATAATCGCGAGATTGATGAAAGCCGCGCACAAAAAATAAAAGATAAGCTGGCTTCCACCCAACAGCAAAGATAATAATTATGCCGCCTGGTTTTTCCGGCGCATCTCCGCGTTCTCCATGGCCACGCCCGTTATATCCGCAAGTATCTGCAGAATGATGATTTCCTCATCCGACGGCAGGCGGCAGACCGCCCAGTAATTACCGATGGCCCCCACCGGCTCCGCCTTGTTTATCGGCACCATGACCAGACTTTTTACAAAGGTAGGACGATAGGCATCCTCCGGTATACGCGGATCCTGGTAAATATCCTCAATCACTGCAACGCGCCGGTGGCTCATTACCCATCCGCTGATGCAGGCGCACATGGGAAAGCGTTGCCCCTTCCAAAGCGGGCCTATGGCGTTTTCCTCCAGGTAATGACACTTGTCGCCGTCACGTAGCACGAACGTCGCGCCATCGGCTCCTGTGAGCGAACGTGCGGCCTCACGCACAATCGCGGTGATGGATTCCATATCATGCGCCTGCGATAAATCACTTATCACCCCAGCCAGCCGTTGCACGGCAGGAGCATAGAGTTCCGAAGGCTCCAGAGACCTCAGAACAGCTGCATGCGGTTTGCTCATGGAAGATACCCTCCCCTTCTATATCATTTTGTTATGGACAAGAAGTTTTTTAATCTATTGAGTATATTATCCCTTACCGTCATTGCGAGCCGCCACAGGCGGCGTGGCAATCGAGAAATCTATCGTGTGGCAGAATCTGGATTGCTTCGCTACGCTCGCAATGACGGAAATTATTACTATAGCAGACTTTGCTATTATTTTCACTATCCTCAATTATTCCTTTGTATCGTATGGGTTTTTATTCTTTTTCAGAATGATGCGGATGGGAATGCCAGGCATATGGAACACCTCGCGCAGGCTGTTTACCAGATAGCGCAGGTAGCTGTCCGGAAGCTTGTCCGCCTTGCTGACAAACAGTGCAAATGCGGGAGGACGCGATTTCACCTGTGTTGCATAGCGGATTTTTATGCGCCGTCCGTTTACAATCGGCGGGGAATGGCGCACCAGCGCCTCCTCCAACCAGCTGTTGAGCTTATGGGTGGGAATGCGCCTGTTCCATGTGTCATAGGCATCAAACACCGCCTGCATCAGCTTATCCATATGCGTGCCGCGCTCGGCGGAAATCGGCTGTACGGTTACTCCCTTGATCTGTGGCATCACGTCTTCAAGGCGCGCATGCAGGTCGGCAAGATAACGTTGCTTGTCTGCCACCTTGTCCCACTTATTTACCGCCACGACCACCGCTCTGCCTTCTTTCTCAATGTGATCCGCAATGGAGAGATCCTGTTTTTCAAGCGCGAATTCCGCATCCAGCACCAGGATGACGACATGAGCATACTGAATGCTGCGCTGGCTGTCTTCTACCGCCAGCTTCTCCACTTTGCCATGGACATTACTGCGCCGTCGCATCCCGGCAGTATCTACCAGCTTTATCTCCCGATCTCCATATTCCAGATCCACGGCAATAGAATCGCGCGTGATACCGGCTTCCGGCCCGGTCAGCACGCGTTCATAACCCAGTAGCCGGTTAAACAGGGTAGATTTTCCCACATTGGGACGACCTGCAATGGCGACGTGAATTATGGGGGGCACGCTGCCCCCGGTTCCGCTCCGCGAAACCTCCCCTGCGGGGTCGTCGGCTACGCCTCCTCCGCATACCCTCGCACCATTTTCTTCGTGACTCGTGACTCGCGACTCGTTACCCGCTACCTCTTCATACGCCGCCAGCGCATTATACAAATCCGCCATGCCCTCGCCATGTTCAGCGGAAATCGCGACCGGTTCCCCTAACCCCAGCCTATAGCCTTCCGCGATGCTGTCTTTCGCCTTGCCGCCTTCACATTTATTAATCACCAGCACCATCGGCTTGCCGCTTTTGCGCACCACTTTGGCGAAATGGCGATCCTCCGGGGTGATGCCGACGCGGCCATCCACCACCAGCAGCGCCACATCCGCCTCTTCCAGTGCCGCTTGCGACTGCGCGGTCATCCGTGCGGCAAGAGAGCCTTTGGCTGCCTGCTCCAGCCCTGCCGTATCGAATACGTTGAATTCCAATGGCCCGATATTGCCCCTGGCCTCGCGCCGATCGCGCGTCACGCCCGGCATGTTATCTACCAGCGCAAAGCGCGTTCCGGTCAAACGGTTGAACAGGGTAGACTTGCCGACATTCGGGCGGCCAAGAATGGCGACGGTGAAAAGCATGTTGTTAGTTTCTAGTTGTTAGTTGTTCACAATGTACACTAACAACTAGCACCCAACAACTAATACAATACATGTAGCTTGGCGTCCTTCGTCACCAAGTACATACGCCCATCGGCAACAATCGGGGCGATGGCGATATCTTCAGGAATATCCATGGTGGCAAGCGTGCTGCCATCCACAGGGGAAAGCGCGAGCATCTTTCCATGCGCTCCGGCAAGCAGCAGTTGATCTCCGGCCATCACCGGCCCGAACCATGTGTACGGATTTTTTTGCTTCTTTTCATCCTCATAGCGTGGTAGCTGCTGCACCCATTTAATGCGCCCGTCGCCGCGCAGCAGGCATACCACCTGCCCATCCGCGGAAAGCATATACATAAAATCGTCGGCAATCCACAGCGTGTTCAGCGAGGAGATATCCTGCTCCCACAGATGCCTGCCATTTGCAATGGAAAACGCGGCAACGAATCCGCTACTGCCCGCCGCATATACCGTATCATCCTTGATAATAGGCGTACCGCCTACGCCGGAAAAGGTAGAGGTGGCTGAAGTCCGGTGAGGCTTCAGCAGCAAATCGCTCCAAAGCGCCTGCCCGCTTACGCTATCCAGTGCATGAATCTCCCCGGAAGAATAGGGCGCAATGACAACCGACTCACTCATGGCAGCCGATACCGATGCCAGAAATCCGGCGTTTTCGTTGATCCCGCGATGCGTCCAGAGCTGCGTGCCTTTTTCCGCATCGAGCGCAAAAAGCTGGTTGTCTACCGAGACGACATATACCCTTCCACCTCCGGCCTTAGGCGCGGCGCGCAGGGGAATGCCGATATACTGCCGCCAGTTTTCCTTGCCGGAAGCCGCATCGAGTGCATATACCCAGCCGCGTCCGGTAGTGACAAAAATACGGCCCGCGTCAAACGCAAGCCCGCCGCCCAGTATCTCGGGCTCATGCTTGGCCACGGCGCTTTTATTTTGCCATTTTATAGTGCTTATCTTTGCCGCATCATACGCAGTGACATAACCTTTGGAGTCCATCGCATATACCACGCCGTTATCCACAATCGGCGAGGAGTAAAGCGGTTGCTCCCAAGCGTTGCCTTCACCGATGGATTCTTTATCGTCATGCTTGAACCCGGAAATCTGCAGGTTTCCAGTCATGCCCTGGGGGCTTCCCCCCGCTTGCCGCCAGTTATGGTTGATTTTCTGCGCCGGGATGGCAACGGTTGCATTCGCAAGCGAATCATCCGGCTTGATAACCGTAGAATCGTTTAAAACTGCGATACGGTTTCCCGGCAGCTTCGGCTTATCCTCATCGCTCCCCCCCATCCAACTGGGCAGGCTTTCGCACGCCGAAAGCGCCACTACCAGTGATAGGATAGCACAAACACTTTTCAATCTCATGGTTGTTTTCCTTTGATGCCGTCACGCAGTTCCTCCGCACGCTTGTGCTCCGATATCAGCAGTTCAGGGTTGCTCGCAATATTATCCAGTATGTCTCGCGCTTCCTTGGTTTTGCCTTCTTTTTTCAGCGCAAGCGCATAAAGCTCCTGTGTCATGGCGCTAAACACAGAGCCACCGGAAGAGGGCTTCTGCTCCCCGGCGGAGGCATCGGCGAGCGCCGCAGCATTGAGCGCGGCAAAGCTACGTAGCGCTTCATCCGATCCGCTGCCGGTAAAATTGGTGATTTCCTTGTAAAGCGTCTCCGCTTCCGCAGGTTTTCCTTCCGCCAATAGCATCTTGGCACGTTCCAGCTTTGCAATAATGGCAATACCGTAGGTGTTTTGTTCGACTTCCTTAAACCCCTGCGCGGCTTCCACGTTTTTACCGGACTGGGAAAGCTCATCGGCGCGGATCAGTATATCGGTATCCTTCAGGTTATTTTCTTTGACATGTCCCTTCCAGAATACCGAAAAAGCGGTGGCCAACACAATGCATATGCACCCCGCGATAATAAGCTTGCCGTAGCTGCGCAGAAACTTCTCAAAATTATCCACCCGCAGCGCTTCGTCAATCTCCTGAAATATGCTTAAGTCTTCGCTCATGTTCTACTCCCATTCGATGGTGCCGGGCGGCTTGCTGGTGATATCATAGACAATGCGGTTGATGCCGCGCACTTCATTGATGATGCGACTCCCGACCCGCGCAAGGAAAGCATGCTCGAACGGATAATAATCCGCCGTCATCCCGTCCGTGGAGGTTACGGCGCGTAGGGCGCAGACATATTCATACGTACGGGCATCCCCCATAACGCCGACTGTACGCACCGGCAGCAACACGGCAAATGCCTGCCAGATTTCATCATACAACCCCGCCTTACGTATTTCCTCGATATAGATGGCATCCGCCCGGCGCAGCAGCTTAAGCTTCTCTTCGGTAATCGCCCCCGGAACCCGTATGGCAAGCCCAGGGCCGGGAAACGGATGGCGGCCAATCATCTCCGCGGGCATCCCCAGCTCCAGGCCGAGCCTGCGCACTTCATCCTTAAATAGCTCACGCACCGGCTCAACCAGCTTCATATTCATACGCTCCGGCAAGCCGCCGACATTGTGGTGCGACTTGATGGTTACAGACGGGCCGCCGGTAAACGACACCGATTCTATAACATCCGGGTAAAGCGTACCCTGGGCAAGGAAATCCGCTCCGCCCGCCACTTCCGCCTCATGCTCAAATACCTCAATGAAGGTCTCGCCGATAATCTTGCGCTTCTGCTCCGGATCCGCCACACCGTTTAAGCGCTCCAGAAACAACTGGCTTGCGTCCACATACACCAGCGGTATATGAAAATGGGTGGCGAAAAGCGCCTTGACCTGTGCGCCTTCATTTTCGCGCAGCATACCAGTATCAATGAAAATGCACACAAGCTGATTGCCAATGGCCTGATGCAGCAGGGCAGCGACCACTGAAGAATCCACGCCGCCACTCACACCGCATATCACCCTGCGTTTCCCCACAATCCGGCGGATTTTTTCTATCGCATGCGCGGTGAAGGTTTCCATGCTCCAGTCGCCTTTGCATCCGGCGATGCCATGCGTAAAATTTTTCAGCAATTTAGCACCGTCCGGCGTATGCACCACTTCCGGATGGAACTGCAGACCGTAAAAGCCTTTTGCCTCATCGGCAATCGCTGCAAACGGAGCAGAAACCGTGGAAGCAATCACCTCAAATCCCGGAGGAAGCGCCGTAAGATTATCGCCATGACTCATCCACACCGGATAGGAATTACCTTTCTCCCATACCCCATCAAACAATCTGCTTTCCGACATAACTTCTACTTCAGCACGACCAAATTCGCGATCGTCCGATTTTTCCACCTTTCCTCCCAGTTGCTGGCACATGAGCTGCTCGCCATAACAGATGCCAAGTACAGGTACGCCTAAAGAAAATACCATATCCGGCGCTTTCGGCGAGAAGTCCGCATGCACCGAGGACGGCCCGCCGGACAGAATGATTGCCTTGGAATTAAATGCACGGATGGTGCTTTCCGCCGCCGTACAAGGAAGGATTTCCGCATATACTCCGTTCTCCCGCACCCTGCGGGCAATCAGCTGCGTTACCTGCGAGCCAAAATCCAGAATAAGTATGCGATCGGCCATTGTCTCCTCTTAAAACAGCGGCAATGTCGCATAAGCGCCTGCATATGTCAAAATAATCATAATAATTCAGGATAAGCTTACCTATATATTTCGTTTACTAAATACTTGCCGACACCTATAATTAATCCTCTTACATATTCAGGAGTTAATGGATACTGCTATGCCACACACTCAAGGACAGGAGTTGGAAGTCGTCATAAAATTCAAAAACTTGCAGGGCGACTATATCTATGATGTGGATAGCGAGCGACGGCATGTTGAAGAAGCGGCAAAAGAGCTTGCCGGACAATTGAAGAAGTTCGGTTACCACTTTCATGACGTAAAAAGGCTCGATAGCAATGACCAGAACAAAATGCGGCGGCACTTCATTATTACCCTTGATCCCAGGCAAACCCCAGAAGAACTCAAAAGAAGGCTGGAGAGCATTGGCGGCAACCGATCCTGGACCTATTATGAGGTGTATTAAGATTTTTCATGGAATATTAAAGCGATTATTAATCTTCTTCCTGCTAATATTCCATGTAAGCATCACTTAATTCATAGAACTGGCATGGATAGTCATCGACAGACACACCGGTATTTTCCACGCACGGCAGCACTATTGATAGGTAAAGCAATACGAAGATTGCAAAACAGCAAGCATTTGACGCAGTCTGAAATGGCAAAAATGCTTGGGGTGGCAGCATCGGATATTTCACATTGGGAAAACGGAGATTGGGACAATAAAGAAACAGCCAGCCATAGCAAGAAGAGACCAATGACCGGCTATTATATTAAGAGAATACAGGATGTTTTTCACCTTCCTAATGACACGGGAATGCAATGGTTAACAATGCTTTATCCGGCCCTGGAAGAAAGTTACGTTTTTGACGAATCCTTATCACCGGAACAGAAATTCTCTATTTTATTACAGTCCTATATAGGACTTTTTGAATTCAACTCAGGCCAGCGTACATCTTTGGAAAAAATGGTGAGTAGAATAAATATTTTTTTGAAGGATATCGATACAAAAACAGGCGGGATAAAAAAAGGTTATTTATTGAATTGGGAAAAGGGAATAATAAAAGAAAGACATACTGGTGGTTATTATATTCGCCCTCTCACCGGCTATCACATTCGTGCCCTAACACATAGCCTTGGACTTTCAGATAAAGAGGCGGCTCGGCTACTTAAAGCTGCATTTCCCGGCTTAGAGAAAAGTTATTTTGATACTTATACCACCCCCCTCCCCATAAAAGAGTTATTGGAATCTTGCATTGCCCGCCTGGAATTCATGGAAGCAAAAGAGATATCATTCGATGCAGTAGCCAAAAGCATAGGAACTACCCCAACTGCATTTAAGAGATGGAAGACGGGAGAAGAAACTATCAACCTTGAAAAGTTTGCTGAAGGAATAAAAGCTACATTCCGTCTCGAAGATGCTTATGAAGATTTTGAATATATCGTGCAAAAATTCAGTCCCAATCCGATAGTGCACGATGCTTCCTATAGAAATACCACGCAAAAAGAGCCAAACAACAGACAGACTTAAAAAGTCTATTGCTACTCTGTTTCTATCATTCCCCTAATTTTATACATCACTTCCAGCGCTTCTCTGGGAGTGAGGTTGTCAGGACTAATTCCGGCGATCAGCGACTCAAGCGCGGAAGTCCTGGCGGGTGGAGCAACCGGGGCGAGCGCCTTGAACAACGGCAAATCATCGGCAAGATTGCTGGCGACTTTCGCCCCTTGGGTTTCCTCCAGCGTATGCAATACCTCTGCGGCACGCTTAAGCACCGGCTCCGGCAGGCCGGCAAGCCGGGCGACATGGATGCCATAGGAACGATCCGCTGCGCCTTTTGCCACTTCATGCAGGAACACGACCTCGCCTTTCCATTCCTTCACTTTCATCGTGCGGCAGGAGAGCGCGGGCAGGCTTGCAGCCAGCGCGGTCATTTCATGGTAATGGGTGGCAAACAGCGAACGGCATTGTATCTGGTTATGCAGATGCTCCACCACCGCCCAGGCGATGGAAAGGCCATCAAACGTTGCCGTACCACGTCCGATCTCATCCAGTATCACTAGCGAATTGGCCGACGCCTGATTAAGAATTGTCGCGGTTTCAACCATTTCCACCATGAAGGTGGAACGCCCGCGCGCCAGATCGTCCGCCGCACCGACGCGGCTGAACAGCTTATCCACCACCCCGATATGGGCGCTGTCAGCGGGAACATAGGAGCCAATCTGCGCAAGGATGGCAATCAGCGCATTCTGGCGTAAAAAGGTACTCTTACCGGCCATATTGGGGCCAGTCAGCAGCCATAGCCGCTGGGTTTCGCCTAGATCACAATCATTGCCGATGAACTGTCCCTGCCCGTTCCTGGCCAGCCCGGCCTCCACCACCGGATGCCTGCCGCCGCGAATATCGAAGACCAGGCTGTTATCCACCTGCGGGCGGGCATAACGCTTTTCCAGCGCCAGCTCGGCAAGTGCAGCGGCAACGTCCAACGCCGCCACCGCACGCGCCAGTGTAGCAATGGCAATGGAATGTGCCTTGACATCAGCGACAAGCGTTTCGAATATTTCCAATTCCAATTTGATGGCGCGATCCGCGCTTTCGGTGATTTTGCGCTCCAGCTCACCCAACTCGCCCGTAGTATAGCGCAGAGCATTGGCAAGCGACTGGCGATGAATGAAAGTTTCCGTAATTTTTTTCTGATGTAAGGCCGTAATTTCCGCATAATAGCCAAGAACGTTATTATAGCGTATCTTGAGGCTTGCAATGCCGGTTTCCTGCTGGTAGCGGGATTCCAGCGCCGCAATCAGACGCTTGCTCTCATCACGCAGCATGCGGAATTCATCCAGCGGCGGGGAGTATCCATCACGGACGAAATTGCCGTCACGCGCCAGAAGCGGCACCTCCGATTTCAGCGATATCTGCAATTTTTCCGCCAATGCTTCATGCCCCTGCGTGGCGTTCAGATGCTGGGTGACTTCCGGAGGGGGATCGCCTTGCGAAAATTCCTTACGGATATGGACCGCAAGTTCCAGCCCGCTTTGTATAGCCAGCAGATCGCGCGGGCTACCGCGCCCAAGGCATAAACGCGATAGGGAACGTTCCATATCCGGATACTGCCTAAGCAGGCCACGCAGGTTCTTACGGATAGAACCGTTCGCCACAAAATATTCCAACTGGTCAAGGCGCGCCTGTATCGCCTGCGGAACGGTGAGAGGCGCAGCCAGATAGGATGCCAGCATGCGCGCGCCCGCATTCGTAACGGTCTTATCAATCACGGAAAGCAGGCTGCCGCTGCGCCCGCCGGAAAGACACGTCACCAGTTCAAGGTTACGGCGTGTCGCCGGATCAATCGCCATCACTGCGTTGGAAAGCTGCTTACGCGGCTGTTCAAGGCGCGGCATGGCTGATATCTGGGTCAGGCTCAGATATTCCACCAATGCCCCACAGGCAGCAATATCGGCGCGCGATAGATCCCCCACCACATCCAGTGCAGCCAACTTATAATATTCTTTCAAAGTACGTTCGCACTTCAGCGAATCAAACAATACCGCAGGCTGCGGACTAGTCCTGCCCTTCCATTCCTGCCAGAATTCATGCGCGATAAGTTCCCCTCCGAGAGACTCGCTGAGAAGGATTTCCCGTGGATCGATACGTGCAATCTCGGCAGCAAGCAGCGCGAAGGATAGATTGCTTAAATAGAATTCTCCCGTGGAGAGATCCAGCCAGGCAAGCGCATATTCGTCCCCCACTTTGGCAATAGAACAAAGATAATTCGACTGACGGGCGTCCAGCAGCGTATCTTCGGTAATGGTGCCGGGAGTCACAATACGCACCACCTCGCGCCGCATCACCGCCTTATAGCCGCGCTTTTTAGCTTCAGCGGCATCTTCCATCTGCTCGCAGATCGCCACCCTGCAACCGCTAGCAATCAGCGTTTCCAGGTATCCGTCGGCGCTATGCACCGGCACGCCGCACATCTGGATATCCTCACCATGATGCTTGCCGCGCTTGGTGAGTGCAATGCCCAGGATAGCAGAGGCCTTGACCGCGTCCTCAAAAAACAGCTCGTAAAAATCCCCCATGCGGTAAAAAAGCAGGCAATCCGGATGCGCCGCTTTGCTTGCCATATATTGTTGCATGGCGGGGGTAACGCTAGACGCGCCCGCAGCTTGCTGCGCCGCAGCATTCTCAATCTTTTTACTTGAATTTACGTCTTCGGTATGGGAGTAAGATGGCTTGGCTTGAGTTTTCATGGATTTCAGTGAGCAGAGTCGGGTGGTTAGAGTCGAGAATACGATGCACTAGTCACTCGACTCCCGGCTCTTTATAACTTACACGCAGGAACAAATATGGCAAAAGAAAAAGAGCCCATCACCGATCAGGAAGCATTGGATTTTCACTTTCAGGGCAAACCCGGTAAGCTGGAAATATCCCCGACCAAACCTCTCATGACGCAACGTGATTTGTCGCTTGCCTATTCCCCCGGCGTCGCCGTTCCCTGTATAGAGATTCATAAGGATCCCACCAAAGCGTATGACTATACGGCCAAGGGCAATTTCGTAGCGGTGATTTCCAACGGCACCGCGGTGCTTGGCCTCGGCAATCTGGGCGCACTCGCATCCAAGCCGGTCATGGAAGGCAAGTCCGTTCTGTTCAAGCGTTTTGCCGATATTGACGGCATCGACATCGAAGTAAATACGGCGGATGTAGATGAATTCGTCAATTGCGTGAAATATCTGGGTCCGAGCTGGGGCGGCATTAACCTGGAAGATATCGCGGCGCCGGAATGCTTCATCATCGAGCAGCGCCTGCGGGAGATTATGGACATCCCGGTATTCCATGACGATCAGCATGGCACCGCCATCATCTGCGCCGCCGGGCTTATCAACGCTGCCCATCTGACGGGCCGCAAGTTTTCCGATATGAAAATCGTAGTGAATGGTGCAGGTTCCGCCGGCATCGCCTGCCTGGAACTCATCAAGAAAATGGGCGTCAAGGACAGCAATGCCTACCTCTGTGACAAATCCGGCATCATCTATCAGGGGCGCAACGACAAAACCATGAATCAGTGGAAATCCGCGCACGCCATAAAGACCGACAAACGGACGCTGCTGGATGCGATGACCGGAGCGGACGTATTCCTCGGCCTTTCCGTAAAAGGCGCGGTGACCAAGGAAATGGTCAAGGCCATGGCCAAAAACCCGATTATCTTCACGATGGCCAATCCCGATCCGGAAATCCGCCCGGAGGAAGTCATGGAAGTGCGCAAGGACGCCATTATCGCCACGGGACGCTCCGATTACCCCAACCAAGTGAATAACGTCATGGGGTTTCCCTACATCTTCCGTGGCGCGCTCGACGTCCGCGCATCGGAAATCAATGATGAGATGAAAATCGCCGCCGCCGAAGCGCTGGCCGAACTGGCAAGAGAGGAAGTCCCCGAAGAGGTTTCCGCCGCCTATTCTGGACGACATATGGAATTCGGCAGCGAGTATATCATCCCGACGCCGTTCGATCCGCGCCTGATTACCACCATCCCTATCGCAGTCGCCGAAGCCGCCATGGCCACCAAAGTGGCGCGCAAGCCGATAAAAAATATCAGCGCCTATCGCATGGAGCTCGCCGCAAGGCGTGACCCGACCGCCGGAAGCATGAACATGATTTTCGGCAAGCTACGGAATAATCCGCAACGCGTCATTTTCTCGGAAGGCGAGGATGAACGCGTTATCCGTGCGGCAGTACAATGGCGTGACCATGGCTATGGCAAGCCGATCCTGGTGGGGCGTGTGGATAAGATCAAGGAAACCATGCGACGCATGCGCATCAAGGACGGCAACGATATTGAGATAGCCAATGCCTCGCTGGTGAAAGATCTGGAGCCGTATATTGATCATGCCTATAGCCGCCTGCAGCGTAAGGGATTCCTGCGCCGTGACTGCGCCAGGGTAGTAAAGAACGATCGCAATATCTTTTCCGCCACCATGCTCGCGCTCGGGCTGGGCGATGCGCTTATCACCGGCGTTACCCGCAATTACAATGTCTGCATGCAGGATATAAGGCGCATCATTCCGGATAAACATAACCAATTGGTATTCGGCGTCACCATTATGATTGCCCAGGGTAAAACCGTATTCATTTCGGATACCACCGTGCATGAGCTGCCCACCGCCGAGGAACTCACCAAGATTGCGGTGATGACCGCCGACAAAGCGCAACAGATGGGACATGACCCACGGGTGGCATTCCTTTCCTTTTCCACCTTCGGCAACCCGATGCGCGAGAAAGCCCAGCGCGTGCGCGACGCCATCACACTGATGGACGGCATGAACGTCACTTTTGAATATGACGGGGAAATGTCGGCTGACGTAGCGCTCAACAAGGATATGATGGCGCTTTATCCGTTCTGCAGGCTTTCCGCCCCGGCCAATGTGCTGATCATGCCAGCGCTCCATTCCGCGCATATTTCCTCAAAAATGCTGCAGGAACTCGGCGATGGCGTAACAATTGGCCCGATCATCATCGGACTCGACAAACCCGCCCAGATCGCGCAGATGAATTCCACTGTGTCGGATATCATCAACCTTGCCGCCATCGCTGCGATTGACGCCATTGAGGCAAAAGAAAAGAAATCCGGCGACAGCAAGCAGGCCAAAAAGAAAACGGTAAGATAAACCACACCTCAAGGTGGAGTATTGTCATCCCGGTGAGGCGGCCAGAAGGCCGCCGGTCAACCGGGATCCGTGGTTCATCTGCAGTATCATAAAAGTAGCAGGTCAGCAGGCCTGCGTGTTGCTCCGCCTCTCCCACGGCAGGCCCTCTGGCCTGCCTACGCATCTATTCCAGCCTGTAGAGAGTGGATCCCGGATAAGCTCGCCTCCTGGCTCGCTTTTCCGGGATGACAATTTCTTTACAGATAAACAACACAATTATGCAAAGCGCCTAAGCGTAAGCCTGCTGCCGGATGGCCCCCTCCCCCTTCTGGAGGGCAATGACTAGGCTTTCTACCACTTTTTCCGCTTCCTCGCAGGTCATATCCACGGCAAACGGCAATGCCAGCACGCTCTGCCCAAGTGCAGTGGTAGCTGCCAGCTCGGTGCGCGGATAGATCATATAGGCAGGATGGGTATGACACCCTGCGCCCCACCATTTACGACTTTCGGCCCCACTTTCATTCAGGTAGCCGATGACCGGATTTGCCATGCCATCCATCAGCCGCAGGCTCAATGTGGAACTCACCCATTCGCCTTCCAGAGATGGCGCATGCACTGACAACTGAGCCTTGGAAAGCGCTTCTGCATAATGCATTTTCAATTGATGGAATGCCGCCCGTTTCTGCTCCCACCCGTCCAGCGCCGCCAGCCCGACAGCGGCATGATACTCGCTCATCTTCCCATTGGTTCCCGCCGTGCTGACGATGCGTGAATCGCAAAACCCGAAATTGGACATTTCCTGAACCCGCGCAATGAGTTTTTTATCATCGGAAATCACGATGCCGCCCTCGCCAATCCCTAATGCCTTTGTAGCATGCAGGCTGATCATGACCGGATTTTTCCTGGGAATGGATGCGGCTACCTTGGAAAACGCATCAAACCCCGCCGCTGCGTCAATGATAACCCGAACGCCGGTTTCCTCGCGCAACTTCTCCCAGGCTTCCAGATCCAGCGGCGCACCAAAAGGCGCCACCACCATGATCGAACTGACTTTATCGCCCAACTCGCGCAGGTGCTGACGCACCGTGTCCGGGTCAAGCGCCCATGTTCTTTCATCCACATCGAGAAAATAGGGAATGAACCCTGCTGAAATTACGGCAGCCGGGGTTGCAATAAATGTCCACGAAGGCAGCAGGCAATAACTGCCGCGCGGCAAATCCATGGCGCGCAAAATGTTGGTCAGCCCCGCCGTGCCATTACTCACCGTCACGACACATCCCGGCTCTTTGCCGAAAAAGGCCGCCATCCTTTCCGCAAAACGAATGGAAAGAGGACCAAAATTAGAATACCAGCGGTTAGTATCAATCTCCTGCCAGTAGGGCATTATCGCATCAAATCCGGGCAGCAAGGGGCGCATCAGCGCTATTTTTTCATTGGCATCGTTCATCCGCATTCCCTCCGCTTCTTAGGCGGAAATGACGATACATATTATTTCTTGAAAAAGCAATGCATTGCCGCAGGAAATTTCCGCTTGCGGACTTCCGCCGCATACTCCTCTACCGCCTGGCTGACCGCTGCGCCCAAGTTAGCATATTGCTTGACAAAGCTGGGAGCAGACTCGGTCAGCCCCAGCAAATCCTCGGTGACCAGCACCTGCCCATCGCATTCCGGTGACGCGCCAATCCCAATCGTGGCAATCGTCAGCTTTGCCGTGATCTGCCGCGCAAGGCTTTCCTCCACCCCTTCCAGCACCACTGCAAACGCCCCAGCCTCCTGCACCGCCACCGCATCCTCCAAGATTTTCTTGCGTTCCTTCGGGGTACGCCCCTGATAACGGTACCCCCCCATCATATGCACGTGCTGCGGCATAAGCGCAACATGCCCCACTACCGGGATACCTCGGTTGGTAACGAACGCAATGGTTTCCGCCATTTCCGTGCCGCCTTCGATCTTCACCGCCTGACATCCCGTCTCCTTAATAATGCGGGCGCAGGCATTAAAGGCCGCTTCACGTGAGCCCTGATAGCTGCCGAACGGCATGTCCACCACCACGCAGGCCGATTTGGACGCCCTTACCACTGCGCTGCCATGCGCTATCATGAGTTCAAGCGTAACCGGTAACGTGCTTTCCATGCCGTAGAGCACCATACCCAGCGAATCGCCGACCAGCAACATATCCACATGCTCATCAAGGAGACGCGCCACCGGTGCGGTATAAGCAGTCAACGCCACCACCGGAGTAGTGCCTTTGGCTTTTCCTATGTCCACAATTGTTTTACGGCGAGAAAGGATCGGAGTGCTCATGTGTTCTCCATGTCAGGTTAGAATCTTTCCGAAACATATTCAGAGAGCGTATGCCCCAGAACCGAAATTTCAACGGCTTCCTCTATCTGCATTTTGAGGTCATCTGGCGCGCTGATACCTCTGAATAGTATTTTCTTACCATCCCGGCTGAGGATTACAAGGGTTCCATAATGAAATATGCTACCCAGGAGGCCACGCCGTATGCGGATCAGATGAATATCGGCATGTTTAACCACCATGTTGCGGCACCAAAACAGCCCGCGCCTGCCAAGCAGCCTTTTATTGGTTAGTGTCAGTTCCGTAGTCAGAAGGCTGCTTATCTGGCCAGTAACCAGTAATCCCAGTAATAAGGCCAGTGCAATAACATATGCCGCCCAACTTATGCGGGCCTTATACAGGATTTTCTCAC